>X108_Striped_Desert_Hamster__coassemble_290_pt1 | contig 10216 bp, 6 predicted proteins | sample X108_Striped_Desert_Hamster__metabat2_low_PE_001 | metagenome-assembled genome bin X108_Striped_Desert_Hamster | reverse complement strand
GCACTCAGTCATGCGACGAATTTTATAGAGTAGGAAAAATAGTATCAGCAGAAAATATGGCGATAAATTTTTGGGCTGTACTAATTCTAATAGCAGGTTTGAGCACCTTCGGAGGGAGAATTTTGCGGTTTAGAGCACCTTTAGAGGGAGAATTTTGCGGTTTTGAGCACTTTCGGCGGGAGATTTCCCGGCTTTTCGGGCTGCTTTACTGAAGCCGTTGCCTTGGGAGGGGAGTAAGGCAGATATGGTTATTTTGGTAAGTATTTAGGGATTTATGGTATGTGGCGTTATGATATAAGTGCTAATTTTGCCACATGAAAAAAATCACTTTTAAGATATACAGGCTATTGATGCCCGGTATCGTCAGTATAATAACTTTTTCCCCTCTTATGGCACAACAGAAGATAATCCAGACAGCGGGCCGGCAGCAGCTCGGCGACTTCGCTCCTGAGTTCGCCCGCCTCAACGACGACATCCTCTTCGGTGAGGTATGGAGCCGTAACGACCTCCTCTCGCTGCGCGACCGCAGCCTCGTCACCATCACGTCTCTAATCTCGATGGGCATAACCGACAACTCGCTCAAATATCATCTGCAGACAGCGAGGCAGAATGGCATCACCAGCACCGAGATCGCGGAGATAATCACCCATATCGCCTTCTACGCCGGATGGCCCAAGGCTTGGGCCGCGTTCAACCTTGCGAAAGAGGTGTGGAACGACGATATCAAGGGCGATGACGCCAAGGCCGAGTTCGCGCGCTCCATGATATTCCCCATAGGCGACCCCAACACCGCCTATGCTCAGTACTTCATCGGCAAGAGTTACCTCGCACCGGTTTCCACTGAGCAGATACCCTTTTTCAACGTTACCTTCGAGCCCGGATGCCGTAACAACTGGCACATCCATAAGGCTGATAAAGGAGGCGGTCAGATGCTTGTGGGAGTAGCGGGACGCGGATGGTATCAGGAAGAGGGCAAGCCTGCAATAGAGATACTCCCCGGCACTGTCATCCACATTCCGGCCAACGTCCGCCACTGGCACGGAGCCGCCAAAGACTCATGGTTTGCCCACCTCGCATTCGAGATTCCCGGCAAAAAGACCGAGAACGTCTGGCTCAACCCCGTCACCGACGAAGAATACAACACCCTGCAGTAGCATGATGTTAGCCTTGATTTTGTTTTTATCTCTTCAGGTGCTTGTCGAAGAAGTCGAGCATGGAGCGCTGTACTGAGAGGGGCATCTCGTGACCCATCGGAAGAAGTCTGGTCACGAGGCGGTCGCCGGCTCCCTGGCTGTCCCATACTTTGTGCATGGTGTCGTAGCATTGCCTTACGGCGTGGGGTTTGAACAGTTTGTCTGTCTCGCCGTTGACGAGCATCATCGCGTTGGGACATGCCAGCGATGCTATGTGCGGATAGTCAAGATAATTGTATGCGCCGGCGAGATTGTTGGCGAAGCCGCCACGCTCGTGTCGTCCGTATTTCCAGTCCATCATGGCGTCCTGTGTCGTCATCCAGCATACCGCCACGCTTGCCTTGATCAGGGGCGAGGCAGCCGCCAGCATCCACGACCGGTAGCCGCCCATCGAGAGTCCTACGCATCCGATCCTTTCGGCATCGGTCTCAGGAAGGCTTGCAAGAAACTCCGTGGCATATGAGTCCTCGAAAGTCATCCATCCCGCAAGGTTCCTGCCGAGTAGCGCCATATTGCCCGCCACGCTTGCGAGGTGTGTGTTGTCGCTCCCTTCCTTGCATCCCCGCTCACCCCACACAAGGGCATCGGTAGATAGTACCACATATCCGTTTTTTGCAAGATAGTCGCCTACGTACTGTCCTTCATATAGGTTGTCGGCCCATGCGTCACTGTCATCGAGTATAGCCTCTTCCACTCCGAAAGGACGTATCATTTTCCCCTTGCCGATGGTGAAATGCGCGCCATGGTCGTGGAGCGCCACCACTCCGGGGTGGGGCCCCTTGCCATCAGGCACAAGCAGGTATGCCTTCACCCTTGAGTATCCGGTAAGGTTGAATTCTATCTTAAGAGCAGTGTATCCGTCGCGTTTTTCGCTGTCGAGCACCCTCATGTCATATTCGGCTGCGCGTGGTGGCGGTGGCAGCATCTCCTCGGTCAGTCGCCGACGGGCGGTTTCCTTCCATGTGTCAAAGTCGGTGATGTCGCTGTTGCCCCATGCCATGGGGTAGGTTAGTTCCTTCTTTAGGCTGTCGAGAAAGAGGGGCATGTCGCGCTGAAGCTCGTATCCTTCACTGTTCTGAGCCGAAGCGGCAGCCGACCACATGCCGGCTGCCGCAAGGATAATAGTGATTTTTCTCATTATGGAATAGTGTTTCTTTGCATTGTTTGATAGTTGGGATACCCGGTATCACATATCGGGCGTTAGAAAGGTCTGCCTCCGGGAGGGGGACCCATATGTCCGCCTCTGCCGAATCCGCCTCTGCCTGGACCCGGCATGGGCATGTCGCTTTCGATTTCCTCGATCTCCTTCTTGCTCTTCTTCCATGTCAGGGAGTTGAACTGCCAGCTCAGGCCAAACATGAAGTAGCGCGAGAGGTTGTTGAAGCGGCTGTCGACGATTGCTGCCGATGATACGCTACGCGAGATATTTTTCGTGTCAGCAAGAAGGTCGCGCGCCTCTACGAATACATTGAGTCCGTAGGTATGCGGTATCGTGTATTGCGGGCTGGCGTTCCAGATCCATGACTCGGAGTCATAGCCCTGCGAGAGACCCTCGGTCTTCGAGAATCGGAGATCGGTGTCAAACTGCAGGCCGAACGGTAGTGTAAGCGTGAAGTTTGTATCGAAACCATAGCTGGAGTTGCTGCGGTTCTTCTGGTTGGCGAGTGTATTGGTAGCGAGTTCCCAGGAATATGTCGGGTTGGCTGATATCTGAACTATTTCAGTTGAGAACGTGATGCCGGCTCTCGGGCGAATGTTGAAGTTGCCGCTTCGGTTGAACTGGTCGTTGATATAGCCGTTATATGCGCTGTAGCCTCCATTGAGGTGGGCGAAGATGCGCCAGTTCTTGTTGCGCAGGGGCTGGTTGTACATCAGCATTCCGAATACGTTGAAGTCACCCGAGGTATTCGTGTAGGTGGTCGTACGCGCGCCGGTAGTCGGATCGGTGGTGGTCTTGCCTATTACGTTATTGATGGTATAGGAGCCGTTGACCATAGCCATGATCGAACGCTGTGACTCCGAGTTGAAGTCGCCGAAGCGGGCGAAAAGGCGCTGTGTGAATGTCGGCTTCAGTTCCGGATTACCGATCTTGATGTTCATGGGGTCTGACACATCGGCTACCGGCTGAAGCTGGGTCATCGATGGCTCGGATGAGCGGGCGTTGTAGCGGATGTTGAGCGACGCTGTCTTGGAGAACTTGTACCGCATGCGGAAGTATGGAGCGAAGTTGATCACGTTTCTGCGCGGTATGTTACGTTCCGACATGATGAGGTCGGTGCTCTTGCTGCTCGACGGTGTCAGCTCGATGCCGGCGTTAAGGTTGAGCGACTTGGTGGTTCTCACATATCCCACACGTATGCTCTGGGTCAGGAAGTCGTTGCGGAAACTGTTGGAGAGCGAGTCAGACATCTCCGCACCCGAGGGGAGTCCCGGGAAGTCGGGCATTATGTAGTCGCCCGGCACTCCGCCGAGAAGTGATGTCGGAAGGTTGTAGACAAACTTGTCGGCATTGTTGCGGCGGGAGTTGATATTATATGCGAACTCGAGGAAATTGCCCTCCCTGCCTATAGGCTCGGTCCATGTGGCACGCGCGCTGATGTTGTTGTTCCATGTATGGTTGTCAGTGAAGCGGAAGAGGTCTTCATCCTGGTTCTCGTCGCTCAGCAGGTATCTGGTGATTTCACTGAGCGATGTGCCGTGCTGCTTCGTGTCGGTAAATGAGTATTCCCCGCGTATGCTGAATGAGCGGCCTTTCTTCTGCGGGAATTTGTGGACGTATGTCAGGCTTCCCCGCGCGGTCCAGGAGTCGCCGTGGTTAGTGCGGTCGCTGATCTGGCTGTTGACTTTGGTTCTGTCGGCATCTCCGGCGAAAAGTACGTTTTCCGATGCTGACGTGGAATATCTTCGGTCGAAATTGAACGAAGGACGGAAGTCAAGTGTATTGTTGTCGTCAATTTCCCATTTCATGCGGAAATTGGCGCGGATGTTGTGCGATTCGTCGATTGATTTCGATTTTGCGTTCTGGTAGCTGACAGAGTCGGGAAGCAGGTTCATGGTCTCGCTGCTGTTCTCTGCATCGCGGTTGGAATGGTTGTAGCTTACGTCGCCTCCTATGCGGAATTTCTCCTCGTTGCCGACGTTGAAGTTCATGCCTATCATCTGCGTGGTCCTGATGCCTCCGTTGCCTCCGAACATGTTGAAGTTGCCACGTCCCATGTCGCCGAATCCGGCCTGGTTAACGTTGTTGGCACGTCCTACGAGAGTAAACATGTTGTTGTTGACCATTCGGTTGAGGATGAAGTTACCGGTATAGCGGCCGTCTGTGCCGTAGCCGGCGCGTATGTTGCCAAACCAGCTTTCCTCCATGCCTTTCTTCACGGTAAGGTTGATCACGGTTTCTTCCTCGCCGTCATCCACTCCTGTCAGTCTTGCCTGCTCGCTCTTGCGGTCGATCACCTGCACCTTCGCCACCATCTTGGCACTCAGGTTCTTGGATGCCATCTGGGGGTCGTCGGCAAAGAATTCCTTGCCGTTGACGAGGATCTTCGACACTGTCTTGCCTCCTGATGTGATGGTTCCGTCGGAACTTACCTCCATACCGGGCATTTTCTTTATGAGGTCTTCCACCACTGCGTTGTCGGTGGTATGAAACGAATCCGCGTTAAATTCGAGCGTATCCTCCTTGGCTACTACCGCAGCCTTCACCCCTTTCACGAGAAGTTCGTTGAGCACTGTGGAGGTGTCATATAGTTTCAGCGCGGGAAGCACCACTGTCCCCGTTGTGTCGGCAACGGTGAAGTCGGTGATTTCCGAGTCCATACCCGTCATGGAAGCCTTAAGCGCATATCGGCGGGGTTTCAGTTTCTTGAAGATGTATTGTCCGTCGGCATCAGTCATCGATCCGGTGACGATGGTGGAGTCCGGCAGGGCGAGGAGAGTGGCTGTCGCCCCTATCAGGGGTTGTCCCTGAGAGTCTACTACGCGTCCCTTGACTGTTGCCGCTATCACAGTGGCTACGGCAAGTATGGATATCGCGAGCGAGGTTAAGAGTCGTTTTGACATAGTGTTTGTGGTCTGGTGGGATTATATCAACAAAAAAATTGAGTGTTTTTCCGACACTCATTATTTAAGACTGATTACCATGCCAAAGGTTTATTTAAAAAACTAAAAAAATCCGAAGTTTTTTGACTCCGGATTTTATTAGTATTGTGACTACGTTGTTTCGTGTCCTGTATGTCAATGTCTTACGACGGCTGATGTGTAGGACGAAGCAGGTCATTGACCGTCTTCACTGGGTTGAATGTCTCTACGGGCACCTCAACCATCACGGTATTCCAGTCGCTCATGGCGCCGTTCCACAGGCCGGGGAGCTCAAGAGCCTTGATCTCCACGCCCTCGCGGCTCTTGATGGAGATGAAGCCGGTTGCCTTGTCTACATATTCGGGAAGGTTGAATTTCTTGCCCTTGTAGTCCTTGATGCACACTGCGAGGTCAACCGGATTGAAGTGAGTGGCCTCCTTGAGGAGTTTCTGGGCTTCCTTGTCGTCAGGATTGATCTGTGAGGATTCGAGAATCTGGGGACTTACGGTGCCGTCGGGGTTATATGCGAGGAAGGGACCGCCGCCGGGCTCGCCCTCGTTCTTCACCATGCCGCATACGCGGGTCGGACGGTTGAATTTGCTGAAGAGATAGTCGCGGAGTTCTTCCGGAGTCATCTCGTTGGCCTTGTCGTGAGTCACACATAGTTTTCCGCGAAGGAACTCAAGCATCTCTACCATTTCTTCGCCTGAGGGTACACCCTTGGCGAGACGTTCGCAATAGGAGTCGATCTTCGCCTTCACTCCCACGAGGATGCCGCCGAGCACCATCTTGTAGGTGATCGTGGGCTGGCGCAGCGCGTCGGGCACGAGGTTATCGATGTTCTTGATGAAGATGACGTCGGCGTCGAGGTCGTTGAGGTTCTCGATAAGGGCACCATGTCCGCCGGGACGGAAGAAAAGTTCTTCATTCTCGCGATAGGGGGTGCCGTCCATATTGGATGCCACAGTGTCGGTCGAGGGTTTCTGCACGCTGAGCGTGATATCGTATTCGGCTCCATAGCCGTGCTGCATCACTCCCTTGATTTCCTCAAGCTTGGCTTCTACGAGGGGCACGTGTTCTGACGATACTGTGAAATGCAGATGCACTTTGCCGTCTTTGCCTGCCGCATACTGCGCGCCTTCGGCCAGGTGCTCCTGGAGCGGGGTGCGACTGCCGCCCATCTCCTTGTGGAATTCGAGAAGCGCCTTCGGGAGTTTGCCGTAGTTGAGTCCGGCCTTCGAGAGAAGCACGTCGACGATGTCCTTGTATCTGCCCTGCTTCATCAGGCTGTCGATGCTGTAGCCGAAGAGCTGCAGGCAGAGGAAGTTGAGACGTCCGAAGAAGGCGAATTTCTCTATATTCTCGAAAAACTTCTTCATGAAGTCATTGTCGGGCTTTTCGCTCTTGCCGTTGAGAAACGAGAAGAGATCCTTGAACATTCTGGATGCTGCGCCGCTGGCAGGCACCATCTTCATCACCTTGGCGCCACCGGCAAGGTATTTACGCCACATCTCCTCGCTCTGGCGCACCAGTTCGGGGGAGGCTACGGTAAGGCCGTGGCCCGGTGTGACGGCTGAGTCTATCTTCAGGAAAGGAAATCCCTCCTTGAGCATGGTAAGCTGCTCTTCAAGTTTTGCTTCGGAAATTCCTTTCTTTCCGAGAGTCTCGAGATCTTTTGATGTCAAATTCATTTCGGTATGATTTTTAGGGTTATATTGTTTTTGTATGTTATTCCATCTGAAGTCGAAACAACTTCTCTTCAATGAAGTCATGACAACCTCATTCCTTATTCTTTATCGATTCTATTCTTGCATTGATTATCGCTCCTTTCTTTGCAAGCATGGGAATCATCCTTTCATCGTGCATTATACGGTATCGTGTGTCGAACAGTTGCCATGTGGAGGCCATGGTCTGCTGCGCCGCTTTCGGGTAGGTCAGCGTTCCGGTCTGCCTGTCGCCGTTGAGATAGGCTATCTTTATTTCGCTGCCGGCATTATCGGCTATGAGCCGGGCGCATGAGTTTGCGGCGCTGTCTGAGAAGCATACGGTGTTGAGTCCTGCCATCCTGTAGTTCAGTGCCTGGTCATGGGGCACGACTGAGGTCTCTGCCGTGTTTCCGGCGGCCGACACCCTTATCCTGTCGAAATGAGCGCCTCCCGAAAGCGCTGCTATCAGTTCAAGTTTTTCCCCCTTGGTCAGTCGGGCTACGAGACCTGTGCCTTTGAGAGGATAGTTTGGAGCCCATGCTTTCGCTATGTAGTATCCCTCCACTTCTCGGGGATTGTCGACGTATTCAAACAGGGGGAGCATCCGTCCCGCCTCTTCCGAGAGTGTAGTGATTTCAGCTTTCAGCGAATCGGTCTGCCGCTCAATGGCCTTGAGCGAATCGGGCAGCGACGCCTCCCAGGCCTCGCGTTCGGCCTGTATACGTTCTTTGGCCTCGTTGCGGCGCTTGCAGGAAATGCAGCCTGCCGTAATGGCGGCTGCCGTTATCATTAGGGTGAGATGTCTTGCTTTATTTATCATTTTGCTGTTATTGTCCGGTTCTTGTCTTGGAGTCAGATTCGCGTTACGTCTTTCACTCCCTTGACGGTCTTGATTTTCTTTATTACAGAAGAAAGTACCGCGTTGTCGCTGACTCCTACCGTGAGGTAGCCCTGGAACAATCCGTCGTCGGAGTCAACCTTTATGCTGCGCAGATTGGCACCCGCCTCTTTACCGATTATAGACGTGATATTGGTGATGATACCGATGTCGTCGTTACCCACTATCCTGAGCTGCACGGGAAGTTCCGACCCTCCCTTGCCGCTCCAGTTGACACGGATGAGGCGGTAGGGATACCGGCCCCTTATGTTGCGGGCGTTGGGGCAGTCGCTCTTGTGTATCTTTACCACGCCGTCGGAAGAGATGAAGCCGAACACAGGGTCTCCATAGATGGGATTGCAGCATTTGGCAAACTTGTAACTGAGGCCCTTGATTGATTTCTCTCCTATGGTGAGCACTTCGCCGTAAGACTCGTCTTTGTCGCGGATAAGCTCGAAGTCCTCGGCCGTAGTGCGTTCCGAGGTCTGGTCTTCCGGTGTGTTGGAGAGCTGATAGGCGTTGATTATCTTTCCGGCATCGATCTTGTTGTCGGCGATGTCGGCGAAAAACTCGTTGACAAACTTGTAGCCCTCTTTCTTGATGAGTTTCATCAGGGCCGATTCCTCCATCTCGATCTTGCGGTTTTTGGCACGTCTCATCAGTTCCTCCTTGCCGAGGTCGGCCCGGGCCTGGAGTTCTTCATGGAGTTTCTGGCGAATCTTGTTGCGGCTCTTGCTGCTTACCACGATGTTGAGCCAGTCGGTCTTCGGTGTCTGGGTAGCCGATGTCAGTATCTCCACTGTGTCGCCGCTCTGTATCACGTGGCTGATCTTGCGGTGTCTGCCGTTGACGATTCCTCCCGTGCAGTGTGCGCCCACATTGGTGTGGATGTAGAAGGCGAAGTCGAGCACCGTAGCCCCGGCTGGCAGCTTGAAGAGGTCGCCCTTCGGTGTGAAGGCATACACTTCCTTCGTGTAGATGTCAAGACGCATGTCTTTCATCAGCTGCATGGGGTCTTCCTCTCCGGCCTCGAGGATATCGCGGATATTGTTCATCCACTGGTCGGTCGAGTCGGATTTGACTCCCTTGTAGCGCCAGTGGGCGGCAAGACCCTTCTCGGCCACGAGGTCCATTCTTTTGGTGCGGAACTGCACCTCCACCCACTTTGAGTCGGGCCCCATCACTGTAGCGTGAAGGCTTTCGTAACCGTTGCTTTTCGGTATCGAGATCCAGTCGCGCATACGCGCCGGGTTGGGCGTGTACATGTCGGTCAGGATGGAGTAGGCCAGCCAGCAGTCGCTTTTCTCTTTTTCCGGAGGTGTGTCGATGATGACGCGGATGGCGAAGAGGTCGTAGATTCTGTCGAGATCCACTTTCTGCTTGCGCATCTTCGCCCAGATGGATGATATCGATTTGGTGCGCCCCTTGATGGAGAATGCCAGGCCGGCATCCTCGAGTTTCTGCTTCACAGGAGCTATGAACTTCTCTATGTATGCGTCGCGCGACCGCTTCGTCTCGTTGAGTTTATGTGCGATCTGCTTGTATATCTCGCGGTTGGTATATTTCAGCGAGAGGTCTTCGAGCTCGCCCTTTATCTTGTATAGTCCGAGTCGGTGGGCCAGCTGCGCGTAGAGCACGTTGGCCTCGAAGGCCACGTTGCTTACCCATTCCTGATCGGGATGGTTGTTGATGCTGCGCATGAGCACGAGGTCGCGCACGATCATGATGATGATGACGCGTATGTCATCGGCCAGCGAGAGCATCAGTCCTCTGAAGTTGTCCTGGTTCTGAAGGTTACGCTTTGCCGAGAACTGCGCTACGGCGGCTATGCCGCGCAGCATTCCTGCCACGTCATCGCCAAACTGCTCCTTTATTTCATCAATGCTTATGACTTCTCCATAAAAATCACAAAGCAGTATGGCAAGCAGTATGTTGGTATCGGCATCGATGGAATGAGCGAATGCTGACGCTGTCTCAAGAGCCATGACCATTCGTGGCAGACCTTTTCTGTCGTATGCGGATTTCCCGTGCATGCATGTCATTCGCAGCAGGTCGCGCAGCATCTTGTCGGTCGAGGCCGGGAAGGATGCCGCTTTTGCCACTTCTTCATATAGCGAGCGGCATTGACGCAGGGAGGAGAGAGGAAGACGTGTGCTTGGTGCCTGTTTTTCTTCCATCAGACTGTCATTTTAATAGACTAACCACAAAATTACTAAATAAAACGATATGATGCAAATTAAAATCGCCTGATGAAGGAGAATAGCGAGTCATAGGCCGCCTCGCGGTGGGGCAGCTCGCTCAGGATCAGGTTGTGAAGGCCGGAGTCGATGGTGCATATCTCTACCGGATGCCTGCTTTTC
>X108_Striped_Desert_Hamster__coassemble_286_pt1 | contig 10273 bp, 6 predicted proteins | sample X108_Striped_Desert_Hamster__metabat2_low_PE_001 | metagenome-assembled genome bin X108_Striped_Desert_Hamster | reverse complement strand
CTGCAGGTGAGCCAGGCACGCTACAGCTACAACGAGGCTTTCAAGACCTATACGATGACCCAGAACAACATGAAGAGCGCCCAGGAGAACCTGCAGAATGCCGAATACGCCTTCAAGGAAGGAGTGCTCACCACCGACGACGTGCTTGCGGCACAGACCGCATGGCTGAAAGCCAAATCGGAAATGATCGACGCGCAGATCGGAATACGCCTCTGCCACACATACCTCAGCAAAGTCACCGGCGAACTGGGACAATAACAGAGATAGAAAACCAAACAGTAAACTGAAAAATCATAGCATTATGGATCAGCATATCAATAATACACCGGTCGCCAGCGAGGCCGAGGTGAGCAAGAAAGACAAAGCCCTCATATTCACCATAGTCATGGTGCTTCTCGTAGTGGCAGCCATGGCGGTGGTAGGATTCATCTTCATCAAGCAGGGCCCCGACACCATCCAGGGCATGGGAGATGCCACAGAAGTACGAATCTCCGGAAAACTCCCGGGCCGAGTTACGGAACTCTTCGTAGAGGAAGGACAGCGCGTGAAGGCAGGCGACACACTCGTGCATATACACTCATCGCTCGTAGAGGCCCGTATGGCGCAGGCCGAGGCAATGGAGGAGGCATCCAAAGCCACCAACCGCAAGGTGGACGCAGGCACACGCAAGCAGATCATCGCATCGGCACGCGACCTCATGAATCAGGCATCCGCAGCCGTAGGAATCTCCAAAAAGACCTACGACCGTATGGAAGCACTTTACAAGAAAGGCGTGGTAAGCGCGCAGAAGCGCGACGAGGCAAAAGCCGCATATGACGCGGCCAAGGCCGGAGAGTCAGCAGCCCGCAGCCAGTATGAGCTCGCGCTCGCAGGTCCGCAGGCGGAAGACAAGGCCGCGGCCGAATCGATGGTAAAAGTGGCCCAGGGAAGCGTAAGTGAAGTAGGCGCCATACTTGAGGACCAGTATCTGACAGCACCCTCCGACGGAGTAATCACAGTGATTTATCCTAATGTCAGCGAACTCGTAGCCACCGGAGCCCCGATCATGAACCTCCAGAAGGATGACGACCATGCAATCTTCAATGTACGCGAGACACTGCTTAAGGACATCACTGAAGGCACCAAGATCCGTGTCCGCATCCCGGCCCTTGACAAGGAGGAGACAATGACCGTCTACTACATACGCGACCTCGGCACATATGCCAACTGGCAGGCCACGAAGTCGACTGGCGACTATGACGCCCGCACATTCCAGATCAAGGCCAAGCCCGAAAAGAAAATAGAGAATTTCAGGCCCGGCATGAGCGTGATCTATCTCGGAGTGGAATAACCACCAGCCTGACAATCGGTACTTTATAGCAATTTATCCTGTACTAAGAATTTAAGAAAAAAATGAGTGGATTTCTGCAAATATTCAGGCGGTCAGTACTGCAGCTTGCACGACGCCCGATCTATTGGGTCGCGATGTTCTTCCTGCCGCTGACAGTCATGCTGATGCTGACATCGATGATGGAGCAGGGACTTCCCGATAAGGTTCCCGCCTCGATCGTCGATAAGGACGGCACCGCCATATCGCGGCAGATCACGCAGAATCTCGGCTCAATGCAGATGGTCGATCTTGTGGATCAGAACAACTCATTCACCGAAGCGCGCCACAAGATGCAGTCGGGCGAGATATTCGGATTTTTCCTCATTCCGGAAAACTTCGAGCGCGACCTGCTGTCGGGTAAAGGACCGGTCATCACGTTTTACACCAACATGACCTACTACGTGCCTGCGTCGCTGCTATTCAAGACATTCAAGACCACCGCGCTGATGTCGAAAGCTGGAATCATGCTCAACGTGGCCGAAAGCGCCGGCATCTCGCCCGAAAGGGTAGTTCCGATGATGCAGCCGATCAGCATACAGGCACGCGGATTAGGCAATCCCGGGCTGAACTATGCCATCTATCTTTGCAATTCATTTGTGCCCTGTGCCTTCCAGCTCATGATCATGCTTATGGTCTGCTTCTCGCTCGGGCATGAGATAAAGTTCGGCTCGTCTCCTCGCCTTCTCGGCATGGCAAACGGCAACATATATAAGGCCATAGTGGCCAAACTACTGCCTCAGACCATCGGCTGGTGGGTCATGATCCTCTTCATGGAGTCATGGCTCTATCACTGGCAAGGCTATCCGATGCACGGCAGCTGGTGGTGGATTACGGTAAGCGAACTTATGTTTGTGGTAGCAAGTCAGGGAATCGCGGTCTTCTTCTTCGGCCTCTTCCCCAACCTGCGTCTCAGCCTCTCGGTATGCTCGCTTCTCGGCATCCTTTCCTTCTCGCTCGCGGCATTCTCATTCCCGGTAGAGAGCATGTATGGCGCGATAGCGATCTTCAGCTGGCTGATGCCTATACGCTACAATTTCCTGATCTACATAGACCAGGCCCTCAATGGCATAGATATCTGGTATTCGCGCTGGTGGTATGTGGCGTATCTTGTATATATGCTGCTCCCGCTCACCATACTCTGGAGAATCAAGCGATTCTATAGAAAGCCGGTTTACGTGGAGTGAATCGAGAACCGTAGGGATCATCGGCGGTGCGGATATCATGCATTTAACTTGATCAGCTACTTATGAACTAAAAAAGCTATGGGAATATTTCTGAAGTCATATATCAGGGAACTGAAACTGATCTTCCACGATGTGGGAATCATCCTCTTTCTGGCGTTTCTCCCGCTGGCATATCCACTCGTCTACTCTTTCATCTATAATCCAGAACTCGTGCGGCATGTAAAGATGGTGGTAGTAGACAACGACAGGTCGGCCCTTTCGCGTGAACTCGTGCGCAATCTCGATGCCACGCAGGAGATCAACATAATCGGATATGCCGCCAATCTTGATGAAGGCAAGAGAGCGATGCACAGTCATGACTGCTACGGCATACTGGAGATTCCGGAAGGTTTTGAGAAGAAGGTAGGGCGTGGTGAATCCTCCCCCGCCGTGCTATACGCAGAGATGAGCCTTCTGCTCCGCTACAGAGGTTTTCTGGTCGCTACTACCAACGTCACCCAGGCAATGGGAAGCGAGTTGATGACCGAACAGATCAATAATGCCTTGCCCATGGCCGAGACAATAGTGACAGGAGATCCCATGGGTGTGGAAAACGTAGCGATGGGCAATCTTGAATCAGGATTCGACTCATTCATCATGCCCGGTGTGCTTGTGCTGATACTGCAGCAGTGCCTTGTCCTGGCCATAGGCATGTCGGGAGGAGCAAAGCGAGAGAAGCCATGGCTTTTCAGCGCTACTGTGGCAAGCGGTTCGACCGGAGTGCTCAAGTCAATGCTGGGCGAGGGTCTCGCCTATCTGACAGTCATCGTTCTTCCGGTGATATATATCCTTCACTACGTGCCGCTGATGTTCTCGTTCCCTATGGCGGGAAGTCCGTGGGAAATTCTCGTCTTCATACTGCCGATGGTGATCGCATCAATCGCGCTCGGACTCTGTTTTCAGGGACTCTGCCGTGAGAGGGAATCTGTATTTATCCTATGGGTAGTGACTTCTGTCATGTTCCTGTTCCTGTCCGGACTCACTTGGCCTCGCTACGCGATGCCGGGATTCTGGAAGATTCTGTCAGACCTTGTGCCTGCGACTTTCGGAGTGGAGGGATTCATACGCATGAACACCAACGGAGCCTCGCTGTCTCAGGTACGTCCTGACTATATCGCATTGTGGATTCAGGCAGGAGGTTACACAATCCTTGCTTTCCTTATTCAGAAATTCATAGTGCATCCGGTACGCCGCATGAGCCTTAAACCTGCCGAACAATAAGGATATGACACTTATCAATCATATGCCTGCCGGAATCAGCGAGGCTGAACGCAGGATGCTTGAGGCTGCTTTGATCATGGCCGAGAACGCGGGGGCAATACATATGAAGTATTTCCGCAAGGCCGGACTTGAGCAGACCACCAAACTTAACGACAGTGACGTGGTCACGATAGCCGACAAGGAGGCGGAGCAGTCAATACTCGACTATATACGTCATATATTCCCGACTCATGGCGTGATTTCGGAAGAGTCGGGCAGAGACCATGACGACAATGAGTGGAGATGGGTGATAGACCCTCTTGACGGAACTACCAATTTTGCTGCAGGTCTGCCACCCTTCTGCGTCTCGATCGCTCTGGAACGAGACCTCAAGGCTGTCTTGGGAGTGGTATACTCACCATACTTAGGCGAATGCTTCTACGCGGTCAAGGACAAGGGTGCTTGGCTCAACGGTAACCGCATCCACTGTTCCGACGAGTCTACGCTGTCGAAAGCGGTAGTGGCGACAGGCATGCCGTATGACAGGAACGATAATCCGGACAACAACCTTGCCGAGATATGCCGTATGGCCATGCGCGTGCGCGGTATCCGCAGGATGGGATCGGCGGCACTTGACCTCTGCTATACGGCTGCGGGATTTCTCGATGCCTACTGGGAACTGAACCTCAAACGCTGGGACGTTGCGGCCGGACAGTTGATAGCATCGGAGGCTGGAGCCATAGTGGAATCCATACGTACCGACAGAAACCACTCCATTCTCGCATCAAACCCAAGGCTTATCGCCACCATGCGGGAAGTATTACGCGATGAGTTATAAGCATACATTTAGCGTAGACATCGATCATCCCGCCTCAGTTACCCTGACGTGCAATAAAGAAAAGTAACGACTACAAAACTTGCCGATATCGGCAAGTTTTACTATATTTGCACTGTTATTCATCATAAAAACTTGCCGATGTATGAAGTTTGTCTCAGTAAAGGAATGGGCGGAAAGCCACGGGGTATCTGAGCGTACAGCCAGGAACTACTGTTCACAAGGGAAAATCGAGGGAGCCTATCTTGTAGGAAAGAACTGGAACATACCGGCAGACGCAGAACCTCCGGTGCGCAGAAAAAAGGAACCGATATCTCCGCTGCTACGCGCTTTAAAGGATCAAAGAGAGGGAAAGACCAAGGGAGGAATCTATCACCGCATACAGATCGACCTGACATATAACTCAAACCATATGGAAGGCAGCAGGCTGACGCACGACCAGACACGCTATATTTTCGAGACAAACACAATCGGCATCACCGACCGTTCCGTGAATGTGGACGATATAATCGAGACCACGAATCACTTCCGCGCTATAGACTATATCATAGACCGTACGGAGGGCAAACTCACCGAGGCATACATAAAACACCTGCATTATATATTGAAGTCAGGAACCTCTGACGAACGCAAAGACTGGTTCATGGTAGGGGAATACAAGAAACTGCCCAATGAGGTGGGAGGCAATGACACTGTGGAGCCTGAGAATGTCCATAAGGAAATCAAGGCGCTATTGAAAGAGTATAATGCCATGAAACGACCTTCACTTGAGGACATCATAGACTTTCATCAACGATTCGAGACAATCCATCCATTTCAGGATGGCAACGGACGTGTAGGCCGTCTGATAATGTTTCGTGAATCCCTCCGATTCGGCTATGTGCCGTTCATTATAACGGACGAACTTAAGATGTTCTATTATAACGGGCTGCGCAACTGGCCAAAAATCAAGGGCTATCTTATGGACACATGTCTGTCGGCTCAGGACAATTTCAAGCTTCTGCTCGATAAATTCAGAATAAAATACAGCGACTGAACTCAGACGGACAAAATACACATAACCTTGTGTATGAAAACTCCGATGAAGATTAGTTGCAATACAGATTGACTCGACATAACAATCGCGAACCTCATGCTACATTCGACCGCCTGTGTTTCTCGGCAGAAAGCATTGCCATGTCAGAATAAATCACTATATTTGCACAGCAACACAAACTCAACACCATACGTGACACATGAGTAAATTTAATGAAGCAACTCGAGTCCAGATGCCCGCAATGGTGCATCTCACTCGACTTGGATACAAATATTTCGGTAAAATATCTGAAGAATGTGCCGGTGAGGTATATGACCCGACCACGAATATCCTGCTAAAGGTTTTCGCGGACCAGTTTGTACGGCTCAACCCCAATTCGTCAATATCTGCAAAGCAGATTCTCCAGGACATACGCAATGACCTGAAGAATGATGACCTCGGACGGGCATTCTATCAGCGACTCAAAGCTGTTTCGCCTGTCAGGCTTATTGACTTCGCTAATCCTGCCAACAATACTTTCCATTTTACAGCAGAATTCACATGCAAAAACGGGCAGGAAGAGTTTCGACCCGATATCACCCTGTTTGTAAACGGTTTGCCGCTTGTTTTTATTGAAGTGAAGAAACCGAACAACAGCGGTGGAATGGTAGCCGAAAGCAAGCGCATGAATCTTCAGAGATTTCCAAACAAACGTTTCCGTTCATTCATAAATATCACTCAGCTTATGATTTTCTCCAACAATATGGAGTATGATACAATGGGTGGTATAGTACCGTTGCAAGGAGCCTTCTATTGCACGGCTGCGCGAGAAACGTCCCCATTCAACTGCTTCCGCGAAGAGAACCGTTCCAATGACGATGTTGCGCCATTTAACCGTAATTATCCTTATAGGCAAATTGACAAGAACATTGAAAAACAGATATTAAAAGATTTTAACTGTCAGGTCATACACACGACTCCGGAGTACAAGACAAATCTTGATATAAACACTCCTACCAATAGAATCCTGACGTCCATGTGTTCGCCAGAGCGTTTGCTTTTCATACTTCAATATGGCATAGCTTATGTCAAATCAGAGCGGGAGGTCGACGGCAAGATAGAGATAACAGACCAGAAGCACATCATGCGCTATCAGCAGATGTTTGCTTCAATGGCTATTTGTGAGCATATCGACAAGGGGGCTAAAGCCGGCGTGGTGTGGCATACGCAGGGCAGCGGCAAGACAGCCCTGTCTTACCATCTTGCATATATACTCAATGATTATTTTTCCCGACAGGATAAGGTAGCCAAGTTCTATTTTATTGTTGACCGTCTTGACCTTCTCGAACAGGCCACACAAGAGTTTGAGGCTCGTGGACTTGTAGTGACTACAGCCAATTCCCGAAAGGAATTGATGGAACAGTTCCGCAACAATCAATCTCAGCAAGGAGCCTCCGGAAAGCAAGAGATAACCGTTGTCAACATCCAGCGTTTCGCCGAGGACAAGGAGAAAGTTAAACTACCAAACTACGCCACTAACCTTCAACGCGTATTTATTCTTGATGAAGCCCACCGAGGCTACCGCCCCGGAGGTTGCTTCCTCGCAAACCTTTTTGAGGCAGACCCCAACTCAATTAAGATAGCACTGACGGGAACACCACTTCTGAAAGAAGAAAAAGCAACAGCCAGTGTATTCAACGAATATTTCCATACATATTATTATGACCGCTCAATTGCAGACGGCTATACGCTGAAGATAATACGTGAGGAAATAGAGACATCCTATAAGGAAAAACTCACGGCAGTGCTTGATAAACTGGATCAGCTCGTCCAGAAAAAAGATGTACAGAAAGCAACTATAATAGAGCATGAGAATTACGTCAAGGAACTGATTCGATATATCATTACCGACCTGTCTCGCTTCCGCCGCCAGCATGGAGACGACACTCTTGGCGGTATGATTATCTGCGAAACCAGCGGACAAGCGCGAAATCTTGCGCTATATTGGGATGAGGTACAGCGGGAGATGAATAAGGGAGCCTCTTTCCCTACCAATCTGAAAGCACGGCTTATTCTTCACGACACTGACGACAAGGAGACCCGAAAACAGATAGTCAAGGATTTCAAAAAGAATATGACAGTCGATGTGCTCATCGTCTTCAATATGCTCCTGACAGGGTTTGATGCACCCCGCCTGAAACGTCTATACTTCGGGCGCAAACTCAAAGACCACAATCTCCTTCAGGCACTTACCCGTGTAAACCGACCGTATAAAAACAATCGTTACGGTTACGTCATTGACTTTGCCGACATCAAGCGCAATTTTGATGAGACCAATGAGGCATACCTTCAGGAACTCAATCGATTCAACGATCCGCAGGAAAATGGTACCGGCATTACAGATACCTTCACGCAAGTTATAGAGAATCCGCAGGAGATACTTGACACCATGCGTGACATCCATGATGTGCTCTTTGATTATACGGTTGACAATGTAGAGGAATTCAGTTCGGAAGTCTCTACAATTCAGGATAAAGAGGTACTTCTGAGGCTCAAAAAGGCTCTCGAAGCGGCCAGAGACTGCGGAAACCTTGTGCGCACGTTCGGCGATGACGACCTGAAAGAAAAGTTCTCACACGTGGAACTGACCAAACTCCCGGATATGCTCAAGGAGGTACAGCACCATATTACCATCATCAACCAGAAGGAAGCGTTCAACGCCGATGAGCAGACCACGGTTCTGGTAAACGAGGCTATGCAGGATATTGAGTTCACATTCTCAAAGATTGGCGAGGAAGAATTGAAACTCATTTCCGGTGGGCGTGAACTTCAGGACAAGTGGAGAGACACCATCCGCGCCTTCCTTGACAATATCGACCCCGATGATCCGGAATTCATTACCCTGAGAGAAGCATTTACTGAACGCTTCAAAGAGCATGGTTTCGTAATCGACTCAATCGCTAAATTCAACGAGGAGACTGCTGAACTTGACAAAATAATCAGCAGGCTGAAAGACATACAACGTGCGAATAAGGCGCTGCTGGGCAAATATAACGGCGATGCCAAATTTGCACGAGTCCACAAGCGTATCCGTGAGATAAACGGAGAACGAAAGGCACAGGAGAAGAAGCCTATATTCACTTTCAGCGATTACGAAATCAGCGTAATCCTCAATATGATAAAAGAAGATGTTGACCAACGTGTCTATGACAAGAACGACATCCTCAAAAAAGATGCCTACTTCGAGCAGACGGTCTTGCAGATTGTAGCCAATATGCTTTCACATTTCCCACAAATCAGTGATGGAGCCACTCTGGATGACTATAACTTTGTCAAGAACAGCATTGCCCGCCAGTATCTCAACCAATATAATGCCACATACGCGGCTTGTTAATTACCTACAATGGATCTTAAAGAAAAAACCATACGTCTTATAGACGACCTCAAAGCCACATGCCAGTCATACGGACTCGGCAACGACGGGAACGAATACAAGATTATCACGCAGATATTCCTGTATAAGTTTCTAAATGACAAGTTTGGCTACGAACTCAAGAAATCCAAGAACCCTGTTGCAAAGAAAATCAGCGAGGCTGAACACTGGGAACTCGCCTATGCCGGACTCAGTGATGCCGAGCGAGAGTTGTTGATGGTGTTCCTTCCACCGGAGTCACTTAAACTCCAGCCGCAGCATCTCCTTTACACGCTCTGGAACAATCAGAGCAAAGGTAACTTCGATGAGATTTTCGATGCTACCATGACAGATATTGCCGAGCAAAATATCGAAATATTCTCGACACAGACCACCCAGAACACAAAAATCCCTTTGTTTGAGCGTCTGACTCCATACGTCACCGACATTGATCAGCGTCCGGCATTTGCCCGCGCGTTGGTTGACAAGCTTGTTGGATTCTCATTTGAGGAAGCATTCTCTGATGAAAAGGGCTATGACTTCTTTGCCACCATCTTTGAATACCTTATCAAGGACTATAATACAGCCGGAGGTGGTAAATATGCCGAATACTATACACCCCATGCCATCGCCACTATTATGGCCCATCTGCTTGTGAATGAGGATGACGACCTACACAACATCGAGGCTTACGATCCTTCGGCGGGAACCGGCACTCTGCTTATGGCTCTGGCACACCGGATCGGCAACAGCAAATGCACCATCTTTGCGCAGGACATTTCGCAGCGAAGCAATAAGATGCTGAAATTGAATCTGCTACTTAACGGTCTTGTGTCTTCGCTCGACCATGCGGTGCAGGGTGACACCCTTGTGTCACCCTATCATAAGAATGATGAGGGAACAGCCATCCGTCAGTTCGACTATGTGGTTTCCAATCCTCCGTTCAAAATGGACTTTGCCGACACTCGTGAAAAGATTGCAGCCCAACCAGCACGTTTCTGGGCAGGTGTTCCTAAGGTTCCCGCCAAGAAAAAAGAGAGTATGGCGATATATACATGCTTTATCCAGCATGTCATTAATTCGCTGAAGTCAAAGGGCAAAGGTGCAATAGTCATTCCCACCGGTTTTATTACAGCCAAGTCCGGAATCGAAAACAAGATATTGAAACATATCGTTGACAACAGGATTATCCATGGCGTTGTGTCGATGCCCTCTAATG
>X108_Striped_Desert_Hamster__coassemble_284_pt1 | contig 10393 bp, 7 predicted proteins | sample X108_Striped_Desert_Hamster__metabat2_low_PE_001 | metagenome-assembled genome bin X108_Striped_Desert_Hamster | reverse complement strand
GTTTTGCGCAGGTCAGAGCAGCAGTCTGAGAATCGACCGATTATCTCATCATAGACAGTCTTGATCTCATTCCTATTTTCACTACTGAAATCTCTGATTAGATTAAGTTTTTTGAGTATGGAGTATTGTGGAAGTTTTATGAATATCTCATATGACAGACTGAATTTCTGTTCAACCAAAGACAAAAGAGATTTCATGTCTTCTTTACCATCATTGATCAGTTCTTCAGGATTCTCTTCATTCATATCCTCTGAACTGGTTGGCATAAGACACGCAATTTTAGAGTTCAATACAGAAATTCTATCGATAAGTTCCATTTGCTGTCTTTTAAGGCGCAGATGTTTGAGTGTCACTATGAGTACTATTGATATTATTATGAGTGCGGAGAGAGCTGACCATAAAAGGAATTCAGTATGCTTGCGGTTCCGCTCAGTACTTTCTTGATGGCTTTTTTCAATTTCCTCTACCTTTCTGCGACCATCCATCCTCGCAATGGAATCGGTATACTGATGAAGAGAGTCAAGATATTCTATGGCAGTCCTGTAATCTTTTCTAAAATACAGTATGTTGAATATAGCCTTGGCTCTCATTGCCTTGCCTTGAATGTTAAGGGAATCCGTATTCATTTTCATGTAGCCTAATAAAGCCTTTTCCGGGTTTCCCTCTGCCATATACAACGTACATCTGGTAAAAAAATCTTCATATTGTTGAGTCCTGTTGTTTTTACTTAGCTGCTCGGATTTATCAAGACAAGATCTGGCTTTGTCAAAATCTTTTGATTCGATATAATAGTATGCCAGTTTCTGAAGAGCAGAGGCCATTATCTTGTCATTCCCGGATTGTTCTGCGAGCAATGCAGCCTCTTTTAGGCTTGACATGGCTACATCCCGATTTGCACCGCATACTGCGATATTATGAAGATTTGTCATCATAAGTGCCGTATCATTCAGTTCTCTGGCATATTTCAGAGCCTGTATTGTGGATTCAAGTGCCTTGTCTTTTACATTCTGCTCACAATATATTACTCCCGCCAGACGTGCGATTTCTTCTCGTTGTTTAAGCGGAGATTCAACAGAAAGCAAATCCTCTGCCTGCAATAGTTTACGCTGGGCTTCTTGATATTTTTTTGCGTCAACAAGACCATATGTATCAGTAATCAGATTGGATACGGTATCTATTTTATTACAGGAGAAAGTAACCGTCACAATTAATAGTATTAATATGTTTTTAACTCCTGATTTAAGCATATCATTAATACTATAATTTTCAAATATAAACTTAATATTTTTCAATATCATAAGGCCTGCTGTAGCATGTAATGTCATGAATCAGATTCTGCCGATTATGAATTATCAAGCATTTATCAGGGCAAGAATCTCTTGTCCGTATTCCTCTTTCTTCTTGCGTCCTATGCCAGGAATAGAGAGAAGGTCATCCTCGGTCATTGGCAACTCGTTGGCAAGTGCTACCAGTGTCTTGTTGCCGAGTATCATAAATGCGGCCACCTCCTGCTCCTTTGCCTTCCGGCTTCTCCATCTGACGAGTTTCTCATAAACTTCAGTATTCTCGATATCCGCATTTGTGGCCACCGGCTTTTTCTTCGTTTTCGCACTATCCTTTGCCCATTCCTCCTGTGCTGTCGACACCTCCCTTCTTATCAGGAGATATCTCGCAGTCGACAGCCGCTCATGAGCAGCCACTGTCATGAGTGCTCTCTTCAGTTTCATCTCATATTCCATAGTCTCAAGAGCCTCTGAAAACTTCTTTTTTGCATCCTTACTGTCAATATCGCATGGCAGACTGCTGACTGTGCGGTAGATTGGATCCAGTTCCTGAAGGAAATAATTACATCCCGCGCTTACCCTCTCCTGTATTCTCTCTTCCGTGGCCCCTTCGGCCATCATTCTTCTCAACTGTTCTTGAAAGCGAACTGACACCGTCACGAGATTGCGAAGCCGGGTATCCTTAACCAGTCCGACCTCCTCTACGCTTTTGGGAAATGCCGCAAGATGACTGTCCTGCATAGCCCTGTAGAGTATTTCCATTGCAGTCCTAAGCGGATTGAGGTCTACGAGATCGAGAAGCAGACGCATGTCGAACTCTTTCTGTAGCAGCGCCACTTTTTCCGCATCCACATGCCGGCTGGCACAGTCGTCGATATAGCCCTTCACGGTTGAGTCGCAGATTATGGCCGAGGAGGGGAGTGGCCTTTCGAGCACGAGTCCTTCAAGACTTCGGCAGCGGCTAAGTGCCACATATGTCTGTCCGTGCGCGAATGCTTCTGTAGCGTTGATGATGGCATGTTCGAAAGTCAGGCCCTGACTCTTGTGTATGGTGATAGCCCATGCCGCTCTTAAAGGTACCTGGCTGAATCTGCCCACTACCTTCTCCTTCATGACTTTGGCTTTGCTGTCTACCTCATATGCCGTATTTTCCCATATTTCCTTATCGACCTCGATCGGATAGGGACTCTCATCGGTCTCAACGATTATCTTGCCCTCATCCGAGATGTTTCTGATCCTGCCGATCAGACCGTTGTAATAGAGCCTTGAGCCGCTGCTGTCGTTCTTGACAAACATCACCTGCGCCCCTTTCTTGAGAATAAGCCTGCTGTCGACAGGATACATTGAGTCGGGAAAATCCCCCTCTATGTCAGCCTTTAGCACATATGCCTTTCCGGGCAGCGCGCTCATGCGGTCGTCATTAAACTGCTGGGCCTGATAATTGTGTGTCATGAGTCTGATATAGCCCTCATCATCCGCAGGATTGAATCCCGCTATGTAGCGTTTGTTAAGCCTTTGCAGTACGTCTGCACCTGCCCGGTTTTCGCGTATGGCATTAAGTATGTCGATGAAGGCGGAGTCTTTCTGGCGGTACACCTTTGTCAGTTCGATTGTCTCGTATGGCGTGGTGCGGAGAAAATGGCTGTCGAAAAAGTATGGCGATGCATAGTGCTCGCTCAGCATCCTCCATTCCTCCTCGCGTACCACAGGAGGCAACTGCTGGAGGTCGCCGATCATCACGAGCTGAACTCCTCCCATCGGGAGTGCAGGGTTGCGGTATTTGCGAAGTTTGCTGTCTATGGCGTCAAGCACATCGGCGCGCACCATGCTTATCTCGTCGATCACGATGACGTCGATGGAGCGCAGGGTCTTTATCTTCTGTTTTGAATAGCGGTCGAAGCGCGACTTGCCTGCCTGGCCTACTCCGGGTATGAAAGGGGAAAACGACAGTTGAAAGAAACTGTGGATTGTCATGCCTCCGGCATTGATGGCGGCTATTCCTGTCGGTGCGAGTACCGCTATGGTCTTGCTGCTTTCTTCCTTCAGTCTTCTCAGGAATGTGGTCTTGCCCGTGCCGGCCTTTCCGGTCAGGAATACATTGGCTCCGGTCTCCTCCACCAGCCGCCATGCAAGTTCCAGTCTTTCATTCTCGTTTCCCATCTTCTGTTTCAATTTTGGAAAGCCGTCAGTCGTAATCTTTTTTTACGCGGCTTCCTGCAAAAATACAAAAAGATTTCCACCCTCGCAAATGAATGATGCAAAGATAGGCATATTAAGGACTCATCCGTGTGATGTATACCCCGGCAATATGATTACTTATGATAAAAGTCGTATTATGACGGCCATAAGAATGACGGCTGATATCGAGATTGTCATTCGCAGACTTTCTTTCATTGATTTAGGCAGAAGATATGCGACTGCGATGTAAACTGAGGCTCCAAATAAGGCAGCAAGTAGATTGTTCCACTCCGGGAGAAGTTCCGTAACCAGGAAATATAACACCGCTCCGGAGACGGCTGAAAAAAATCGGTTCCAGTTCATAGCTTTAATGTCAATGTGGAAATAATAGGCAGATAATGAAAATACCGGCAAACAGAATTAACCATGGCAATACAGCGGACACGAATACTACACCTGCAATACTCTTGAATGAATATAGTTTTTTTCTTTCTGTATATTCCAATTGCTCATAGTGCGCTATCGTGTCTTTGACAAACTCATCATTCTTCATTTTATTTATGAATATATTGGAAACCAATATATTGACAAGAACCATTATAGTTATTATTTGCCATGTGTAATTGCTAAGCGATCCATATATTCTGGCATATGCAAATACAAGAATTAATTCCAACGGTGCTAACGAGAAAAAAAGTATACTTTTCAATATCGAATACTCTTCATTTATCTCAAAAGGACTTTTGAAATAAAATTCCTGAGCCGCCATTCTCGAGTCAAGCCATTTTTTGATGAAGTATTTATTCAGGTTCAACATATCGATTTATTGTTGAGGATTGATACAGCAATCGTTATTATTCAGTTTTGTAGTCAGGTTCGAGACTGTGCTTTCGGGCATCAAACACAGGAGGGGCGATTCCATTTCCGTCAGAGTCTGAATACGTTATCTTGGCCAGTCCTCCGTTCTGTGCCTTCAGTATCGCCTCAAGATTGTTCTCGAAATATTCATGATCGGCCTGTGCCTTTTTACGTTCTGTTTTCCTGTATTCATCCGGTGAATAGATTGGCGATATTATCCTGTCAGTACCCTGTAGTCCTGTTGCTACAAATGCAAATCCGCCGTCAGCCTCGGCTTTAATTATCAATCCCGGAAGAGAACGGAGTTTCCACGGGCCGAAGGGGAGTGGCAGGTCAGTAGTGAACCATGCCTTCCATTTCCTGCCATGATAATCCGCCTCTGCCATCTGGCATTCATATCCGAGAACCGTCGCTACGGAATCAGGCTCCAATGTCCATTGTATTTCAGTGGAAGGTTCGGTGTAGTACATCAGGTCATCACCCCACTTATCGTAATGTGTAAGTGATTCATCGGCTACATTATTGAATATGTAAGTGAAGATGTTCTTTACGGGCCCCCTGGTCAAATCCCAGTATTCGTATCCTTCCGGGTCTTTTACAAGACAGTTGGCCCTTATGATTTCATTAAGTTTTGCCTTGCCCTCCGGAGTCGACTCCAGCGAGTCCGTCCACAGGCTTAGGTCATTGAAATACTTTGATCCGTTGCTGTTGGCAAGCAGCGTCATTTTATTTATACACTCGCCGCCTGATACACGCGGAGCCTTGACATCATAGCTGACTATGATGTCAGCCTTTTCCTGTGCCGTTGCCGCTATAGCCAAAAAGCATATGATCGATGTGATTAGTCTGTTCATTTCCTTAGAGATTTTGAGGTTTGTAGCACGTTTCTATTCCTTTACAGCCTGACTCCGATACCGAGCATTAGATTCTGCGGGTCTTTAAATTTACCGAGTCGATATCCTGTATTGATAAAAAGATTTTTTGTGATGAAGGTCTTCAACGTGAGCGACTGATAAAATGCCTTGTCACCTTCAGGATTGACAAAGTCATAGCCAAGTCCGACATTGACGGAGAATATAGGCATGGTGAGTTCGGCATGAGCCGACAGTCCGATGCTGATTTGCTTGCCGAAGGGTGGTCTCTTGAATCTGATCATGTCTCCTGACGTACCGTCTACCCAGTATGAAGACAGCGCGGCACTCTCGTCCCATTGAAGATCCAGCGACGGACCCACCGCTACATAGCGGTTGAGAGACCGCATAGGTGAGAATTGAAATCCGACAATACCAAATCTTCCGGGCAATAACTCCGGCTCAGCAGGATTACCGACTGATGCCACTCGCTTTCGCCATGCGCCATATGCTGTTATGTCATATAGCCAACGTCCCCTGTCGGCTTCATCTATCAGGCTTCTGTCTGCGGTTTGCTTTTGCTCGTCAGCCGGTGTGAATAAATAGGCGATTCCAATGGATGCCCCGATCGAATTTACTCCGGCATTGGGCCATGATGTGTTGCCGTTGGAATAATGCCTCGCGGCAATACCGACCGACATCTGCCATTTTTCAGACAAAACGTAATTCAGTTTTAGGGCAAGTCCCATATGCGCTGTCACTGCAGTGCTGACCACGGCATTGTTGTCGGCGGTCTCCTTATCATAGTGCTTCCATCCGAATGCGGCACCGAACTGCCATTCATATCCCAGCCACAGTTTACTGTTCAGATATGCTATCGGCGCTCCCTGATAGATATAAGCCGACACAGGTGTTCCAAGCAGTGAACCGGAAAAGTAAGTCGTCGGGCCGAGACCGATGCCCTGATACAGGTTTCTGTAGAGCATCCCTTCACGAGATGATGGATCAAAACTGAAATCGGCACGGATGCTTCCGGCGAACGCTCCATTTATTTTTTTTCCATCATCATTGCTCCCTTTCAAAAAACCGTTTGTGCCGGGAACCCAGGCCGGTGAAACCTCAATCCCTGCTTTCCAGAGTAAAGGACGGGAGAATCCTGAAGGTATGCTGTCAGATGCCGAGACCATCATGCATAATGTAGACATCGCAATCAACGCTGAGAGTATTCTATTCATATTCAACCGCATATTCATAACTTGTGGCATAAACTGATGTCCAGGTGACAGGAGTCTCACAAGATCTGTCGTCTACCGGATTTGACAAACTTATAAAACCTTCCTGTGTGGCGCGTGAATAATTAAGCGTATAAGATATCTTGGCCTTTGAGTAGGCGGGTACTTCCACAGATATTTTGTGATTTAAAGATTGATTGGGCGAGAAGTCCCGGCGTTCGCCAAGTCTTACGTCCTTATACTCACGCCATTCCCAATCTATTCCATTGAACGTCGGAATCGGTAGATCCACCACTATGCCGTTTGCCCAATATTCGGAGGGCATGACCATGTCACTGCATCTTGAATCAAGTAAAGGGTATGTTTCCAGTTTCTGAGTCAGGGAACTGTTGTTGGTCAGGCTCGTAGTGTAGGTGACGGATTTTGAGATGTTTTCTTCAATCCTCATGTTTCCGGTAGGTATCCATGTAACCAATTGTAGTTTTTCCCCCTCTGTTAAAGTCACATTGATTGATTTTGTCACACCATAATCGTAGTCCATATAGATTGTGAACATATCATAATCCGATGCATTGTAATGACTGGTCAGATACATCATCTCTCCGACAAATCCGATACTGTAGAATGTCTTTGGATTTTCATAAACGATGCTACCCAATTCAGAAGCAGGGCAATCGGCATCGACCTCCGGACCCTCCACGCTGAAGTATCTTACATATTCCTTATCATGAGATGAGTAGTCGATACGGATACGGCTTAGTCCTTTTCTGGAAAAAGCCGTTGACCATTCTCCTCCGTCTCCCTCGATTGTGACATCCGAGACATCAGGTAAATCAATATCGTCAATAAAGAGTTCGCTGTTGCAGGAAGAGATGATTACAACTGCCAGCAAAGCGCCAATATATGCCATCGTCTTTCTTCCCTTATGTATTGGAATGATAATAGAAGTCAGTACCTTTTTCATATCATATGGTTGTTAAGTTTCATATCCTATGGTTGTTAAAGCAATCAGCATTCCACCTTTCTACATTCTCATCAATATACAACATGATGTTGTCAAAAGCACGCTGATTACGTATTATATGTTCATGATAATTACGTTGCCATCTCCATATCATGGATTTCTCCAAAATAATGGCGTTTGGATGCACAACATATCGTAACGAAATAGATTCCGCAGTTGTAGTCATGCCAGTTTGCCCTGATTTGATGCCGGTCAGCCATAATGTTCATTTTCTGAGGGATATTGAGATTAGCAGCTCGCGGCCCCGGAGCCGGCGCTGGCTCTCGAAGGAGGTGAGCTGATTGTATGTCGTGTAGTTGTATGTGCGCTGATCGAAGATGTTGCTCAGCAAGGCGGACAACTCCAGCCGCTTGTTGATCTTGTAGATAACCTTTGTATCAAGCAGGAACACGTTCTTGAATTGGTCGGTGGTAAGCTCGTTGCGGTAGTGTTCGCCGCTGATGTGCCATTCCCATTTCTTATGGGGCATGATGTTGAGCAGCAGTTCATTCTCCATATTGCCGAGCCATGATGCATGGTTTCCGTTCATCGAAAGACGACTCGACGCCCACGTGAACCGGTAATCGAAACTGAGCCAGCGGAGCGGCGAACCGTTGATTTTGGCTCCGACCGACCACGAAGTGCCGACCGAATTGACCGAACTGTTCTCAGAAATAAGATGTGATTCGTTGCGACGGAACGAGCCGTTAATGTTTGCACTGCCTCGTATGAAATCGAGAGTCTTGCCGACACTTCCGCTTGCCAAGAGCATCTTGCCGTCGCTCTCTGCCGACGAGTAGGAATAGACCACATAGTCGCCGTAAAGCTGCTGTGCTAAAGTATATGGATTGTGGTTCCACGACTGCATCACAAAGGCGTTGGCGAATAGTCCGCGTCGGGTATGCTTGTAAGATACGTTGGCAGATACGTTCTGCGATGTTGAATTATAGAAATCATCCACGCCACGGCGGAAAGAGCGATAGTTTGTCATCACATATCCGGGCTGGATAAGGCTGAGATCCATCGGAGACCGGCCTGTACCACCATGCACTCCCATCGAGAAGCGGTTGTTTGGTTTCCAGTTCATGCTTAGCGACGGCGAGAAATATACCTCGCTTCGGTTGGCAAGAGCCTTGTCGAAGTGGTAAGTGGCAAAACTGACGGGCGCATTGAGCGAGAAATTCACACGCTTCACCCAGTACTCGAGTTTAGGTGTAGCATATACCGTGAAATAATTTGTGCTGATGACATTAGTTGTCAAGTCAGAATCGTCAGAATGGTCAGACAAGTCGGACAGGTCAGACCAGTCAGACTTGTCCGACAATCCAGACCAGTTCGACTTGTCCGACAGTTCTGACCAGCCTGACTTCATCGAGCGCCAATATCCTTTGACGCCTCCTTCAAGGCTGATCGTAATGCCCTTGACTGAGAATGCGTAAGCCGCGCTCTCGTTAGTATGGAAGGCATGATCAATTACATGCTGACTGAATGATTCGCCATTTCCCATTCTCAATTCCATATCCTGAGGCAGTGACTCCCATTCGTTTTTGCTTGTGAAGGTGACAAGGTGTTTGCCGTTGAAACGCTTGATGATCTTGAAATCGTTGCCCACATAGTAGTCAGGCAGCGATGCTGTCTGTTCGTTAGGCAATGAGCCTGTGACGCCGAGCCGCACATCATCCCAATCGACGTTGGTTTTCAGCGTATTGTTGACGAACGCAGTCTTTTGGTTCAGTTCATAGATGAATTTACCCGACAGCGAATGTGTCCGTTCAACCCCGTTTCGGTCCTCGACTACGACACGGTCTCCACCATTGCACCCGCCAAGCCCATCCAGAAAGTAAGTAGTGACATTAGCCGCCTCAGCCGTAACGCGGTTGAAAGAATAGTCTATCTGCCCTTTAACCTCCCCGCGTCCGAGTTTCCACAGAGCATTGGTCGAGACAAGCGCCGAGCGGTTGAACAGCGTGCGTTTCCTGCTCAGGTTAGGCACGTCGGGGAGCGACACACCGACATACCGGTTCAGGTCCGTTCCCCGGCTTGAGGCAAAGAAGTCTGTCGCATGTGCCGTGATATCCTCACCGGTGTTGTTTGTCTTGAATGTCGTAATATTCTGGAAATTGGGCATAACTGCCATTGCGAACAGTTCGCCGTCCCATATAGCACCGTCGGGTTGCCATGAGTAGCCGCCTCCGGCATCGCCGTGGAAAGACCACGTTGCTTTAGCCTTGTTTTTCAATTTCAGGTTGATAGCCGCCTTGTCGGAGAATGATATGCTCGACAGCACTTGCATCGGCTGGTGGTTCTCCATCACCTCGACCGCGCCCACATCCTCGTGGCTTATGCCGTTGGTGGCTATGCCGTATTTCCCGCCGAGCAGGTCGGAGCCTTCGATATAGAACTTGTTGATGTCCTCTCCCTGATATTGGATCTTGCCGGAACTCTCCACGTTGATGCCCGGCATGCGTTTCAGCACGTCGCCGATCGAGCGGTCTTGCGCCTGCGCGAAAGCACCCACGCCATAGGTTATGGTATCGCCTTGTTCACGAATTCGGTCGGCCTTTACCGATACTTCCTTAAGAAGGGTAGTGCCCGGTTCAAGCAGCACGGTAAGCGGCAAAGACACGCTGTCAAGAGATATCGATTTCTTTGCGAAACCCATCATCGACACATCAAGCCGGCACCCCGCAACTGACGCCATAGTCATGGTAAAACGGCCGTCGCCTTTCGACGTGGTGTATTTCCTTATCTTGCCGTCCGCACCCTTTATTATGACTGATGCCCCGGTCAGAGGCTCATTTTTTTCCTTGTCGACAACCGTACCGGACACGTTTACCTGTGCCACGGCATTGACCGCGACAAATAGAAACAGCAGGTATGCGATAAGTCGGTTCATTCTTGGTAGTCGGTTTCTATAAAGTCTATATTCTCCTTGTATTCCGTTGGTTTGATATTTACTTTTCCGCCGGTCATGGCACTTATCTGGGC
>X108_Striped_Desert_Hamster__coassemble_281_pt1 | contig 10488 bp, 9 predicted proteins | sample X108_Striped_Desert_Hamster__metabat2_low_PE_001 | metagenome-assembled genome bin X108_Striped_Desert_Hamster | reverse complement strand
CTCTGCCCCTCACTCTCTCTCTCACTCCTGCCCCCTACCCCCAACTCTCGCTCCCGCCCCCCCCCCCTGCCCCGATCTCGCTCTCCCCCGCACCCTCACTACCAACAACTCCCCCTCCCCTCTTGCGACAGAAAAGGAACTGGTGAAGAACATTCCTGCCGAGATACTCGCCGACGCACACCACTGGCTGATACTCCACGGCCGATACGTATGCACGGCGCGGAGCCCGAAATGCAGCGAATGCATCATCGCCGACTGGTGTGCCGAACACGAGCGTAAACTCAGGAAGGGGTAAAGAGGGAGTGAAGGGCGTCGAATCGCGCGAGCGGTTCATCGCCAAATCTCGCCATCGAGGCACGCACGCGGCCGAACGGTTTTTCCGCACGCGGATCTCCGGACTTGCTGAAAAACTTGTCGGCGTAACAGATCAGTTTCTCCTCGATCGATTCAGGAAGAAAATCCATATGCGGAAGCGGCATCCCCGCTTCCGCTATTTCTTTTGCGGTCAGTCCGCTGCCGGTATGCCTCTCGCATACCCGCGCGTATTCCGGATAGCCAAGCTCGCGGAGCAGCGATCCGCCAAGCACTCCGTGGCGTATGTAAGGCTCCTTGCCTACACAGTGAATGGAGGGTGCGTCGCAAAGGAATATGCCTACGTCATGAAGCATGGCCGCCTGATATATGAAATCGCGGTCTGCTTCAAGACGGCAAGCGTCAGCCACATCAAGGGCCTTACGGGCCACCATCTCCGAATGTGTCAACAACAAATCGAGGAGGGCGCTGCCCTCCTCGTAATATCGGGATATTATCGATTTATAATTCATAATTCACAATTCACAATTCATAATGCAAAATGCACAATTCATTGTAATGCATAATTCATAATGCACAATGCACAATGCATTTTAATGCATAATTCATAATGCACAATGCACAATTCATTGTAATGCACAATTCATTTTAATGCACAATTCATAATGCATAATTCATTTTAATGCATAATTCATAATGTTCTTGTGCCATACGCGGTGCAGAGCACACGGACGACGGAGCCGCGGGAATTATTTTTCCTCTATAATCTCGGTCCAGCCGTGGGTGTCGGGTTCCTCGCCGAGCTGAATGCCACGGAGCTTATTATAGAGCAGGGTGGATTTCGGACCCGGCTTGCCGTCGCCAAACTCATAACGGCGACCTGTATCAAGGTCATCGATAAGGCCTACAGGGGAAATCACGGCAGCAGTACCGCAGGCACCAACCTCATCAAACGTCTCCAGTTCCTCTACCGGAATGTGGCGGCGCTCTACCGTCATGCCGAGATCCTCAGCAAGCTGGCATACGCTCTTGTTGGTGATGGAAGGCAGAATAGAGTCGGAAGCGGGAGTGATATAGCTGTTGCCACGGATTCCGAAGAAATTGGCAGCACCGCACTCGTCAAAATACTTCTTCTCTTTCGGATCGATATACAGCATTACCGAATATCCCTTCTCGTGAGCTATCTCACCGGCCTTAAGCGACGCGGCATAGTTTCCGCCGATCTTGAACGCGCCTGTGCCCAGAGGCGCCACGCGGTCATAGTTGCGGCTCATGCACACCTTGGTAGGATTGAAACCGGTCTTGAAATATGGGCCGACCGGAGTCACGAACATGATCACCATATAGTCTTTGGAGGGCTTCACGCCAACCTGCGGAGAGATACCGATCTCGAGAGGACGGATGTAGAGGCTGGCGCCTGTGCCGTAGGGGGGCACGAAGCGGGCGTTGAGCGCCACCACCTTGCGGACCATCTCGCAGAAAATCTCGTCGGGAAGCGGCTCCATCATAATCCCTTCGGCCGACCTGCGGAAACGCGCCGCATTCTCGTCCATGCGGAAAACGCGGATTTTGCCGTCAGCACCACTGAAAGCCTTGAGGCCCTCGAAAGCCTCCTGTCCGTAATGCAGGCAGGCAGCCGCCATGTGCATGGGGATATACTCAGATTCGCTTACTTCTACCGGACCCCACTTTCCATCGGAAAACGTACAACGCACGTTATAGTCGGTAGGCATATATCCGAATGGGAGGTTTTTCCAATCTATGTTTTCCATAAATATATGGTTTTAGAGTTTAAAGTACAGAATCACGAATCTACCAGGAATCAAGGCCGAGGGGGCAACGCCCCTCGGCAGCCCCGCGAAGTCACACGGCGATCTTACAGGTAAGGTCGCCCGCCTTCACGATATAGACTCCATGAGAAAGGGAGAGACGGCTGACACCGGCTGAAAGGGTCTCGCTGCTGACTACCTGACCGAGAATCGTAAAGACCTTGATCTGGATCTGCTGAGGCGATGAGACCACCACGCATCCGGGAGCCACCCGAATCTCGATCTCGCTGTCGCGAGCCACCGGCTTAAGTCCGGGCACGTCGGTGCGCACCGGCTCCCAACCCTTTGCCAGAGAAGGGGTCGACGCAGTCGCCACTGCAATAAAGAGGACGACAGCAAGAGAGCGCAACCGACGCATGAACATAAGCGGGATGATTATTTCTTAACCTTGTTATAGCGGGCGTTGAGGCCTTCCACGATCTCGTCGGTGATGTCGAGAGACGGATTGAAGTGAAGAGCGGCAGCCTTGTTGAAGATGGCATCGTAACCGTGCTTCTTGTTGTACTCTTCCACGAAGGCGTTGATGGAATCGTTGACAGCCTGCTGAGCCTTGGCGGCAGCCTCGGCGAACTTCTGCTGCATAGTGCCTACCGACTTCTGGGCATTGGACTGCATCGAGGCGAGCTTCTGCTGGTCGGTATCGAAACTTTCCTGCGAGAGGTAAGAATTGTTCTGCACCTTGTTCTGGATCTGAGAAGCCAGCGACTGGATTGATGTCTCATGACGCTTGGTCTCGCTCTCAAGATTCTCCTGCATGCGGATCATCTCCTCGTTGTAGTCCTTAGCGAGGTTGTACTTGGTAAGGAGCGTGTCGAGATCCACATAGCGGTAGTTAGGTAGACTGGCAGCATCGGCCGCTGCCTCCTGACGGGCGGGAGCGGACTTTTCTTCCTTGGCATCGCCGCATGACACGGCACTGACGCCTACAGTCAGGGCCAAAGCCAAGCCAAGAACTGTGTAGAGATTTTTTTTCATTATGTAGGATTTGTATTTGATGATACGTATCTAAAAAAACCGGAGCCACTCTTCAAAAAGACAATGAGTGCTCTCCGACTGCAAAATTAATAAAAATTCGCGATAGGAGCGATAAGAAATGCAAAAGATTTGTTAAAATGAAAAAATTTTCATACCTTTGAGGCATAAAAAAAATCAGAATTTCGAATTTGAATTTCCCAACTGGTTTTACGGAATCAGAATCCGAGATCCTGAGACACCAGTCCCGACAGGAACATGACCTGCCGGAAGACACATAGCCAAAACTACAAATCAGAATTAAAGCAATGAATGTAAGAGACCTTAAGCCAGAACTCATATGGCAGTGCTTCGACAAGGTGACTAAAGCGCCGCGTCCGTCTTGCCACGAGGAGCAGATCAGGGAATTCCTAATCAATTTCGCAAAGAGCCACGGTGTGGCCGTCAAGACCGACGCCTGCGGCAACGTACTCATGCACAAAGACGCCACTCCGGGACTTGAGAACGCTCCCGTAGTGATATTGCAGGCCCACATGGACATGGTGGCCGAGAAAAACGGCGGAGTGAACCATGACTTCCTCAAGGATCCGATCGAGACCTATATCGACGGTGACTGGGTGAAGGCTCGCGGCACCACCCTCGGCGCAGACAACGGCATAGGAATAGCGGCCGCAATGGCAGTGATGATCGACCCGGAACTCAAGCACGGTCCGGTAGAGGCTCTCTTCACCGTCAACGAAGAGATTGGTCTTGAAGGAGCGCAGAACCTCGGCGAGGACATGCTGGGAGGCAACATCCTGATCAACCTCGACTCAGAGGACGACGGCGAGATATTCGTAGGATGCGCCGGAGGTATCGACACCACAGCATGGTTCGACTATAAACGCTCGCTCGCCCCCGACCACTTCTCATACATGAAGGTCAGCGTAAGCGGCCTGCTCGGCGGACACTCAGGAGGCGACATACATCTGGGCAGGGCCAACGCCAACAAGATCGTGGCCCGCTTCCTCTGGGGATGCTCGCAGAAATGGAGTCTCGAGCTGACAGAGTTTGACGGCGGCAACCTCCGCAATGCTATACCGAGAGAGGCACACGCGGTGTTCGGAATCGAGACGGCGCTTGCCGACGACGTAAAGGCTGCCCTCAACGCATATGCCGAAGAAATCAAGAACGAATATGCCGGCATCGAGCCATCGATCAAGATCGAGATCGAGGAAACGGCCCGTCCGGAATACTGCATAGACCAGGCCACATCGCTCGCACTCGTACGCGCACTCTACAGCGCTCCTCACGGAGTGATCTCGATGAGCCGCGATATCGAAGGCCTCGTAGAGACCTCCACAAATCTCGCTGCTGTCAAGATGGAAGAGGGCAGGATAAAGGTGACCACCTCGCAGCGCTCGAGCGTGGAAAGCCGCAAATACGACATCGCAGGCCAGGTCGAGGCCCACTTCCAGCTCGCAGGAGCGAAAGTGGACCACTCCGACGGATATCCCGGATGGGCTCCCAACATGAAATCGCCCATCATGAAGCTCGCCGCTGACGCATATGAGGAACTCTTCGGAGTAAAACCGGCCATCAAGGCTATCCATGCCGGACTGGAATGCGGACTTTTCCTTGCCAAATATCCTCAGCTCGACATGGTAAGCTTCGGCCCGACCATGACAGGAGTACACTCCCCCGACGAACAACTGCTGATACCCACCGTAGAAAAATTCTGGCGCCATCTCTGCCTGACACTTGAAAAAGTGGCTCAGTCATGAAGCGCCTTCTCCCCATAGCGGTAACCGCGGCGCTGGGAGTCTCCGTCATGATGGCGGAGACTCCCTCCGCACCGCAGACTGACACGGAAGACAACTACAGACTCATCGAGGACCTTGTGGCTACGGTGATCTCCTCCATGCCGGAGGCAGATTCCCTTACCCGCTACAAGTCACTCTCGGAAGAAGACTTCATCATAATAGCCGAAGAACTCGGAGTGGAAGTCGCCGCCATCAAGGCTGTGGTCAGGATCGAGGCCGGAAGCGCGCTGCAGGGCTTCTGGGCCCCCGGGGTACCGGTGGCCAACTACAGCAAGACCCTTTTCAACCGGTACAACAGGAAAGTGAAGGGGAGAAAGATCAAAGACGGCAAAGTGCCGTCAGGACTCAAGGGCTACGCGCTGCGTGAATGGACAGCGCTCACCAACGCGCGCAAGATCAATGCCGATGCCGCCGATATGGGAACGTACTGGGGGATGTTTCAGATAGGAGGCTACAACTACAAGCTCTGCGACTGCGAGAGCGTCGAGGAAATGGTGGAGCGGGTAAGCGAGTCGGAATTCAGCCAGCTCGAGATGTTTGCCGTCTTCATACGCAAGGCGGGAATGCTCGATGATCTGCGCAACAAGAACTGGAAAGGATTCGCAAGGAAATACAACGGTCCATCCTATGCCAAGCGCGGCTATCACACCCGCATGGCAAAAGAATATGCCAAATTCAAAAAACAGACGGAGGAATCTCCTAAACAGACTACAGAATGAAAATCACAGACCTTCAGCCGAAGCTCGTATGGGGATGCTTCGACGAGATAACACGAGTGCCGCGTCCGACACACCACCTCGACAGAATGAAAGAATTCCTGACAGGATGGGCAGAACGCCACAATATAAGATACGCCACCGACGAGGTAGGCAACGTAGTGATGTACTGCCCGGCCACACCGGGACATGAGAATGCCCCGACAGTCGTGCTGCAGGGACATCAGGACATGGTGGCAGAAAAGCGCGGCGACGTGAAGCATGACTTCCTCAATGACCCCATCACCACAGTAGTGGAAGGAGACTGGGTAAGGGCGGAAGGCACTACGCTCGGCGCGGACAACGGACTCGGATGCGCCTCGGCAATGGCGGCCATGATCGACCCGGAACTCGTGCACGGCCCGCTGGAGGCAGTCTTCACTGTAGATGAGGAGCAGGGCCTGACAGGAGCCACAGGGCTCGACCCCAGACTCGTCAGCGGCCGCATACTTCTTAATCTCGATTCGGAAGAACACGGCATGATAGTGATCGGATGCGCAGGTTCGCTATGCACTGTGGCCACCTACCCCATCGAGGAAGAGAAGGCTCCCGAAGGACTCGCATGGTATGACGTGCATATCAACCACCTGAAGGGGGGACACTCCGGAATGGAGATACATCTGGGCAGGGGAAACGCCAACCAGCTGCTCGCCCGTTTCCTATGGCTTGCCGACAAGGAATACGGAGTCACACTTAGCGACTTCCAGGGCGGAGGTCTTCCAAACGCCATACCGAGGGAAGCACGCGCCACTGTCGGAATACCGGAGGCCGACGCTGCCGGATTCGAGGCTATGGCAAAGGTATTCGACGAAACGATCCATGCGGAATACCTGCTCGCCGAAGGCAAGGATTTCACTTTCACCGCCACGCGCCGCGACGCTCCTGAGAAAGCCATCTCCGATGCGTATGCAGCCCCGCTCATAGCGACAGTCTTCGGCACACCCAACGGAGTGCGGGGAATGAGCCTCGCAGTGCCCGGACTTGTGGAGACATCGTCCAATCTGGCAAGCGTACACAAGACAGGCGCGGATGAAATCGTCATCACCACCCACCAGAGATCGTCGGTCGACAGCAGAAGAGAGGAAATCACCGACCGCATCAAGGCCCTCTACGAGAACATCGGATGCGATGTGGAATGCAACGACCCGAGCGTAGGCTGGGCACCGAATCCCGACAGTATGCTACTCAAGACAGCGGTGGAGAGTTTCAAGGACCTTTTCGGACATGAACCGAAAGTCGAGGCCCTTCACGCCGGACTTGAATGCGGCATATTCCTTGAGAAAATGCCGGGGATGGACATGATCTCCTTCGGTCCGACACTGAAGGACATACACAGTCCCAACGAAAAAGCCAATATTCCATCAGTGGCTGAATACTGGCGGTTCCTGACAGACCTGCTCAGGCGCCTCTGCTGACAATACCGCCGGCAGCAGGAAGCCCGGACATAGACTGTACTTAACGTTTTCTCGTCTTTCCTCAACAAGGAGGGGACGAGAAACGTTAATTCATATAAATAAAACAGCATTCATGATAGAAGATAACATAATCAACAAAGAGGAAAACGAACGGACCGTGCTCGTAGGTCTCGTCACGCAGAAGCAGAGCGAGAGCAAGGTCAACGAATATCTTGACGAACTCGAGTTTCTTGCGAAAACGGCAGGTGCCGAACCAGAAAAGCGTTTCATACAGAAACTCGACTATCCGAACCCGCGCACCTATGTGGGAACCGGCAAACTTGAGGAGATACGCCAGTATGTGGAGGATCATGAGATCGGTCTCGTGATTTTCGACGATGACCTGTCGGCAAAACAGGTGCTCAACATAGAGAAGGAACTCAAGGTCAAGATTCTCGACCGCACAAGCCTTATTCTCGACATCTTCGCCAAGCGCGCGCAGACAGCCACGGCAAGGACCCAGGTGGAGCTTGCCCAATACCAGTATCTGCTTCCGCGCCTGACCAGGATGTGGACCCACCTCGAGAGACAGCGAGGCGGTATCGGTATGCGCGGCCCTGGCGAGACTCAGATAGAGACTGACCGACGTATAATCCTCGACAAGATATCACGGCTTAAAGAGGAACTGAAAGACATCGACAAGCAGAAGAGCATGCAGCGGAAAAACCGTGGCAAGATGACTCGCGTGGCCCTCGTGGGATATACCAACGTCGGCAAATCGACCCTCATGAACCTGCTGAGCAAAAGCGATGTCTTCGCCGAGAACAAGCTTTTCGCCACGCTCGATACCACTGTGAGGAAAGTCACCATCGACAATCTGCCCTTCCTGCTGACCGACACTGTAGGATTCATCCGCAAGCTCCCCACCCATCTCGTGGACTCGTTCAAGTCGACGCTCGACGAAGTGAGGGAGGCCGACCTGCTGCTTCATGTGGTGGACGTGAGCCATCCGCAGTTTGAGGAGCAGATCGAGGTAGTGGAGAAGACCCTCAACGAAGTGTGCGGTGCGGCCAAGAAGCCGGTAATTCTCGTCTTCAACAAGATCGACGCCTTCAGATACACACCCAAGGACCCGGACGACCTTACGCCCGCCACGAGGGAAAACATGTCGCTCGACGACTTCAAGAAGACCTGGATGGCGAAGATGAACAACAACTGCGTATTCATCTCGGCCAAAGAGAAGACCAATATCGACCAGCTCAAGGAGATACTATACCAGAAAGCAAAAGAGATACACGTGGAGAGGTTCCCTTACAACGATTTCCTTTTCCAGAAATATGATGAAGAATAACGATATAGCCCGGCTCGAGCACCAGGGTTGCTACTGCGAGAACTGGGACCTGGTCGACATCTCGCCTGATACCGATCTGGGGAAAATACGTAACGTGTTTTTCAGGGGTCCGGTCTCCATAGGTGCAAACACCGAGATAATAAATGTGCCGGGGGGACTGAAGAATATCCGTATCGGCAACAACGTCAAGATCAACAACGTGGCCAAGATCGAGAATTCCGCCGGAACCTCATGCGGAGTCGGAACCGTCATATCCGTACTTGACGAGACAGGAAGCAGGCCAGTGAAGATATATCCGGGCATTTCGGCACAGGTCGCCACTATTGCGGCTCGTCTGCCGGAATACGCCTCCTCCACCCTCAACAGACTGATCGACGAGCATATCGCAGGATTTCCCGACCTTCCGGAAATAGGCGACAATGTGGAGATTTTTGACTGCGGCCCGCTGATAGACGTCAGGATATGGCATGGTGTCAAGATCGAGGGCGCGGCACGGCTGCGCAACTGCAGCATCGTGAGCAATATCGACGGACCGGGCTATTCCACATTCATCGGTCCGGGAGTCGATGCCGAGAACTGCATCATCGAGGACGCCACTGTAGGCGGCGGCTCGTTTATAAGGAACACATATGTAGGTCAAGGGACAGTCGTAGACAAAGGGTTTACATCCCACGACTCACTGTTCTTCTCCAACTGCACGATGGAGAATGGCGAGACGTGTGCCGTGCTGGCAGGACCCTTTACGGTGAGCATGCACAAGAGCACGCTACTGATAGCGTGCCAGACAGCGTTCATGAACGCCGGATCGGGCACCAACATGAGCAACCATATGTACAAGCTCGGCCCCGTGCACTGGGGAGTGCTCGACCGCGGAGTGAAAACCTCCTCCAACTCCTACCTGATGCACGGATCGAGGATCGGTGCCTTCTCCCTGCTCATGGGAGACCATAAGGGCCATCCGGATTCGGCCGACCTGCCATTCTCCTATCTCATTGGCGACGCGTCGGGACGTACGATCGTAGTGCCGGGAGCCATGCTGAAAAGCTACGGCATACTGCGCGACGAGACGAAATGGCAGAACCGCGACCGCCGTAAGAAGCACCTGCTGAAAAAGACAAACGACCGCATAAACCCGCACATATTCAATCCGAACTCGATCAGCATGATCGCCACCGGCATAGAGACCATCGACAGGCTACTCTCCACTGCAAGGGAGAATGACGGTTTCATCCTTTACAAGGGATTGAAGACAAGGCGCAGTTCCCTCGTGAAGGGTCGTAACTTCTACAGTCTGGCCCTCCACAAGTATATCCACAGCAGGATGAAGGAGCATATGGCCACTGACATTGACGGCTCTTATGAGGGAAATCCCTCTGAGATCCGATGGCTTGACATTGCCGGACAGATCATACCGGAGTCAAGCCTACGCGCCGCCATGCAGGCCGATAGCATCAATGCCATGGAAAAGGTATTGGACAAAGCCTTTGACGACCAGATGGCCATGGAAAGGGAATGGATAGCCGGACGCTTCAGCGAGCACCTGACAGACAGTCAGGCACTCAGTCAGAAAGCCTCGGAGTATGACGCACTCCTCGAAAAAGACCGCAAGGACAGCATCGCGAAAGTACAGGAGGAGCAAGACATGCTATCCCTATTCTGACAAAACAATTATAATCTATATGAAGGACAGTTATTTCAACAATAGGGCCACGGTGAGGAACTATCAGAAGAAAGCCATACCGGAAAGTCTGCTCGACAGTATTCTCGAACGCGCGATGCATGCACCGACATGCGGCAACATGCAGCTCTACTCCGTAATCGTGACCCGCGATGAAGAAAAGCGCCGGCTTCTCGCGGCAGAACATTTCAACCAGCCGGCAGCTGCAGGAGCCGACGTGATACTCACCATATGTGCCGATTTCAACCGTTTCAGCCGTTGGTGTGAGCTGAGCGACGCCAAACCGGGCTACGACAACTTCCATTCCTTCATGATGGCGATCACCGATGCTGTGATATATGCACAGCAGATAGTGACAATCGCCGAGATGGAAGGACTCGGCACCTGCTATTTAG
>X108_Striped_Desert_Hamster__coassemble_280_pt1 | contig 10526 bp, 4 predicted proteins | sample X108_Striped_Desert_Hamster__metabat2_low_PE_001 | metagenome-assembled genome bin X108_Striped_Desert_Hamster | reverse complement strand
TCACATAGTCGACCCTCAACGTCGAGTCGCGGAAAGACTCACTGAATTCTCCTGAAAAGACCGGCAGGGCACCAAGACAGCACACTGCCGCAATAATCATTTTTAGCCTCATAATCCGCAAAATTACTCAAAAATTCCCGAAAACAAGCAGTTTTCATTAATTATCTACCCGTGTGAGCGGGCTTTGACCATTGCTCCGCGACTTCCGGTCACAGAGAGCGGGCAGGACTGCGTGTGGCATACGGAATGCTGACGAACCAAACAGGATGCTATGGCGTTCTAATGTGTAAGCAATCCGCAAAATTTAACTGTAAATCCATTAAAAACTTTTACACTATGAGCTTTCTCTGGTATATCATCATCGGCATCCTTGCCGGATTCGTAGCCGGCAAACTGATGCGTGGAGGCGGTTTCGGCCTCATCGTCAATCTTATCGTCGGCATTGTGGGAGGTGTGCTGGGCGGCTGGCTGTTCGGCCTCCTCGGCATCACGGCCGGCGGCATCATCGGCAACCTTATCACGGCTGTAGTCGGAGCAATCGTGCTCCTGTGGCTTGTAGGACTTCTAAGCCGGGCTACGAGGAGTTAGCCACTCCCTCTTCCGGCTACATCAAAAAAAATGACACGCAAAGGCTTCCGCATCGCAATGCGGAAGCCTTTGCGTCATAATTCAGTGAAAACCATAGCCTTCTCTGCCGATTCCCCGACAGTCTTGCCATGTGGCGTAGCAGCCTCTATCTTATCTCATAAAGCTCGATACCCTCCGGCTTGCCGAGATTGCGGCTGTACTGACGGTCGAAGGGATTGTTCCAGTGCTCGAATACCCCGAGGCTGCCTGTCGGAACCCCGTCGGGGCGGTACGGGCCCAGAGCCTGATTATATCCCGACGCCGCCTCACGGAGGTAATTGTCGCAGTTGTTTACCGCTCCTTTCGGGAACTGCGGAGCGCCGCTGAACCCGAGCTCACCGCCATACTCGAGCACGAGGAAATCAAGACATACGCTCTCAATCGCCACCGGATCGAGCGACATGAAGCAGCTCGCGCTCCACCCCTCACCGCCGGGAAGAGTGGTCCATGTGTCACGCCCCGCAACCGGAGCCCCGACATTGGTCTGCATTCCGTAGAGACCGTCGACGATATAGAGTATGGTCTTCCTGCCAAGATTCGCGGCTCCCATGAGGTCGACGAGCGCGCTATAGTCGCCACGCGATCCTTTCATCTGGTGCACGAACGTGCTGCCATGCTCCCTGGCCGGAAACTGGATGGATCCGAAATGGTTTTTGGCGCAAAGCGTTACCCCGGTCATCTCATGTCCCTTGAGCAGGGCGGCATTGACCAGATAGTCGGCATCAACCACCGCACGAGGGAGGGCGTTGCCGAGCCGAACGTCAGGGTCGGTGTAGGAGATGGCGCCTTCCACCCATTGCGCCGGTTCCACACCGTCGCCTCCCTCGGCGCTCATCCAGCGTACGCCGGGAAACTCATCGTGAAGCGGCTCGTATATGCGCCGTGGCATAGCCCTGCGTTTCCAGCCGATAGTGGCGTCGTAGATCACGATGTCCTGCTGGCGGACCCCGGCATATTCCACAAGCTGCCTGATAAGCGCACGTGTGGCCTGCGGCGACTGGTCGATGTCGTTGTCCGCGTCTGCAGCGTCATACGTATTGTTGAGATTGACCTTCACCGCTATCGTCTCCCCCGCCATGTAACCGCGGTCGCCGCGGCCGTTGCCTGAATTATAATGCCGGAATATCCTGCTCCATGCCTCCTGAGGGGTGCCGGCACCGGTGAGGGCACAGACAGATCTGGAATACATCGCGTCGAGAATAGCGCCGTCAATCATCCCCTCGTCCCACCATCGGCCGGTCTTGCCATCCCACCGTGTCACTCCGGTGTCCCTGATCCAGGTGACCCGCCCCGGGAATATACCTTTCCCCTTCCCTATCGGACCGGTGGCGGACGAACCGCCCCCAACATTCGATATGCGTATCAGCGACACTCCCTGCCGCGGAATGGAAAAGTCAACCGAAACTCCGCCGGAAGCATCCGTATCCATCCATTCCGGCGATGAAAAGGCCTCAAGACGGCTGCGGCGCCGCAACTCCTCCTTCTGCTCTTCCGACGGATATGCAGGACGCCCCATGGCGCACCAGGACTCGAAAGCATTGCCATGACTGCCATCTACCCTGAAATGCTCCACTTTCACGCGCCTGTCGCCGAGCCCCCTGACATATATGCTCACAGGACTTTCATCATAATCCTGAGAGTCAAGGTCATGATAGTTCCACACCAGCATCAGCACCTCGTCGCTGTCGCCTGAAGCGAGTATACCGACATCATTCATTGTCCTCACGCCGGTCCGAGTGATGGAGTCAAGCGGAATCATGCCGTCAGAAACAGACGGCAGTTTCCTGCCCTTCATCTGGCCGAGCATCCTCATCACGTTGAGCACCGGTTTGTCAACACCATTCGTATACAGGTCCCTGAATCCGGCGAACCATGGCTGTCCCTCAAACTCAAACGCCCATGTGACGGCACCCCTGAGGTTTATGCCGTATTTCTCGGCCAGATCCTGCAGACGGCCATAAGTGGCGGCAAGCGTACTCGAATACATCGTTCCGTTGCGATAGTCAAACTGGGGAATGAACTCCGAGGAGCAGGCCGCACAGCCTTCCGGATCAAACTCTCCAATCACCACAGGAATATCCTTGAGTTCCGGGAACTCACGTATCACCTTGAAGCCCTCCTCCACATCGGCAAGCTGTCCGCGGATAGACATAAGCACCTGACCGTCTCTGGAGAATGTGGGTGCCCCTTTGGCATGATAGCCTACATATCTTAACGGCGATCCGGTCTTTCCGGTGGCATGGTTCTTCCCATACAGACAGTGGCTTATGAACTTTCTCAGATAGTCGGCGGCACGAGGATCTCTCGGGCCGGTGGAATGAGGACCACCCACTACCGCGTCGGGCAAAGCCTTAAGCAGGCCGTCGACCGCATAGTCATACATCCTGCAATAATCATCCAGCGAGCCTCGGAGATACAGGTTCGGCTCGTTCCAGACTTCCCAAAGCCATTCGCTCACCTCCTCCTCACCGTATCTCTCCTTGCAGTGCGATGCCCAGTTGAAGACCAGGTCGCGCCATTTGTCGTAGTCATCCGGAGGATACGCCCACCCGGTGAAGATTTTGTCGTAGGGATCGGCCGGAGTCCAGTCATGCCTGTAGGGCTCCGGATTGGTCGACAGAGCCTTGGGCATGAATCCTATCTGGACAAGAGGACGCATGCCTCTCTCGACAAATGTGTCGAAAATCCTGTCCACGATAGTCCAGTCATACACCGGATTTCCTTTCTTATCCTCCGTATAGGCATTGGTCGAGCCCCACTTGAGGGCAGCCTCACCGTCGCCCGTGGTCAGAAGATTGTGGACCCGGACATTTACAGGACAATAATTCATCTCCGATAAACGGCTCAGAAGCTGCCGTCCATCGTCCATGTATGTATAGTTCGGCTCATCGTAGCCGATCCATGCCCACAGAGGGCGCAGTTCCGTACCCGGCATGTCCGCGTCAACTGTCATGCGGACCGTATCGCACCGGACTGATGCATCCATCACTCCATATGCGGCCGCCAAAAGGCATATGCATGCCGTAATAATATTTTTCATTGTCTTTAATCGAAATTTTTATTATTTGTCTCTCCTCCGTTCATGAGACCGCGGGGAGAGATGCCGAACTCCTTCGAGAAGCATTTCGAGAAATACTTGGGATCGGAAAAACCGGTATCGTATGCTATCTCGGAGATTGTCAGTGCATGCGTGACACTGTTCTCGACTATCAGTTGCCGGGCCTTCTTCAGCCTGTAGGTCCTGACAAACTGCCAGGCCGTCTGGCCTACGAGAGAAAGCATCTTCTGGTTGAGCACGTTGCGCCCCACGCCCATTTTCCTTGCAAAGTCGGCCACCTCAAACTCCACATCGCGGTATCCCTCCTCCACCACCTCCATCATGCGGTCAAGGAATCCCCTGTCGAGCGAACTGTCGTCGACATTCAGGCTTGACACGTCCATATCCTTGGCAAACTGACGCTGATAGCGGTTCTTGTTGTCGAGAATGTTCTCAATCCGGGCCAGCAGCAGGTCCTCGTCAAACGGTTTGGACAGATACTCGTCGACACCCGTGCGGTAGCTCTCTATCCTCGTCTGCGGGGAAGTCTTGGCTGTCAGCACGAGCACCGGTATGTGGCTTGTTGATATATCGTTCTTAAGCCGGCGCGAAAGCTCGTGGCCGTCCATCACCGGCATCATGAGGTCGGTGATAATGAAGTCCACCTGGTTGTTGGCGAGAATCTCGAGCGCCTCCTTGCCGTTGGAGGCCTCGACCACCGCATATCTGCCGCCGAGTATCGAGCGTATGTATCTCCGCATCGATACATTGTCCTCCACCACCATGACTGTGAGTATCTTCCGCTCAGTCTCCTGCCTTGCCACATCGCCAGCGGCATCAGCGCCGCCATCCCCGCCCTGCCGCACAGATGCGGAATCCGCACCGGGCATATTGAGCGACGCCACCGCGTCGGCAAGAGGCACCAGCACCCTGAACGAGCACCCCGGACCATGATTGTTGCGCGCGCTGATAACGCCTCCGCAGGCCATCACGATGTTCCTGCATATATGAAGGCCTATTCCGCTACCCGTAGAGCCGGAAAGGGAATTGAGGGGGACTCCGGAGCCTTGGTAGAACGGGTCGAAAAGACGGCTGCTGTCCACTTCCGAAAGTCCGCAACCAGTGTCGGACACACTGACATACAGACTTTTACCCCCGTCAGCGCTGCCGGGCAGTACTGCACAATAGACCGTGATGCTTCCGCCACCCGGCGTATGCTTCAAGGCATTCGACAGCAGATTGACCATTACCTTCCGCAGTCCGTCTTCAGAGAAGATGAACTCCGGGTCGGGCATATGCACCAGCAGTCTCAGACCGATGCCCAGTTCAAGCGCAGTAGGCACAAACGAATCGACAACACCCTTTATGAACGCCGCGAAGTCGCCCTTCGAGAATGACATGCTGAAATTGCCCGACTCCACTTTCCTGAAGTCCATGATCTGATTGATAAGCGAAAGAAGATAGCGCGAGTTCTGCTCGGCGAAACTCAGCTGCTCTATCACGTTAGGGTCCCCGGTCATCCTGAGCGCCTTCCTTATCGGCCCCGCGATGAGGGTGACCGGAGTGCGGAACTCGTGAGTCACCGAGGTGAAGAAGTTTATGCGCTCGGCCGTAAGGTGCTTCACCTGCTCCACCATGTTGGAGAGCTCGGTCTTCTGGTCGGATATCTCGCGGTTGGCATCGGTGAGCAGCCTGTTGCGCTCCTCGAGCTCGGACTTCCTCTTGTTGATCTCGCTCGTCCTTTCCCTCACGGTGTTCTGAAGCACTGTCTTCTGCCTCGTGAGGTCGTTTACACGCCATTTATAGACATATACGGCAATAGCCAGCAGCAACAGCGACGCCAGCAGGATAAACCACCACCGCTTATAGACATACGGGGTAACGCTGACCGGCACTGACGTGACCGCCGCGGCCTCCTCCGCATAGCCGTTGGGGGCATAGACCACGTTGAACTCATAGTCGCCCGGAGGAAGATTGGTGTACTTCACATGATGCCGGCCCGGGGCAAGCGTGTCCCAGGCATTGTCGAAACCCTTCAGACGACAAAGATACCTGCCGCCAGAGGTATTGAGCCTGTCGAAATCGAGCGCCGAGAAACTGATCTCAAGCGACCTGTCGCTCTCGTGAAGCGAAACGCCGCCACCATCCAGGCCGGTGCCCACCGGGATTCCGTCGACTATTATGCCGGTGATACGCACGCGGCTCCCCTCCGTGGCCATGTTTCCCGCCACCGACGGGTCCATCACCAAAAGTCCGGCCGTAGTACCTATCACCAGATTGCCGCCACGCCCCACACATGAGGCATTCTCGCTGAATATGGCGTTGGGCATGAGGTCGTTCCTGCTGTAAGACACGTATGATCCGTCGGCCTTGCGGCAGGTGATCGCTTTCGAGGTGACGGTCCAGAGACCGCCACGCTGGTCCTCGTGGATGCTGACTATGAAATTACCCGCCATGCCGTCGACGGTCGGTACCCTAACGAACCGATCCTCGCCATTCTCAACTTTCTCTCTGAGATACAATCCATTGCCACTCGACCCTATCCAGAGTTTTCCGTCGGAGCCGAGGCATATCGCGTTGAGCCGCTCCTGCCTGCCGGAGTCGGGAGAGTCAAGCCTATCGCGGAAATGCCTCATCCTGAAGTGTCCGTTGCCGTCCCGGCTTCCAAGACCGATCCTGTATAGTCCGTATTTTCCCGCGAGCCATAGCAAAGAGTCAGCCTCTATCACGCCCCCGAGCATCCAGGCCGCCGTGGAATACGCGCCGGGAAAAGGCTCCTCAACCCTGTCGTCACTGATATCATAGACAAGCAGACCCTGATTGGTGCTGATCCACAGAAGGTCGTTGACATGGTCATAGAGAATCATGGTGACATACTTGAGCGCCTGCTCATGAATGGCCGGAGTGACGAGATGCCGCACTATCCTGTCTGTTCCGGTGTCTACCGCCACCACCCCGTGGCCCCACGTGCCGATCCAGAGGAGGCCGTCGCTATCCGAACACACGGAAGTCACTGACGGATGGCCAAACCGCGAATTGAACGGCCTGTAGTCCTCAAAGGAAGAGAACGCGGAGTCCGCCCTGTTGAGGCCATACTCACTCGTGCCGATACACCACTCGCCTTTGCTGTCCTGATAAACTGCATTGACCGGCGAAGGGGCTATCGAGCGGCTGTCGCCATCATTATGGACAAACGTGCGGAATCCCGGTGTCTGCGGCCTGAAAAGCATGAGACCGTCACGCTCGGTGCCGGCCCACATCCTTTTTCCGTCGGACAGCAGACAGTTGACAAACCTTATGCCGGCACCATCGCCTCCATACCTCTTGAAGCCGTCGGTCATCGCATCGAACTCATCCACCCCGCCCGTATTCGCCACAAGGATCCGTCCGTCGTGGGTCACGGCGAGAGAAGTGACATAATCGTGCGAAAGCGGCCATACCGCCCCCCGGCCGGCATGGTAATGCCTGACCCTGTCATTGGTACGGTCATAACGGATAAGGCCATAGTTTGTCCCAATCCATATATCGCTGTCTTTCGACATGAAATCGGATGCAGAGAGATTCCTGTCGGTGAAGCGCAGTGACTCCGACACCGGGCACATGCTGATGGTATGCCCTTCGGAGAGCACAAGCCTATAGACCACGCCTCCGGTCATGACCCATGGATTGCCATCACCACACACATCCTTGATGGTGATAAGATTAGGCTCGTGGTATACACCCTTGACCGTCGATATGTCGACAATCTCCCCCGTGTTCCGGTCAGGAGTCACGCAGGCAAGACCGTCGATATTATTGATCCATATCCTTCCGAGAGCATCGGCCGAGACATAGAACGTGCGCTTGCGCATCAGGTCGGCAAGCTGTCCTGTACGGTCGGCGGGAAACGTCACTGTCATCCTGTCGATGTCGATTATGTCGAGTCCGTCACGGGCCGCGACCCAAAGGCGCTTGTGTCCGTCCTCGGCCAGTTTTATGACGGAATTGCCGCTGAGGCTGCGCCCCTCGATGTCTGAGCCGAATTCCGTGAACTCATACGAGTCATATCTCGACAACCCTCCCCCGGCTGTCGCAATCCACAGGAATCCGTTGCTATCGATTAGCATGTCGTCGACAAAGATATGGTTAAGTCCATCCGACATTGTGAAGTACCGGATATCGAAGTCGTTGGCAAGGCCTGCGGAGTGCGCCGCCAAGGCGGCATGCACACACGCGAGCATCATAAAAAAGCGCAGACAGTGTCTCATGGATATTCGTATTGAATCGTGAAAAAGTCCAATTATCTGCAAATATACAAAACTTCTCTTGAAAGTCAATGACGGAAGAGGCCATCAACGCCTCTTCCGTCACGACGCAACCAATTATATTACCTAACTTTACCGCATGATCTTAAAGTTCGTCGGCCACGGCGTCCCTCCAGTCGTCCCACACGGGAGTGGCCGGGTCATAGCCGTCATAACCGAAGTTCTGCATGAGCGGCGCGTCGCTGTTGGCGGCAATCGAGGAGTAAGGGATAGGCCAATAGAGATTATGCTTGTTGACCACATAATTGATCGACACACTGTTGGACACGATCGGGCCGTGGTTGAAGATGTTGCACCGCGTGGCACGCTTATACCAGTAGCTGCCTCCCGAGAGGTCGGTGCCCTCCTGTCTGTTCCACGTGTCGAGGTCGTATGTCTCTCCCCACTCGTCGGGACGGCCGCTTCGCGCGAGACACCATGATATCCTCACGAGCTCGGCGTGGCGCCACTCCTCGAAGAAGAGTTCCCTGCCGCGCTCGTCGGCGATGTCGCCAATAGTGACGTCGCTGAACAGACGCTTGGCGTTGGCCCTGCGGCGTATCACGTTGACATCCTCCGCAGCGAGAACCGACTTGCCCAGATAGAAGCGGGCCTCGGCCCTCAGGAGATAGGTCTCGGCAAGACGGAACAGATACACGTTGGCATTGGAGCCTGACGACGCTCCCTTGAAGTTGTCCTGCTTAAGCGATGCCTCCGCCGCCGCATCAAGCATGTAAAGCTTGTAGAGGGGGAAGGGATACCAGCATCTGATCGTGTCGGAGCATAGCAGGTCGCCCTTCGCCACCACCAGTTTGTTGTTGTCGTCATATACATCTTCGGGAGCATAGAGCATGAGGTTCTTGCCATAGTGTCTCGACTTGGGGTCGTTGTAGCGGAGGTCGGTCATCTCAATCCAGTTGCCAACCTTCCTGTTGTGCCTGAGGTCCTGGTCATCCCATTCGCCGTCGACAGTCCAGAGCTGATTGTGGAAATAGGGCGACGTGCGCATCATGCCCTGGCCGCGACCCATGACCCTCACCCAGTCGAGCGAGGCGTCATACTCACCGTTGCTGCGCGCGATATTCTTGATCGGGCGCGACATGCCGTCGGGATCCCTGAGGGCGGTCGACTGCCAGTTGGGGGCATGCACACGGAGCACTGCATGGTTGATGAAGTTCTCGGCATTGAAGTTGAGCAGCGGCATGATGGTCTCCTTATTGGCGGGGTCCACGATATTCTCGCCCCTGTGAAGGTCCCAGAGTACGTTGCGCGTGATGTCCCACGTGCCCGGCTCGCCCGACTTTATCTCGGTTCCGAAAGGCTCTGTCATCAGCCTCAGTCCGTGATTGTCGATCAGGTCGGTGGCCATGGCCTCGGCCTTGGCGTATTCCCCAACCGCGAGATAGCACTTGATGAGCAGCTGCATGCAGGCCTCCTGATTGACGGTGCCCACCATCGCGGTCGACTTCATCGGCGGCACGTTGTCGACGGCAAACTCGAGGTCGTTGACCAGCATGTCGAAGATCGCCTGCTGCGTGGCCGACCTGTAGTCCTGTTTCGGCGAGGAGATCACCCTCGTGATAAGGGGGACATTGCCGAAATGCAATGACAGTATGTAGTATCTGAACGCACGGTGGAAATAGGCCCTGCCCTTGTAGGCGTTCTTCACGTCGTCGGAAAGTCCATCCACATCGTCGATATATGACAGCACCGTGTTGGCGTACAGCACTCCGTTCCAGCACTCGTCGTAGATGAGCTGCATGTAGTTGAAGTCGTTGTAGCCGCCATACATTCCCGATGTCGGTGTCAGTTTGGCGTCGAAGTTGTCCTGGATGTTGCCTCCCGCGTCAGTCTTGCCGTAGAGGGCGAGGTCGGTCATTATGTACGACGAGTTCATCGACTCGTTGTTGTCGTTTCCATTGGAGAAGAACATATACTGGAGATGGCGGTCGCATATGGCGAGGGCCGATTTCAGGCCGGACTCGGTGGTATATGTCACTCCCGGCTCATAAAACGAGAGGGGATCCTGCTTCAGGAAGCTGTCGCCGCAGCCCGTAAGGGAAAGCATCATGCCGATGGCCACGCACGGCAGTGCCTTTCTCATGGATATATTGTGTCTCATCTTGTATTTGATTAGCATATTGTATTATAGGGTAAGGTTTATGCCGAAGTTGAATGTCCTGACTCCGAGGCCGGCATTCTCCGGGTCGCCGTGCTCCCATCCCGAGATAGTGCAGACATTGTTGCAGCTGACATTGACGCTGACCTTTTCGATCTGCGCCTTCCTGGTCCACTTCTGAGGCAGGATGTAGCCGATCGAGATATTGTCGAGGCGCACGAAATTGCGGTTGTAGACACGTGCCACATCAGTACATCCGGCCGGGCCCACAGCACCGAGCCTTCCATATTCATCCGAGCGGTTGTCGGGAGTCCAGTAGCCTTTCTTCTCGACATTGAAGCAGTTTGTGACTGCCGACGAGTTATTCTCCTGGTTCAGGTAATATCTGTCGGCCGACTTGTGCCCCATGTAGGAATATCCTGAGAATGAGAAGCTCAGGTTTTTCAGGCACGTGACGTCA
>X108_Striped_Desert_Hamster__coassemble_276_pt1 | contig 10575 bp, 8 predicted proteins | sample X108_Striped_Desert_Hamster__metabat2_low_PE_001 | metagenome-assembled genome bin X108_Striped_Desert_Hamster | reverse complement strand
CCGCCGTTAAACATCAAATTTTCAAGTCCTGACAGAACTTGCGAAATTTGAATAAAATGAATAAGTTATTTTGCATATTTAATAACATTTGCTAATTTTGTGAACTGTAACAACAACGGATTACATCATGAAGACACAATTCCTTGCATTTGGAGCATTATCAATCCTGACTGCCTGCAGCGGCGGACAGTATTCTCCCGAACCTGTTCCTGTTGATCCGCCTAAGGATAAAGTCGAAATCAGTATAAGCCCTTCACTTACCGAAACACGTGCCACAGACGACACTTTTGAAACAGGAGACTGTATCGGTCTCTATGTGGTGAATTATTCAGGCAACATACCTAACTCATTAGCAGACTACGGTAACTATGTCGACAATATGCGATTTACATTTAGCGGCAGCACATGGACACCTGATCAGTCTGTAACATGGAATGATGAAAAGACGCATGCCGATTTCTATGCCTATTATCCTTATAATATCGTGACAAAGGTCAATGCGATGGATTTTCATGTCAAGGCAGACCAGTCATCCGAGCAGGCATACATGGCTTCCGACCTGATGGCGGGAAAGAACCTCGACGTGACCCCGACCGCCTCGGCGGTGGATATCCCTTTAAGCCATCTGATGAGCCGTGCAGTCATAAGCATAGTCCCGGGCGACGGATTTAACGCCACATCGCTTGCCGCGTCAAAAGTAACGCTGAGACTCAATGGCCTGAAATGCTATTGCTCGGTGGATCTCGCATCCGGACAGATAACCCCGACCGGCACACCTGTCTCTGTAGTACCCATGAAGGCCGACGATGTATATAAGGCCATCATAGTGCCGCAGGATGTGGAAACGGGCAACCTAATCTCTATCAACGTGGATGGGCGCGATTTCAATCTGCAGAAAAGCTTTACTTTTGAAAGCGGAAAAAGCCATAAATTTACGGTGATCTTAAACAAGACCTCTACCGGGGTCAATGTCAACATAACGCCCTGGACTGATGACAATATAGACAACGGAGGCTCTGCATTCTAACAAGAACAGTTACAACGACGATCATGAACAGACATATAAAATCATGGTACATTGTCGCCGCCATCTCTCTTACGGCGTGCTCCGACGAGATTCTTCCTACTCCGGGGCAGGAACAGGAAGGGGCAGGAAAAATAACACTTGCCGGACAGATAGACCAGACTCCCACCACAAGGGTGAACGATGACGGTTTCGCTGACGGCGACGTGATGGGGGTGTACATAGTTGACTACAAAGGGAACAATCCTGGCACCCTGCAGACTAAAGGGAACAGGGGCGACAATGTCCGTCATACTTTCGATGAGGCGGCATACAGATGGAGTTCGGCCTACGACCTATACTGGAAAGACAAACACACACGTATAGACATCTATGGATATTATCCAGTCGGAAAGCCTGAAGACGTGAACAATTATACATTCTCCGTCAGGACAAACCAGGCGTCAAGTCCAGACGACGGATCGATGGGAGACTATGAAGCATCCGACTTTCTTTGGGGAAAGACCGCCGGAGTCGAGCCGACAACCAATGTGATACGCCTGCCGCTCACCCACAGGATGGCCAACGCCCGCGTGACACTCGTAGAAGGATCCGGATTCTCAGACGGAGAATGGACCGACACAAAGAAACAGGTACTCGTATGCAACACCGTGCAGAATGCCGTGATCGATCTGGCTACCGGCGCGGTGAAACCTGACGGAGAACCTGCTGCCAACTCAATCATACCGAGAAGACGCGGTGACGAATGGAGGGCAATAGTAGTGCCGCAGTCCATACCAGCCGGCACCACTCTTTTCAGCATAACACTCGGTGGAGTGCCATACCGGTTCGCCAAGGATGAGAACTTCACATATACGGCGGGCAAGATGAGCAATTTCAGCATACGGGTCGACAAGAAGGAACTTACCGGAGACTACAGCCTGACCCTTGTCAGCGAAAGCATAACCGCATGGGAAACGGACCTCGTAAGCCATGACGCCGCATCTAAAGAATATGTAATAGTCGAGTCTACTCCAGGCAGACTAAAAGAGGCTATAACAGCCGCAGGGAAAGACTATAAGAAACTGAAAAACCTGAAAATCACCGGTGAGGTCAATTCCAAAGACTTCTACTTCATGCGTGACGAGATGGACGCACTTCAGGCCCTTAACCTAAAGGAGGTAAAGATCCGGGGGACCTCTGAAAATACTGACTTCGGCCTTGCATGCCATGAAGATCAGATTCCACACAGTGCGTTTTACATAGGTGGTACCAACAGCGGCAAAACAAGCCTCACAAAGTTAATTCTTCCGGATCTCCTTAAATCGATAGGAACAAGAGCTTTCTATGGATGCCAGAACCTGACAGGATCCCTCATTATCCCAGAAGGAGTCATTGACATCCAGCAGGGTGCATTCTATGACTGCAAATCCCTGACCGGTTCCCTTTCATTACCGTCTACTCTTAGATATATAGGCAATTCCCAACACGACAATACCGGCGTATTTGATACGGACAAGGATGAGGCTCTCGACTATTATAATGGTGTATTCTCAGGATGTGGATTCACTTGCGAACTTGTCATTCCCGACAATGTAGAACTGATACGTGGTTATGCATTCTACAGATGCAAAGGTCTCTATGGCAATCTACGTCTCCCCGGGAAACTTAAGAGAATCGGGGAAAGAGCCTTTCTTTCATGCCAGAATCTCACAGGATCGCTCGAAATACCTCAAGGTGTGACAAACATACCATTAGAGGCTTTCGCCGGATGCGGTTTTGACGGCACCCTGCTTCTTCATGAAGGCATAACATCAATAGGAAACGACGCATTCAACGGATGTCATTTCAAAGGTGAGCTCGCCCTTCCGAAAACCCTCTCAGTAATCAGCGAAAGGGTATTTTACGGATGTGACTTCTCAGGTAAACTCGTGCTTCCCAAAGACCTCGTGACCATCGGAGACCAAGCTTTCGCCTACAACTGGCGCCTGACGGGTACCCTGGAATTTGCCGAAGGTCTCATAACGATTGGGGCCGGAGCCTTCGCCCACTGCCGCGGCATCGAAGGCCTGATTTTACCTGAAAGCCTCGAGAATATCCGCTACGAAGAAAGCTATTATGAGGATGGAGGTGCTTTCCAGGGGTGCTACGGCATCGGCAAAATAGTAAGCAAGAGCGAGATTCCCCCATATATCCAGCAAGGAGCATTCGACGGTGTGGCAAAAGACAATTTCACTCTTGAAGTGCCGGAGACAGCCTTAGAGCAGCATCAGGTCGCTTCCGGCTGGCGAGATTTCAAGCGTATTGCCGCGCATCATGGACTGGTATGCCGTCCGGCAGTGGCCTGCGCACTGAGCACCGAGCACAGACAGACTCTGACGATAGATGCGGAAGGCGAATGGATACTTGAATCGAAGCCGAACTGGTGCGAACTGTCGCAAGACTCAGGCAACAAGAAGAGCGAGATAACGCTGACCATAAAGGCTACCGGCGCCGGCGATATCCGTGAAGGCGATGTGGTATTCCGTCTCAAGGACAAGGACTATACCCACTCATGCCACGTAACCCAATACGGCTACGAATACGGAGAAGACCGGTTCCTGACTCTCCAGAAAGCGACCAAGGGCAACAACGGCGGAATCAACATTGTGATCCTCGGTGACGGATATGATGCGAAGGACATAGCCGGCGGCGGTTATCTAAAGGACATGAAGGAGCAGACAGAGCATTTCTTCGGAATAGAGCCTTATACCACATACAGGGATTATTTCAATGTCTACACAGCGTTTCCCCTCTCCACCGAAAGCGGTATAGGCACGGTCAATTCCATACGGTACAACAGATTCAGCACCACCTACACCGGAGGCGTGGGCCTGACATGCGACTACGAGGAGGTGTTTGACTATGCTATGAAGGCTCCGACCGTCAACTCTTCCAACATAGACCGGACACTCATCATCATAGTGCCGAACAGCACCGACTACGGCGGCATATGCCAGTTATGGGCATCGGGAGCCGCGATCGCATTCTGCCCCAAAAGCGACTACGGATATCCGCTTGACTCGCGCGGAGTGATACAGCACGAGGCGGGAGGACACGGTTTCGGCAAACTCGCCGACGAATATATCTACCACAACGCGTTCATCGACTTCTGCGGCTGCAGCTGCTGCGGCCATGTGCTTGAGATAGAATCAGGGAAGGCCCTCGGATGGTATGACAACATCGAGCTGACGGGAAAGATGCACGAAGTGGGATGGAGCCACCTGATATACGACTCCAGATACAGCGACATAGTGGACATATTCGAGGGTGGATACATGCACAGCCGAGGAGTGTTCCGCTCCGAGCAGAACAGCTGCATGAACAATGATATCCCCTACTTCAGCACCATAAGCAGGCAAAGCATAGTGAAGAGGATCAAGGCATACGCGGGCGAGAAGTTCGACTTCGAGGAGTTCGCCGCTCTCGACAAGCGCGGCGGCGCCCCCACGACACGCGGCAACGATCAGGGATCATCAGGACGACACATGCACGCGCTGCCTCCGGTGATACACAAGGGATCACCTCTCGACTCACGCAAGAAGGCAAAAAGCAGAACCCGCAAATAACTCAAACCGACAACTGTATGATACGCAATATTAAATCGCTGACATGCGTTATCATGATGGCCGGAGTGGTCGCATCATGCTCGGACATCAATGATGAACCGGACAACGGCATGACTCCCATTACTTTTTACTGTAGCCATCCGTCGCAGTCACGCGCCACAGACACATCCTTCGAGAAGAATGACGAGGTGGGTCTCTTCATGGCAAATGAGGGAAGCCTGCTTGAGATAGCGGGCAACGCACTGAACAACGAGCGGCTTACCTACACCGGCTCGGGATGGAATGCCGGAAGAAAACTATTCTGGGATAAAGGCATCTACAACGTCTATGCCTATTATCCACGACTTGACGACATCTCCTCGATAAGCGATCTTCCATTCAAGGTAGCGGCCGACCAGCGCGACACGAACGATGGAAGGATGGACGGATATGAGACTTCCGATTTCCTGCATGCCGCAGCATACGGAATACAGTCTTCTCCCGACCCTGTCAACCTTCAGTTTAGCCACATAATGAGCAAGCTCACGGTAAGGCTGATAAAAGGAGAGGACTTCGAAGGAGACATTCCCGAGAACGCCACGGTATTTATCCACAATACAGTGACCGACGCGACCATCGACCTGACTGCCGGAGTGGCGACAAGGAATGCAAGGGCCACTGGCCGCACAATCACCGCCCGACAGGCGGGACCGACATCCTACACGGCTATAATAGTGCCGCAAAGGCTGGCCAACAGGGTACCCCTGATAGAGGTGATGATGAACGGAGTCTCTTTCCTCTACGAAAGCAAATTCCTGTTCAAACCGGGCATGCACCATATAGTAAACCTTGTGGTCGACAAGAATCCGGATCAGGTGAAGATAGAGATCGGAGGTGAGATTACAGACTGGAACTGAAAACGCGCTAAACATTCATGTCTTCCAAAAGAAGAAACCTGAACATATCGCTAATCATCCTGAGCATGATACTCGGGATATGGGCTGCCCTTATAATCAGGCAACCCATAGCCCGTTCCATACCGAACACCGCGCACGTCCGACCTTCCGGATCACCTGCCACTGCAGCTGACTCCGTCAGGACAAGCGCCGCCGGGGATACGCACACTGCGGTGACAGCCATTTCCGCGGATACACTTACAACCACGTCTTACAAAGATCTACAGACGAAGCCGTCACCAACCGACACACGCCTGAGGGATGCCGATATACAGTCGATGAGAATCGGCAATCCCTTCAGCGCGGAGGTAGAGAAGCTGATAAACGGACACCTTGAGGAGACCGACTCCATAAGCCGGCACCGGATACTGAGCTATTGCGAGCATCTGCGCACAGCCTACACTACGAAGGACATCGATTTCATTCGTCAGGTCTTCAGCGACAATGCCCTGATCATAGTGGGCCACATCATAAGGACCGGCGGAGCGGATGCCTCAGCAAGAACAGGCAACAGCAAGGTAAGCTATGCGGTCCGCACGAAGAAGGAATACCTCAAGAGACTCGAGCGGACGTTCGCCTCAAGCAGCAGCATCGACGTGACATTCTCCGGATTCCGGATCATGAGGCATCCTACGATGGACGGAATATACGGAGTGACGCTGCGCCAGGGATACACATGCGACAGATATGCCGACGATGGTTTCCTGTTTCTTCTCTGGGACTTCAGGGACCCCTCCATGCCCATGATCCACGTACGCACCTGGCAGCCGGCACCGGACGTAGCCGACATGGAAGACGACCTGATAGACATAAGTGACTTCAATCTGGAATGAAAGCAATGATGACAGTTCGCAATACCACCATAAACAGCTCAAGACGCGCGGTATACCTTGCCATCGCTATAATGGCATTGATTATTCCGTGCAATGCCCTGGCACAACGATTCTCGGTGGAATCGTTTCGCGACCTCCCCAACGACATATCGGCTTTCATCAATCCTGTAAAGGACCGCAACGACGAGGGATGCGCTCTGCTGAAAGTGATCGCGACATCACCGGATTTCGCTTTCTCCACTCCTCTCGGAATTGCAAAAAGAATCGATAAGACCGGAGAGATATGGCTGTATCTGCCACGAGGATCAAAGAAGATCACGATCAAGCATGCCGAATGGGGAGTGATGCGCGACTATATGTTTCCGTCTCGGCTGGAAAGCCACAAGACATATGAACTCAATGTCAAGGAACCGGCACTGAAAACTCCGGTAGTGATAGAGAGACCGGTAGTGACGACAGTTACCGACACCCTCGTGCTGACAAGGGTGGACACAGTCCTGATCAAACCACAGAAACGGACCGTGGCATTTGAGACGGATGTGCTCGCCACCATCGATTACGGAGGAAAAGCAGGATACCTTACGGAAGGGATAATGATAGCCGTCATGAAGCGCCACGGAGCATATTTACGCCTGGCCACCGATTTCGGCAAGACAGGACCACTCTCGGGCGACTGCGACCGCACAGGAGCCATCGGCGGAGAAGACCGGTTTTATTCAGGCCAGACAAGACGCAAGGCCTTCATGGCAACTGCCGGAGCGATCCACAGGGCCGGACGCCACATCGCGGTGTTCGAAGGAATCGGCTATGCGTCAAATACCCTCGCATGGCAACTCGCAGAGTCGGAAGGAGGAGGGTATGTAAGGAACTCATATTTTAGCCATAGCGGTCTGGTAGCAGAGGTCGGCCTGATGCTGCGACTCGGAAGAATGACGGTGTCAGCGTCTGCCCTGACCGTGAAAGGGAAGGAATGGTTCGGCGCTATCGGAATTGGATGGCGTTTTGGAAAGAACATCAAATAACCCATGCTCATGACTGTAACCTACAACCGCATACTACTAATACGGATTATACGGATATTCGTGATACTGACGCTGCTCACCTCGTCAGGTTGCGGTGATATGACGCGTCCTGACAATCCCGAACCATTAATAGAGATCTCCGGTGTATCGGACATCTCGCGCAGGGAGGCGTCGGTAGAAGGAATCATTGTGAGGCGAGGGTCCACTCCCCTGTCATATGCAGACCTCATATACGGAGAAAAGGACAGCGGCGACACGATGACCGTGAGCGGTGATCCCGAATCGGAAACTTTTCATTTCGCCCTGACCGGACTGAAACCGGGAGTCACCTACTCCTGCCATATGGAGGCAGGAACCGCTACCGCAAGACTGAAGTCAGACACGATATGCTTTACTACCCTGCCGATCGACGCGCCAAACCTGAAGCCTATCGTAGCGCTGTCGAATAGTCCGCTTGGCATCATAGTCGGGTTCGGCATAACCGACGACGGAGGTGAGCCGATCACAGAGGCCGGATGCGAAATCACAGATATCAGAAGCAATGAATGCAGACGGGTGTATGTGCCGCTGACCGACCATGACCCTGCTGACCTGCAGCTTGCGATCACCGGACTTATACCCGAAACGGACTACCGAATCACTCCGTTCGCATCCAACCTGCATGAGACGACATATGGAGAACCAATGGAATACACTACCGGAAACAGTATCCTGCTTGACCGCCCCGGAATACTGGCTTCCATACTTGAACCAGGCCAGTCTCTCGATCTTGAAAGCCTGACTATCTCAGGATTCATGAACGGAGATGATTTCAGGACGCTCCGAATCACACTGGGAGCGCCGGACACCGGACAGGGTGGCCTGTCCAAAGTAAAGATAAAAGACATCAATCTTCTGGATGTGGTGATCACAGAGGGAGGAGGATCGTATGACGGTTATCGGTTTACTGTAGCCGATGAAGTCTCTACAGGCCTATTCTCGGACTGTACCGGACTCAGAAACGTCACGCTTCCCAATACGGCCACGACAGTCGCCCGAGACGCCTTTGCCAACTGTCCCTCACTCGAGACCATCACCATATCCGCTGCAACCGCAAAGGTGATCCCTTCTACTGAATGCCGGTCGCTCAAAAGCATCGAGGTGTCGGCAGCAAACAGATACTTCTCCTCGACAGATGGAGTGCTGTTTGATCATGCAACGACTGAAATACTATGGTTCCCATGCGGAAAAAGCGGAGATTTCGTTCTTCCGGCTACGGTGACCTCAATAGGAGAAAACACTTTCGCATGAACCTCGATAACTCATCTGGAACTGCATCCTGCCCTGAGGTCGATAGGTAGAGGAGCCTTTGCCGGCTCTTCACTGACCGATATTACGGTTCCGGACAGAATCTCGATCATCCCGGAGGGTATGCTGCAGAACTGTTCGAGACTGTCTGCTGCGCGGCTGGGATCAGGGACGGAATATATAGGCGATTTCGTATTTGACGGGACATCCATCAAGGACCTTTATATCGATGCTAATATCCCGCCTGTAGCCGGAGATGACTCATTCTGCGACGGCGACTCATACATATTCGACTCCTGTACGCTGCACGTAGCAAAAGGATGCAGGAAACTCTATTCCAGACACTCCGTATGGGGAAAGTTCAACAGAATTGAAGAACAGCAATAATCCGATAGCCATGGACATGACCGACAATGACCGCAAAAGCGGGATGAGCAATGAAGGTGAGCTCAGTTCAGATTCTAATATCTTCACCGACGAAGAGAGCGCAAGACTTGACTTCACCGGTCTATTCTCTGACAGGTTCACCAATGTAAGGCTGCTCTATTCTTCTCCTCGCGGATCGACCGAGATACATACCGCTACAAGGTATGGAAAGCGCTTCGCTCTCAAAGGACTGAAGAGCGAGCACCGCGACGACCCTATCCTTAATATGTGCATGGCAAAGGAGTTTGAGATCGGAATATCTCTTGACCATCCGTACATACGCCGTACAATCGGTCTTGAAAACGTAGAAGGACTCGGAAAAAGAATCATTCTGGAATACATCGACGGCCTATCCCTGGCTGAAATGCTTGCAGCCGGATCCCCTACGCAGCAGTCGGCATTTGAAACAGCCCGACAGACTGCCGAAGCTCTGACATACCTGCACAGCAGGCAGATCTTCCATCGCGACCTGAAGCCTGAAAACATCATGATACTTCATAACGGAGGGAATGTGAAGGTGATAGATTTCAACCTCTCGGACCGTGACGACTATGTGATATTGAAAAATCCTGCCGGCTCCCAGAAATATATGGCTCCGGAGCAGTCGAAACCAGATTCCTTGCCGTCGCCCGAGGCCGACTATTATTCACTCGGAGTCGTGATGAGAGAACTCGCAGCAGCCAGTGGTGACAAACGGCTGAGACATGCCGCCGCGCTCTGTATGGATCCGGATCCCCTTAGCAGGCGTAAAGGTGTGGACTATATTCTGAATGACGGGATTACCGCCACTCCGTCCTCTTCCGTAATGGGAGGCATTCTGGCATCAAGATGGCTGACATACCTGTTTGGAGCAGTGTGCGCGATACTCTCGGCGTTTATCGCACTGCATTACCTGAATCTGACAATCAACCCATTATAATGAAGTTGTCTATACTTATTCACGAATTCAATAATATGTAACACTAATATATCAAAACACCAGATTTGACATGAACAACGACAACGCATTGAAAATTCTTATTAAAAAGACAAATGACAGACTCGGATATGTACCTGCATCTCCTACCGAATTCAATAATCTCATAAGAGAGATCCGACAAGTCACCGGAGAGACACTCAGCCTTTCTACAATCAAACGGTTGTGGGGATATGTCTCTTACAATGGTTCTTCCTCATTAACGACGCTAAATATTCTTGCCCGTTTTAATAAAATGAAGGACTGGGAATCATTCAAAAGAAATTTAGAAAATGAGTTGGTCAACGGAGAGGACAGTGATTCCGGTTTCTTATCAGATACAGTCACGGACACAAGCAAATACATGGCTGGCGACAGACTTGAGCTGAGCTGGTATGAAGACAAGTCGTGTGTCATAGAGTGTCTTGGCAATATGAGGTTCCGTGTAGTCGAGTCAAACAACATCAAACTTCTCGCAGGGGATGTTCTGACTCTTCATACCATAT
>X108_Striped_Desert_Hamster__coassemble_271_pt1 | contig 10769 bp, 9 predicted proteins | sample X108_Striped_Desert_Hamster__metabat2_low_PE_001 | metagenome-assembled genome bin X108_Striped_Desert_Hamster | reverse complement strand
GGTTTGCCCGACATGCCGTCAGGGCAGGTGCGCCAATCCGTGTCTTTATTCCATTGCACGCCATGAAGATTCCATACGCATATGCGTTAGCCATCCTGCTGATGACCGCAGGCTGCGGAACCGACAGCATGCCCGAGATACAGTCAGGCGGGCCGGTAGACTTTGCCGTGCAGGAGGGTAGATCGGGAGAACCGACAACCACACAAAACATCCAGGACTTCAGGGTGACGGCCTATAAGCACGAGCAATGGGGAAAAAAGTATCTGATGCAGAATGTCGCTGTCACACGCACGGGACAGAACAAATGGGTATATTCCCCTCCGGTAGAGTGGCCCGGCGACACTGTCGTGGACTTCTTCGCCGTAAGCCCGGCATGGGTCGAGATGAACAACAATCCATGGAATGAGACAGATGTGATCGACTGGAACGGTATCGACAATATATCGACCGACCTGCTTGCCGGAGTCAGGACAGACGTAAGGCAGACCACCGGAAGGCTTAAACTGAATTTCAGACATACACTTGCAAGAATCAAGGTGCGGCTGAAATGTTCAGTCGCAAATTCAGTCTCACGCATCAAGGAAGTGAGAATGAGCAATTTCGCAGACCATGGCCGATTCACTTTCCCTCGCACCACCACTACCCAGGATACCGATGACGGAGAACTTTTCGATAACTGGCAGATATACAACAGTTCCTCGACTGTCGTGACCCTGTTCAAGGCGGCAGACGGCTATCTGGCAATCGGACCCGAGACAGAGGAGGTATGTGAGAACGCATACTTCATACCAATGAAACTCAGCCCCCTGGCTTCCGTACCTGCATGGGAGGCATCTGGCATAGAAATAGTTTATCAGATAGCCGACAATGATTCAGGCAAAGTAATATGGCCTGAGGAAGGGCTGTTCAGGACCGTAGTGATCGAAATAGCCGAAGCCACACCAGGAATGCGTTGGTTGCCGGGTAAGACCTACGTATACACCATCGATACCCTTGTGCCTGACACAAGAAGCGGAGATACGGTGACATGCGAGGTGTTCTGACTTCGGATGCGGATCCATTTACGGCGATAAGGCGTGGCTGAGACGTTTATTCCATAATTTTGTGCCCGTAAACATAACCCGCACATTTATGGAAACAACAATCACGACCACACGCGAACGGGTATTCCGTCTCGTAGCACGCCGCATGGAATGGCAGGGCACAAGAAGCGGCAAAGACAGCGACCTTTACGGACGAATAGCGATTTCCGAAGCCGACAACTCTCTGCTGCATAATCTTTTCGACGAAGCCTCGATGCATGCCATCGATATCTGCCGCCCTTTTCTCATATCTGTATCCAATACCGAAAATGCCCTTACCCTACGGCTCTCGCCAAACGCCTGTCGCGATGAGGCGGCGGAAGCCACTCTCGGAAGCGCCATCACAGGCATGCTCGCCGCACACGTCCTTGCGCAATGGCAGGAAATAGTAAGTCCGGAACGGGCTGCCGCATCATATTCCAAACGGGATGACTACGCATCAAAAGTACAGTCCATCCTCTACCATCATCCCGCCCCAGTAAGGCAACCGACAACACGACAACCAAAACAATAACCACCATCTTAAATCCACCATCCTACAACCAACAACTTACAACCAACAACCAATAACTAACAATCATAACCTAAACACCACCCATGCAACTGACAATCACCATCGACATAAACGAACTGATATACGATATCCAGAACAAGACATACCTCACAGGCCGCTCACGCAGCGACGGCAGCAACCACCGTCAGGTAGCACTCATGCAGGCAAACAACGATGACGAGAACCTCAACCAGATAATGAGAAGCATCGGCAACGCCTTCGCCAAAATACAGACAGAGCTGGCAGAAGTACTGAAAGTCAAGTATAACAGCAGCGACAACTCCCTTTCGCTCGACAATACATCGAAGATACTCGAACTCTCCATGCCGAGCAATTTCAACTCTGCCGCCACCAACGCCATCGCCGCCTCCATACACCAGTATATCGTGGCTGCCGCCACTTCCGAGTGGTTCATGATCACCAACAAGACCGATACCGACGACTACTCCCGCCTGGCAGCCACCAGCCTTGAAATGCTTCGCGAGTCGCTGTGCAAACGGTCTCGACCCTCCCGAACCAATGCTGACTCACTGCAAAGCGGCGACAACTGACCATGAACCGGAACATACGCATATTGAGCCAGGAGGTTCTTGCCGACATACGCAGCGCAGCCTGGCTTGAATCCGAACTGCATCCCGAGCTTGACCTGCACCGCCGCCATGAAATGGCAGACATATGTGAGAAGGACAATATAGAGCGAGTCTGGCGTATAGCAGGACTGTCGGTAGCCGAAATCAGGTTCGCACTTGACCGGATTCTCGAGCAACCGGCAGACTCCGGCGGAATCAATCTGCTTGAACAGCCAGAACACTGGGACTTCCTGTTCAGGCGCAAACCGGGCGGGGCATCTGCCGACTAACTAAAGGAGAAGATTCACGAATACATCGTAGCGCGAGTCATGGCCGACCGCACATCCGCCATCATGCCTGATTCCTCCTCAGCATGGCGGTTACGGGCAAACAATGCCCTTTCCGACATATCCTCGACAGCAGGGTCTTCGGCATCTCTTGCCGGCAGGGCCCGCCGTCCGCTATGGCCCATGTAGCGACGAGGACTATCGAAGAGAAGAGTCCGCGACAGGAGTAGTTCATCAATTGTTTCCTGTCAACGAAAGTATTATCTCCTCCGAACGTTTCATAGAATTCCGGTCCATACCTTCAGGATACCGCGGAGGACAGATACTTGTAGTACCGGAGAATGGCTTCACGAGACATTCATACCAAAGTGAAGAGATGGCATAGCACGCGAATCCGCTCGAAATATGGTAACCATCCTTAGAAAAACCGTCTTCGACCTCTGTAAATTCCTCCCGCATACGCCACATCAGTGATGCGGACGGAATAGAGAGGTCAAAGATTTCCGATGCACGGTCGCCGGCATCCAGTATCGCCTCATACATCTTACGGGGGTCCTTGTCATAAAGGGAGAAATCAGGATGGTCAGTGCCCGGCTTATAGGCCCATGTATAATGCCACACAAGCCTCACGTCAGGATATGCTTCCCTGAACATACCCACCAGATAATCCAAAGCCGGCTGATATGATGAATAAACGCCTGACAATCCCGACACCTGCTGCATCACTATGATATCCCAATCAAGAGCGACAGCCGCCGAATCGAACTTCTTTACGTCGGTAAGGACCCAGTTTCCGCCATCTGAATAGTAAAACTCATAGTCCGGCGTGTTGTTGCAGTGACTTATCCAGTGCATATCAAGCGAACATCCCGATCTTACAAGTTTTGCAAAGCATATGGAGTCTGCGTTAAGTTCCTTGGAAAACCACGGAAGGAAATAAGTGGCGTTGTTCGTGAAACTGTTTCCAATCGCAAGCACCTTGAGGGGAGCGTCACCATGTCTCTGCCTTATCTCCGAAAGCAAGGAATCATCCTTATGATCAAAAATATTATATTCCGGCACCTTAAGGGGCTTATACGGGGGCAGGTCATCGTTGCCGCACGACACGAGCAGCACGATCATCGGGAGCAGCAACACGACATAAAAATTCTTCATGGTCAGATATATAATCGCCTGTATACATACAGGCATGTATACAGAAACATGCACCTTCTTATGGAAGATTTCCAAGAATGCCATCAAGATGATTCCATATCACCCTGTATGGAACTCCGGACTCCCTCACGAGTCTCTCCTCCTGCATCTGGCTCCGTATGCGGCTCCGTATGCTGTCCTCATCGAGTGAGTCCCGGTCTTTCACACGGGCGATACGCACGTCTTCAGGAGCATCGACTATAAGTATCTCGCCACACATGGCTGCAAGTCCGGATGACGCGAGAATAGCCGACTCCACATAGCATACCTTTCTCCCGGCATCCGACTGAGCCTTATGCCATTCCACCACATCCTCACGCACGAGCCGATGCACCAGAGAGTTAAGCCACAAGCGGCTATCGTCATCGCCAAAGACACGGCGGGCCAGTTCAGCACGGCATATCGGACCACCGACAGGACACACATCATCGCCAAAGCGGCTGTTGAGCGCGAGAAGCACCTCTTCTGACGAGTCCATTATGCGCCGTGCCTCCAGATCGCAGTCATAGACAGCATATCCCCTGAGCCTGAGTATGCGGCTCACGACAGACTTCCCACTTCCTATCCCTCCGCATATTCCTACTATCATACCGCAAATTTAATAAATATTCCGGCAACAATCAAGAAAATAGTATTATCTTTGCATAGTCTTGTCAAACTGCAGGACAATATGCTCATGAAACATCTGAAACACACCCTCATAGCGGTATTAATGGCTCTGACCGCAACGCTACAGTCAAGAGGAGGGGAACTCATAGGATATATCGATCCCCGCATAGGATCGGAAGGACTCGGACGTGTGTTTGTCGGGCCATGCACTCCCTTCGGAATGGTACGCCCATCACCCGACTGCACACCGTCGCCCAACAGCGGCTGGCTTCCCATGCCCGAAAGGGTAGACGGATTCGCTCAGGTCCACGTCAGCGGCACCGGCGGAGGTCCGAAATACGGTAATATCCTCCTGCAGCCATTCTCCGGCGATCTTACGGACATCGACATATATGCACTGCGCGATACAGAGACAATCCTGCCATGCTACTACTCCACGACATTCAGGGACAGCGGCATAAAGACAGAGATTACCGCCACTGACCGCACTTCAGCCTATCGCTTCATATATCCGTCCAATGGTAAAAAGGCGCTGAAGATAGATGCCGGATTCTTTCTCGGAGAGTCTCCGGTGCCCGATGCCCGTGAGGCCCAGCAGTTTGTCGGTTCCGAAATCGAGATAGTCTCCGACCGTGAGATCGCGGGATATTCCCGCATACGCGGAGGCTGGAACAACGGCCGGGCATATACCGTCTACTTCTACGCCAAGTCTGACGTGCCATTTGCAGAGACCGCTACATGGAAGGGAAAGAATGTCGAAAAGGCAAGGGAGCAGTACGACTCAGGCGAAAAGACAGGAGCCCTTGTGGCATTTCCGGAGCGTACCGACACTGTCAACCTGAAAGTAGGCATCTCTTTCATCAGCAGCATGAAGGCGCGCCATAACCTTGAGGCCGAGTCGGAGGGCAAAGACTTCGAGACACTAAGGGCTGAGTCGGAAGCGAAATGGGAAGCCATTCTCGACAGAATGGAAGTGCATCCGGAGACTCCCGAAAGATACAAGAGAATGCTCTACACAGCCATTTATCACACCATGCTCATGCCGAGCGACCGCACCGGGGAGAACCCGCTCTGGACCGATCCTGAACCATATTACGATGATTTCTACGCCCTCTGGGACACCTACCGCACGTCCATGCCTCTCCTGGCCATAATCGCGCCCGACAGGCTTGCCGGAATGGTCAACTCACTGATAAATATCGGCAAACGCGACGGATTCATGCCCGATGCCCGAAGCGGCAACTGCAACGGCCGTACGCAAGGAGGATCCAACGCGGAAGTAGTAATCGCCGACGCCTGCGTCAAGGGAGTCGCCGGCATAGACTATGAGGCAGGACTACGTGAGATGCTCAAGGACGCGACAGTAGCGCCCGGAGGCAACGAGGAGGCGGAGGGACGCGGAGGACTCAGGGAGTATCTCGAACTCGGCTACATACCCCATGGAATCGCACGGGCCGGCAACCGAACAGTAGAGTATTCCCTATGCGACTTCGCCATCCATCAGGTGGCGAAACGACTCGGGAAGAACGCGATAGCCGAGAAATACCTGCGACAGTCCGAATCGTGGAAAAACCTGTGGCGAGACGACTACATACATGACGGAGCGGCGGGATTCATAATGCCGCGTGATGCGGACGGCAACTGGCTCGACAGTCTTGCTTTCGGACACTCGACTGTTCAGAAACCTACCTACCGATACACTCCGCTTACATTCGAAGGGCCATGGTATACACCCTGGTGGAACATGTTCTTCTACGAGGCGTCATCCTGGGAATACTCGCTGAGCATACCACACGACGTACCGGGACTTATAGCGAAGTGCGGAGGTCCCGCATCGTTCGGGCAACGCCTTGACACATTCTTCGACAAAGACTACTTCAATGTGAACAACGAGCCGTCGTTCCTCTCGCCATGCCTCTACCACTGGATCGGGCGCCCCGACAAATCGGGCGACAGAATCCTTGAAATCATAAAGAAGAACTACAATGACTCGCCGACAGGTCTTCCCGGCAACGATGACTCGGGAGCGATGTCATCCTGGCTCATATTCAATATGGCGGGCATATATCCCAATGCAGGACATGACTACTACCTCATACACACACCGGTACTTAAATCGACCACCTTCCGTCTCGCCGACGGCAAGACTTTCACAATAACTGCGGAAGGCCTGACCGACAGCAAGCGCTATATATCCGAGGCATACCTCAACGGCAATCCTCATCCCGGCTCCACGCTCAGCCACAGCGACCTTGCCGCCGGAGGCGAACTGCGTCTCGTGATGTCGGACCGTCCGTCAGACTGGGGCTCCATTCTCACGGCAGACCTTCGGTCTGGCACAGCCGCTATTTCCGATGCTATTTCCTATAATAGCGGACAAACTGCTTCCGACAAGAAAAAGAAGAATAAGGCATCCGAACCGGGGAAAAACGTCCGGACAGACAAGGGACAGATAAGGACTGACACTCTCAATGCCGTATATCGGCTACACGGCCAGACACGCCGCTTCAAGTTCATGTTCGAGCCGGCTGCTGACGGAGGCATCACGCTACACTGGAACATAGTGAGAAACCTCCGGCTATGGACCGGGTCGTACACCATGACGGCCGAAGCGGTGATGAACGGTGACAGCATGAGTCTCCTTATGCCGGAAGACGGCAATCACGTCACTCTTCCGGGCAACGAGACCTTCGGCATAATATCCCGGTCAGCACTGGAATCATTGAAAAAGGAGGGCCGGTTTGTCTATAATGGCGTCACCTACATGCGCACGGGCACGATAGAGACCCCACTCGGTCAGGCTATTGAAGTGCTCGACCCGAACGAGGGCGCAAGGATGAGCATACTCGACCGCCCGGAACTCCCCATAGTCGTCAGCATGGCCGACAACCCGCTTGAGATAGACTGGACCATCAGTATCTGACAGGGTCAGAGAAGATTGTCGCGGACCCGGTCAAGAAATACCTTCATGGCAGCGGAGTCGCGGCTGTCGATGATCTTCTTAAGTTCGGAGAGGTTTTCCTGAATACGGTCGAGCTGTCCCGATGTGTGGGGATTGAAAAGGATCTCGGTCAGCAGGAAGTCATCCTCGTTCATCAGCCCGTGGGCTATCGCCATATGCCGCTTGAAGGTGGTGCCGGGTGCATCCTGATGCTTCATGACACTGCCGAATACGAGCGTGGACGTGAACGGTATCGAAAGCGAATAGGCGATAGTCTCGTCATGCTCGGCAAAAGTGTAATCCTCGATATGTAGCCGCAGTTTCCTATAAAGGTTACGGAAAAACTCTTTTCCCTCGCTGTCACCCTCCTTGATGATGATGGCGTTCTCATTGGCCAGATTGCTGAGTGAGGCGAACGTAGGGCCGAACATCGGATGGGTCGAGACAAAGCGGAACCCCTTCTCCGCATAGAACTCAGGCAGTCCCGTCTTGACGCTTGCTATATCGCTCAGTATGCAGTCAGCGGGAAGGTATGGCAATACCTTCTCGAATGCCTTGCGCGTATATTTGACCGTAGCCGCGTTGATGACCATATCGGGGCGGAAGGCCTCGGCCTCAGACGGGGTCATGAAGCGCTGCACATTGAAAGTGAATTTAAGACGCTCCGGGTCAGGGTCGTAGATGGCCACCTCATGGTCGAAGCTAAGCAGGTCGCAAAAGAAGGAACCCATCTTGCCTGCTCCTAATATCAGTATTCTCATTGTTTTCAAGGATTTGTCGCAGAGGCTGGAATGATCTGGCCAAGTCGGTACAGATTGCATCCGATATAATTGCCAACTACGATTGAGGGATAGAATATCAGCAGTCCGGCCGCATTCTCCAGAAGGAAGGTAGCGGAACAGCTGCACATATAGAATGCATCGGCCACACAGTGCGGAAATCCGCAAAGGATAAATACCGGCACACCGAAAAGGAGTGGCCACCAGTTGCCTTGATACGCGCCCCTCACAGCCGTAGTCATGATAAATCCGCATCCGATCGAAAGGATTCCGCAGCGTAGGGCTCCTGAGCCGAGACGCGAGGCGATTATGGCCTCCGCGCTCTCTGTGACGGTTCCCTTAGAAACCGCGAGCGCCACCAGCAGACACCCGAGAAAGTTAAGGGCAAGTATACCCAGCAGCCGGTGATGACCGCTTTTCCATATCTTGTGGGCCATACCGGTATAGAGCATGAACCCCTGCGACACTACAGCCAGCAGGCCGAACGCGAAGAGCACCGCGCCGAGCACGCCCCCGCCCACATTCAGGTTGACATATCCGGCTATACCGATGGATATTCCGGCAAGTATCGACTTAAAGACTTCGTTCATAATTATATCTGTTCAGTTAAGAAAGCGTTTCGAATGAATATCCGCGTTCGCGCAGCATTGACAGTATTTCAGGAAGCGCCACACGCAGTTTGCCTATCGACTTCAGCGAGTCATGAAGGTTGATGACACATCCCGGCCTCACATGCCCGGCCACGGTCTTCACTATATCCTCCGGGGTACGGTCCTTACGGTAATCGAGCGTGTTAAGGTCAAACATGACGATTCTGAATCCTGCCTTCGACAGAGCCTTCTGCTGGCTCCTCCTTAACAGTCCATGAGGCGGCCTGAAGAGCCTGCTATGGAGAATACTGTCGGCAAGTGCCACATCCACCATCATCTCGTCCACACTCTGCCTGAACGGAGGCACATGATGGTATGTATGGTTGCCTACGGCATGCCCCTCTTCCAGCACCCTGCTGTGAAGTTCAGGATAACGCCGGGCATTGTCAGCCACCATGAAGAATGTGGCCTTTGCGTCAAATGCGGCCAGCGTTTCGAGAAGCCAGGGCGTAGATTCCGGTATCGGACCGTCGTCAAAGGTCAGATAGACCGACGGTTTCCCGTCTTCCGCACGAAACAGCACGTCGCGACGGAAAGCGGGAAACCGAAGTATCAGAGGTATTCTCTCCTGAGGCAAGAGCATCAGAGTCCTTGCTGCTGCTCGCTCAGACGCTTGGCACGCGCCTTGTCGAGATTCCTGTAATTCTCATATTTCTGAAGGGTCTCCTCGCTGCCTCCATTGTCAAGATAATACTCTATGACGCTGTATAGGATCGAGTCGATGGTCTTCTCGTCACGACTGCGGGCGGCATACTCTTCCGGCGACAGTGTCGCCATCTCATTGGCGATCTCGCAGTATTTTGCAATCTCGTCCTCGAGCTGCTGCCATGTGATGCCGTCGCCTCCGCCCTGCTGCGAGTCACGCGCCCCCATATAGCGGTCATAATCCTTCTTGAGGGCAGCCTTGTCAAGTCCGTACTTCTTGAGGATCGGATCCACGTTCTTCATATCGCCGCCATATGCCTGATAGAGGTCGATGAAGCGGTAATACTGGTATGGGATCAGCTGGTTCTCATAGGTCATGGAGGGATTTCCGAAATTGAATCGCATCGTCTGGTTGTAGCGCAGGTTGCTGCCATACTTGTCCATGAGGGCGAGAAGCTGCTTCTGTCCCTTCTCAAGACGGGCTGCATCGTTGAGTACATCCTTGCCGCCGAGCTCACAGTTGAGCTGGGCCAGCGACATTGCAGTAGAGAGGCTGTAGGGTGCGGCCTTGTCACTGAGTCGGCCGCTTACGAGATCGGTTATCTCTGCAGCCTTCTCATATTTGCCGCGGGCCTTCACGGAGTCACCTTTTGACATTGCCATGTCGCCCTCGCTGAAGAGCTGGCTTGCGACGTCGACCATCGACGTGCGTGTCGACACGAGCATCCGTCGTGCCGTCTCGTCGTAGTAGACCTTATTGTCGTCCGAAGCCTTGTCGGCTCCGCCCCAGAGGTAGTTTTTCACCACCTCATACGCCCTGTCGGTGCGCGGAGCCATGTCGGGCTGCATCGTGGGCACGAGCTGGTGGGTCATGCCGGTGCTGCGCACGTAGGGAGTGAGGCCGAGATGATAGTCGGGTCCAACGGTCGATGCCCAATAGATCGGGCGTTCCCAGCCGTTGGCGGCGTTGGTTGCGATTATGTCGAGCATGAGAATCTCTCCGAGTCCCACATAGCCCTTGGCCATGACGGCCGTGGCATTGGAGAGGTCGATTACGATCTGGTCTTCTATCAGTGTCGAGTCCTCCGGAGCCACAAGTCCTCGCTCCAGCACCTTCTGCCTGTCGACAGGGATGGTAAGTGTTCCTGCCGAGAGCATCGGATATCCGTATCGGGCGTCATACTGTCCGGCATAGAGGGCCTTGAGTGCGGTGAGCAGGTCGGCGCTTCCGCCGCGTCCGGGCAGCGTCACGTCGAGATGTCCGTAGGCATAGTCTTTCGGCTGCGCCGTGAACTTCACGGGAGCGGCATCATAACTCTGGAGGAGCTGCTGGTTGGCATACCAGTCGGAATTGAGGTAACTGAGATTGATGATCTTCACGTCGGGGCGCACACCTTCCACCTCCTGCACATACCAGAGCGGGAAGGTGTCGTTGTCGCCGTTGCAGAAGACTATTGCGT
>X108_Striped_Desert_Hamster__coassemble_268_pt1 | contig 10852 bp, 6 predicted proteins | sample X108_Striped_Desert_Hamster__metabat2_low_PE_001 | metagenome-assembled genome bin X108_Striped_Desert_Hamster | reverse complement strand
CTTTCCAGGCGTGCCTCTTCAGCCACTCGAGCATCACTCCATTATTGCAGTCGCAAAATCGTTTTCTCTTTTGCGACTGCAAAGTTAATCATATTTTTCCATTCCGCCAAATAAATTCTTTCTTTTTTTTACATTTTCACCAAGAATCAGGCGGATTCTATTGTCTGAACGGTCTTCTACCCTACTTATTTGGTTCCCTTTACCACAGAACTTCCGGCAAACGATACATTGCGGGCCGGCATCTTATAACTGATCGAGGCTTCTGTCAAGTCGGAAGAAACAATAGTGAGGTTAAAGTTGGTGATGTCATATTCACCCGGATCAGCCCACTCGTTTTTACCATCCTTGTTAGCCAGAATACGGGTCTTCGGATCATTGGCCTCAAGACGATAGGATGAGTGGGAGAACGCGACAGCGATATCCTCTATAAGAATAGCCTTCGGCGTGTCCTTGCTCTCCACCGAGAACTCGGGATAATAGATCACTACCTGCGCTGTCTTCTTAGTGAAGTCTATCTTAACGCGATAACTTGTGTTCTTTGTGCTGAACGTGCCGAATTTGTCATATACATGAGTCTGTCCGGCATAATAGCATTCAGGCCAGAATGTCTGGAAATGATAACGGTCGTTAAGGTCATAACCCATGATCAGTCGTGTGCCCTGGCTATATGTAGTCTGGAAATCAGGCACCGTCAAGGAGTTGGTGTTGTAGAAGGCACCGGTGACCCTGCCGGTCATGTTGGTTATGGTAGCGCCTTTGCCGACATTGCCTTTCTTGGAGAAATACATCTCCTGAAACACCTGATTTGCAACTTCATCCTTGATAAATCCGGGATAGAGGGCCATGGTGTCGGTCTCAAAGCTCTGTTTCTGATTGTTTATGATAATGTCGGAGGTCTGCACGTCCACACATGCCTTCGACCAGTTCATCTTCAGAGTGTAGATGGCAGTCGAGACCTGAGCGGGCTCAGAGGGGTTGTCGTTATCGACAATGAGATTGTACTCACCGAAGTTGTAGGTGGTATACGAATCCTTGCTCTCTGTATCGCACGCCGTAGCCAGAAGCGCGAGTGCGGCCAGGGGCATCAAAAATTTCTTCATATCTGCGTTCCTTTAGATTGTTTATTTTTGCATTAATATGTTTTCGGACTGCAAAGTTACTTAAAATTTGCGTTGTAAGGAAGAGCAAAGCCTAATAATTCCACCCGGAATTTCATAAAAAATCAAAATAAAGCATTAATTTTGCGAATCAGTTGTGTCCGAAGGCAACGGACACCGTTAAACAAGCAATAAAAAAACATTATAATATGAAGTCACTCAGAGAACTCTTCCGCATCGGCACCGGACCGTCGTCATCCCACACGATGGGACCCCGAAAGGCTGCCGAAATGTTTCGCAACTCCCACCCCGGAGCCCAGCGCTTCGAGGTGATACTATACGGTAGCCTCGCCGCCACCGGCAAAGGACATATGACAGACGTGGCAATCATCGACGAACTGTCGAAAGCAGGCAAACCCGTCGACATCATATGGCAGCCGGAGACTTTCCTCGACTACCATCCCAACGGAATGACCTTCAAGAGCCTCGACATCGAGGGCAACGCCACAGACGAATGGACGGTATTCAGCGTGGGAGGCGGCGCTCTTGAAGAACCCGGAAAACCACATACTGCCTCCGGTGAGATCTACAGCCTCAACACCATAAGCGACATAATGGCATATTGCGAACGCACCGGCCATACCTACTGGGAATATGTAGAGCAGTGCGAGGGTCCTCAGATCTGGGAATATCTCGCCGGTGTGTGGAAAGTGATGCGGGAGGCCGTAGAACGCGGACTCAACAAGGAGGGACGACTTCCGGGACCGCTCAACCTGCAGCGCAAGGCTTGTTCATATTTCGTGAAGGCAGGCGGCTATAAAGACAACCTGAAGAGCAGGGGCCGCGTGTTTGCCTACGCTCTTGCGGTAAGCGAGGAGAACGCTTCGGGCGGAGAAATCGTGACCGCCCCTACCTGCGGATCGTGCGGAGTGATACCGGGAGTGCTCTATCACCTCTGGGAAAGCCGTCATTTCCACGAATCACAGATGCTTCACGCGCTCGCCACAGCCGGACTTTTCGGCAATGTAGTCAAGCACAACGCATCCATATCGGGCGCCGACGTAGGATGCCAGGGAGAGGTGGGCGTGGCATGCGCCATGGCTGCGGCAGCGGCTACCCAACTTTTCGGAGGAAGCCCGGCACAGATAGAGTATGCTGCTGAGATGGGACTTGAGCACCATCTCGGCATGACCTGCGACCCGGTGTGCGGACTGGTACAGATACCCTGCATCGAGCGTAACGCCTATGCCGCTGCCCGCGCGCTTGACGCCAATGTATATGCCTCATTTACCGACGGAAGCCATCGTGTATCGTTTGACAAACTCGTGACCGTGATGAAGGAGACAGGCCATGACCTTCCTTCGCTCTACAAGGAGACCGGCACGGGAGGACTCGCCAAGGACTACGAGCAGATGCTTCGAAAGTAACCGCGCCGCAATGGAGACTTTCGATATCCATATCCTGGGATGCGGGAGTGCCAAGCCCTCCCCTTCCCACAATCCGTCGTCGACCGTAGTCAATTTCCGTGAAAACCTGTTTATGGTCGATTGCGGAGAAGGTGCGCAGAAAGAGTTTCAACGCCAGCGGCTTAAATTCTCACGACTCAACCATATATTTCTGACACACCTTCACGGCGACCATGTATTCGGACTGCCGGGACTCATAGGAACACTCGCGCTGTCAGGACAGGAAGGCGACATAACGATCCATACATTCGAGGACGGCAAACGTATTCTCACATCGGTATTCGACTATTTCAACCGGGGATTACCTATCGAGGTGAAGTTTAACGTCATACGGCCAGAGGAAGCGGTCGTATTCGAAAACGCGTCGCTAAAAGTACGCACAGTGCCTCTCCGTCATAAACTTCCAGCGGTGGGATACATATTCGAGGAAAAGCCAAGACTGCGGCACATCGACCGTGCGATGTGCGATTATCACGGCGTGCCCGTATGGGCATTCAATGCCATAAAGGCAGGCGAAGACTTCATAAAGCCTGACGGCACTGTCATCCCTAACGAGATGCTGACCAAGGAACCGGAACGGGCACGAAGCTACGCACACATCAGCGACACAGCCTATATGCCGGATCTGGCGGACAAGATTCGTGGAGTCGACCTGCTGTTTCATGAGACAACATATCTTTCCGACAACCTCGCCATGGCAAAGGAACGCGGCCACTCCACAGCAGCACAGGCAGCAAAAGTGGCGCTCGATGCCGGAGCCGGCAGACTGCTCTGCGGCCATTACTCCTCTCGCTACAAAAGCGAAGAACTTTTCCGCCGGGAGGCAGAAGCGATATTCCCCAATGTGGTCCTTGCCCGTGAAGGACTCAGGATCCCCGTCAGACAACAGTGATAAGAACCACGCAAAATAATCAAAAAAGGATAGCCGTAGTTGCCTGATACAACTTTTTTTATTAATTTTGCGTGATAATAACTATATAACGACCTTCACAGATATCAATTATACCCCAGGATATGAAGATAACCCGTCTATTAATTCCGCTATTGCTTATTTGCTCATTGCCGGCCATGGCCATGACTGACGAGCAGGTCATAAACTACGTAAAGACACAATCCGCAGCAGGAAAATCCCAGAATCAGATAGGCAAGGAACTGCTTGCAAAGGGAGTAACACCTGACCAAGTGAAACGCATCAAGGCCAGATATGAAAATGAACAAGGAGCCGAGGCCGTAACGGGAGCCGGTCCCAAGACAGCAGCCGGCAGCAACAAGCTGCGTAGCGGAGGAGGCACAGCCGCTCAGTCCAGACGTGGTGGCGGTGAAACAGACATCAGACAGGATTATACAGAGTATAAAGAAACCGATCCTACCGGAACAAACCGGGTAGTACCTGCTACTGCAAAAAACATATATGGCCATGAGGTATTCAATTCAAGAGCACTGACTTTTGAACCTAACTCCAACATAGCCACGCCTCAGAACTACCGTCTCGGTCCCGGCGATGAAGTGATCATAGACATCTGGGGCACAAACGAAGATCACCTGAAGGAAGTCATCTCTCCGGAAGGAAGCATCATGATATCGCAGTTAGGCCCTGTCTATCTGAACGGCATGACCATATCAGACGCCAACAAGCATATTAAAAACACATTCGCCCGCAAATATGCCGGAGTCGGCAGTGACCAGTCAGACATCAACGTGACACTTGGAAATGTACGTTCGATACAGGTCGACATAATGGGAGAAGTCAATACTCCCGGTTCATTCCGTCTTTCTCCGTTCTCAACCGTATTCCATGCTCTATATATGGCCGGCGGCATCAACGATATTGGCACGATGCGCAATATCCAGGTGCTTCGCAACGGCAAGAAGATTGCGAATGTCGACGTGTATGATTTCCTCTTCAAGGGGAAAGACACCGGCAACATCCGCCTGCAGGAAGGCGACGTAATCATCGTCCCTCCGTTCTCACAGCTTGTAAGCATAGAGGGTAACGTGAAACGACCGATGTATTATGAAATGAAGTCGAACGAAAACCTTCAGAACCTTATCGATTATGCAGGTGGTTTTTCGGGCGACGCCTACAGCGACATGGTACGCCTGCAGCGTCTTAACGGTATTGAAAATGAACTCTATACAATTGAGAAAAGCCGTTTCCCCTCCTATACACTTGTAGACGGTGACGTCATTACCGTAGGTACGGTCAAAGACAGGTATTCCAATAAAGTGGAAGTCAAGGGCGCGGTCAACCGTCCCGGTCTATATGCCATAGGCAGCGAGATAAAGACAATCAAGGAACTTATAACCAAGGCTGACGGTCTTGCTGAAGAGGCATTCATGGACAGGGCACTCCTTTACAGGGAAAAACCGGACCGTTCACTTGAGGTCATCTCGATTAATCTTAAGGATCTCATGAGCGGACGAATCGCAGACATGAGATTGCAGAAAAACGACATTCTGGAGATAGCTGATGTAAACGACATCATAGAACGTGGCGGCTTTACAATTCAGGGTCTCGTTTCTTTCCCCGGAACGTATCCCTATGCAGAAGGCACTACCGTAGAAGACCTTATCCTGCGTGCCGGAGGCCTTCGCGAAGGCGCATCCACTGCAAGGATTGAGGTTTCACGCAGAATCATCGACCAGGATGCCACTGTTGAAACCAATCAAATAGCCGAACTTTTCACTTTCCGTCTTGAAAACGGTCTTGCTCTTGATGGCGGACACGAATTTGAGCTGAAGCCATATGACATGATTCAGGTTCGTAAAAGCCCGACATATGAAGCACAGAAACTTGTCAATATCGGAGGTGAGGTTCTTTTCCCCGGAGGATACGTACTGCAATCACGAAACGAACGTATATCTGACGTGATCAAGAGAGCCGGAGGTCTGCTTGAAAGCGCATATGTAAAAGGCGCATATCTTTCAAGACAGATGACGGAAGACCAAAAAGCATTACGCGACGAAACCCTGCGTCTTGCACGTGCCAATGCTCAAGGAGAAGATTCTATTTCCATATCGAAGATTCAGGTATCCGACAGGTATAATGTAGGCATCGATTTACAGAAAGCTATCGATAATCCCGGAAGTACATACGATTTTGTCCTTCAGCAAGGTGACCAGGTTTTTGTACCGGAGTTACAAAGTACAGTTAAAATTTCCGGTGACGTAATGTTCCCGAACAGCGTAATCTACGTACCTGGTAAAAATCTGAAATACTATGTAGAGCAAGCCGGTGGATATGGAGAACGGGCGAAGAAGAACAAGGCCTTCGTCGTGTATATGAACGGCTCTGTAGCCAAGGCGAAGAAGAACACTCCAATTGAGCCCGGATGCCATATAGTGATACCGTCAAAACAGGAAGGCAAGCCATTTGACTGGGCTAAGGTATTGTCAATAGCCACTTCACTCGGCTCCCTCGCCACCATGGCAGCATCAATTGCATCAATCGCTAAATAATACACTCCACTTAAATCAGACAGACTCATGAAATACGATGAAAACAATCTGAAAGGAGATGAAATAAAACTCCGCTCATCGCAGGATGACATATATTCAGAAAGTGGAGACCATGAAGATGATGAAAAAGAAATCGATCTTCTTGAACTTGCCATGAAATTATGGCAACAGCGCAAGACAATCATCAAATGGTGTTGCGTCGGCGTAATCGCCGGGCTAATAGTGGCTTTCAGCATTCCACGGGAATATGAGACAACCGTAAAGCTGGCTCCTGAAATAAGCGGCACCCAGAAACCATCCGGCGGCATAGCCGCCATGGCTGCCTTGGCCGGTATCGGAACCGGCAACCAGATGACAGCAGATGCTTTATATCCGCAGTTATATCCGGACGTAGTAAGTTCCGTACCCTTTGCCGTAAGTCTTTTCAACGTGCCTGTTCAGGATATAGACGGAGAAAACAAGACCACTGTGAGAGCCTATCTGGAAGAGGACACCAGATCTCCATGGTGGGGTGCCATACTCGCTCTTCCGGGAAAAATCATAGGTGGGGTGAAAAGTCTTTTCTCCGATAACGAAGAGGAGGGAGCCAACCACAAGACAGACTCCTTCCACCTGACAAAAGATGAGAATGAGATAGTGACTGCCCTAAGCAAACGCATAGCCGCTTCGGTCGATACCAAAACAGCAGTCATCACCTTATCCGTGACAATGCAGGATCCAATGATCTCGGCAATTCTTGCAGACACAGTTGTCTATCGTCTTCAGGAATACATCACAGACTACCGTACGAATAAAGCACGGAAAGATCTGGAATACGCTGAAATGCTGAATCAGGAAGCAAAAGACAATTACTACAAGGCCCAGCAGAAATATGCCGATTACCTTGACCGAAACCAAGGACTTATCCTTCATTCTGCCCAAACCACACGTGAACGTCTGGAAAACGAGGCAACCCTTGCATTCAACCTATACAACCAGACAAGTCAGCAACTACAGGCAGCCAAGGCTAAAGTTCAGGAAAACACACCGGTCTACGCTATCGTAACGCCGGCCACAGTTCCCATTAAGCCGGCAGCCCCGCGTAAGGCGATGATCCTTATTGGTTTTGTATTTCTTGCTTTCGTGATGTCTTCAGCATGGATACTGTTTGGCAAGCCCATGCTGGAAGAGATAAAGCAAAAAAAACTTGAAAATCAGAAATAAACCTTGAGAATCACAAGATTCATAATTTCACTAATGTCAGTTTTATACGGCATGCAGTCACTGCATGCCGATGAACTGTCAGACCTCATATCAACCATCGCCGGAACATCTGCCAATAAACAACCGAACACCGAGCAACAGATAATAGCAGCGAACAACGTCAATTCTGCCATAAAACCGACATCTGAATTTCATTTGGAATTGCTGGATGAGATTGCAAACATCATGACGGAAGACGCCTCCTATGACTTCATTCTAAATACAGTAACAGAGTCAAAAAAAGATATCCGGCCCATATCTTCCGCATCAAGGGCATGGATACAGGGTGCTACTATCTCAAAACAAGGTTTCTTACGTCCGGTACCGGGAATCGTGACTTCCGGATACGGATGGAGATCCCAGTTCAACAGAATGCATCATGGTGTAGATCTACGCCTTAATACCGGAGATACGGTGAGGGTAGCCATGACCGGAATTGTCAAAAGAATCGCCTACGATTCTGATGGATATGGGAATTATGTGGTAATCTCTCATCCTGAAGGCATGGAGACAGTATATGGACATCTGCAATATGCACTTGTCAGCCAAGGCCAGTCGGTCACGATAGGTATGCCTATTGGAATCGGAGGCAGCACCGGAAACTCAACCGGTCCCCATCTGCATTTTGAGGCAAGAATGAACGGAGTCGCTATTGATCCCACTAAGATATTTAATCTTTCAAGTCAGCTGTCCGACAGTTATGCGATGCATAAGGAAGATAAGACTTATGATCAGCCAAGCAGCAATTCCTTCATCGGTGGATCTCTGGCAGGCAAACGGACGTATATCGTAAGACAAGGTGATACTCCCAAAAGCGTGGCTCTGAGAGCCGGCATTTCGGTAATGCGTCTGTGCCAGTTAAACATGATAACGGATACAGAACCACTTGAAACAGGACGAATGATTAAACTCAAGTAATGTCGACAGGTGTCTGACAAACAGAACAGGCTAATGACAAATAGAAATAGATAAAGGCTCCCGTTGCGGAGCCTTTACTCTTTTAAAACTTTCTTTATACTTGGTTGCGGATTAACCAGTATATGATGATTATCAATGAAATGACTATTAGGGAAAGAGGTAGAATTTACGGTCAGGCTTGTCGTCCCACATCCACTGGTCGATGACTATATTGTCGTCGAGGGCTGTTATTTCAAGTTTGTGAGGACCGGCAGCAAGGGTTACCGGCAATTCACGAACGTTCTGGCCACGCAGTACATTGTCTTTCCACTGCTCCGACCTATAAGGCTCCTTTATGTTGTAGACTGATGGTTCTCCACCATCAATCCTGACACTAAACCGTATGTCCTTACCGTCAATCGGGTGAGTTGGAATAACTGCCACACGTATCACTCCATCACCGCCGTTCCTAACGTCAAAGTCATAAGAAAGAGTGCTTCCCTTCTCTACATCAACAGCCTTCATGCTGTGGCCAAGCATATTTACAACGGTCGCATTGCCGACAGAAGAGTCAAAATCTGCCGCAGGACGAGATATGACATTCCCAAGCACTGATGGAACCGGTTCCTGGATATCCTTTCCGGCATAACCTGCCAGTTCCTGATCAGTAAGCATGACAGGAAGAGAGGGCGCATAGAATACCGGCAGATCACGCGGACGCATGTCCATCAGTCCTCTCCACTTGCCATCAGAAACGACATCATTATAATACTCGGTAAGTTTTCTCACTTCCTGATATGCAAGCTGACTCGCCGCACAAGCCTCCACTATTCGCGCCTCAAGAGCCGGACGATCCAATGTCTGGTTTCTGCCCGAAGCCAAAGTCCTCGCCTTCTGGGCCTCGAGCAGGCTACGCGCATGTGCAGAAGACGCACATACCGGATATATTACAGCGGCATAATATGCATCGAGCAAGGAACGGTCTACAAGACGCGTGGCGGAATCCACTGTATTTGCAATGCGCGCGAAATCCGAAATATAGCGCTGGAGTTCATTGCCAAACTCCTTCTCGCTAAATTCGGAATTTCTCACAGGAGTAAGCCTGCGTTCGTAGAGATTTCTGTCTTTCTCAACCTGCGACCAGCCCATAAATTCCGGCTTACGGTTGCCGCAAAGCCTGTAGAACTCCATCATGGCAGGATGTATCCGATCCGCTACCTGATCGCCGAACTGCCGGCTCAGCCAGTTCTTGTAATGCTTATCGATCGTCGATGCGTCTACACAGTCTATATCCCATGCCATATCAAGAAAAAGTTCCAGATCATAGCCTGCTACCTTCGGATCATGGACATTAGCGATCCACAGTTTACGGACATTATTATCATAAGCATTGCGCATCTGGTGCCATATGAGACCCGGCTGTGTAGTGGTGAGCCAAAGATGGTCGTGAGGCTGTCCCCAATAACTGAGATGATAATACACTCCGCCTCCGCCATCGCGCTTCTGCTCTTGGGCATTGCTCAGACGGGTAAGATATCCGTGATTGTCGTCACACCACATAAGTGTGACATAATCAGGGATCTTCAGTCCCATTTCATAAAGTTCAAGCACTTCCTTATATGGGACGAATATCTGATCCTGCTTAGACGGATCCCCGATATTCTCGGCTATAAGACGCTGCTGGTTGTCGATTACTTCCTGAAGTCCGTCAAATTTCTCCTGAACCGAACCGTATCCTTCCATCGAACTGTCATGAATGCCGCGCATGCCGATAGTGAAAATGTTGCCACCCTTAGAGTCTTTAACCTCCTTGAGTCGTTCGGTCCAGTATCTGTGCACTTCATCCCGGTTTGTCCTGTAATTGAAGCGGCCACGCTTCTTTATGTCCCACTCTCCGACATTGTTTCTGAGGAGGGGCTCACAATGCGAAGTACCCGTGATTATACCGCAGCTGTCAGCCTGCTCCTTCGCACCCTCAAGATTGAAAAAGGCTGTTGTCCCCTCATGCATGGCCGGCCATATGGTATTGGCCCGCAGCCTGAGAAGGAGTTCAAAAATCTTACGGTATGTATTGGGTCCAATCTCGGTCTTGCCTGATGGCTCGAAATTTATATGACTCCATGGACGAAGCGACCAGTCCTCATCATTAATAAAAATACCCCTGCGCTCTACGGAGGCTCCCTGCATGATATTGTAATCATCGGGTATGGTGAGGACCTTTTTCTTCTGAGGAGTCACGTCACCCCACCATATCCATGGAGACACACCAGCCATACGAGACAATTCCAACAGTCCATATGCCGTACCGCGTCCATTTGCACCTACTATGTTGATTATTCCATCCTTTACAGCGATAGCAAAACCATCCGTCGTTTTCGCAAGTTTCTTGAGGTCTATGCCGGCACGCTTAGCCTCATTCTTCTCAAAACCGAGGGCAGAATCAAGCTGGTATATCCTGATTTTAGCCTTTGCAGGCAAAACCGATATCGCACGTTTGCCTGTCACCGCCTGCATATCACCGGCAAACATTCCGGCAGCCACCTTTACGACCGGATCCGCATCAGAAGGCAGCGAATAAGTCACCGGATAGTTGCCGTTATACCATAAAATATCGCGGGCGAAAACAGTCTGACACAACCCTGATAATATGAGGAACAGAATATAGAACTTAAGTTTCAGGTAGGTATGATT
>X108_Striped_Desert_Hamster__coassemble_267_pt1 | contig 10875 bp, 9 predicted proteins | sample X108_Striped_Desert_Hamster__metabat2_low_PE_001 | metagenome-assembled genome bin X108_Striped_Desert_Hamster | reverse complement strand
TGCTTAGACATGACATACGAGATTGATACCGAACTCGACTCTTACGTCGATTCCCATATCACGGCGGAGCCTGAGCATCTGCGGAAACTCACCCGCGAGTCTTACCTGCGGCTTGTCAACGGGCGCATGTGCTCGGGACATCTCCAAGGGCGCCTGCTGAAGATGCTGACATCATTGTGCAACCCTAAGCTGGCACTTGAGTTAGGCACCTTTACCGGCTACTCAGCCCTCTGCATAGCGGAAGGACTCGCTGATGACGCCCGTCTTGTCACCATCGAGGTGGATGACGAACTTGAGGACTTCATCCGCAGGCAGTTTGACAGTTCTCCTCACGGAAAGAAAATAGAACTCCGTATCGGTCCGGCTCTCGAGATATGCGAGAGTTTCGAAGACGGCAGCATCGACATGATCTTTATCGACGCCGACAAACGGCAATACCCGCAATATCTTGAGACCGCGGCGAGGCTGCTGCGTGCCGGCGGACTCATAATCGCCGACAACACCTTATGGTCGGGACACGTCTGCGACCCATCCTACGACCGGGATCCCCAGACGGCGGGAGTAAAGCGCTTCAACGATGCCGCTGCGGCATTGCCTGGCTTCGAGACCGTGATACTTCCCTTCCGCGACGGAATCACACTGCTCCGCAAGAAATCCAGAACCTAACGGAAGAAAGACTTGTTATAAACTAAAAATCTCTCCTCAAAAAAATAACCCAAGACATAAAGCCCTCAAAGGGCTAAAAAAAACACAGACAATCATGGAATCAAAAAGACAAGCAAAGATATCACGTCTGATACAGAAGGAACTAAGCGAGATCTTCCGCCGTCAGACTGCCGCCATGGGCAATGTGCTCGTATCGGTCAGTTCGGTGCGCGTATCGCCCGACCTTTCAGTAGCCAAGGCATACCTGAGCATCTTCCCGCCTGAAAAGGGCAACGAGATACTCGAGAACATCCGCAAGCAGAGCAAGACCGTCCGCTATGAGCTTGCCCAGGCCGTAAAGCAGGTGCTTCGGAAATGTCCGGATCTGGCGTTCTACCTTGACGACTCGCTCGACTATGCCGAGAACATCGACCGCCTGCTGGCGTCTGACCCTATAAAGGGGACAGCCGATGACTATGTCGATCCGGATGAACTGAAGAAGGCACGGCGTTGAAATCCATACCGTTTACCATAGCGCTGCGCTATCTGTTCGGAAAGAAATCGCACAGCGCCGTCAATACTATCGCGATAGTGTCGGTGGTAGGGGTCGCCGTGGCCACTGCCGCCGTAATATGCGTACTGTCGGTCTTCAACGGGTTTCAGGCAGTGATCGGCGAACGGCTCAACACCTTGGCGCCCGACCTGATGGTGATTCCGGCTGAAGGCAAGACAATATCAGACGGAGACTCCCTCGCCGCCGCCATATCAAAGACAAAGGGCGTGGCAGTGGCCACTCCCTCCCTTACCGACAACGCCCTGGGATTTTTCGACGGACGAGAGACTCCGGTGACTCTCAAAGGCGTGGTGCCGGCCGAATACTCAAAAGTGACAGCCATCGACTCGCTCCTGACTCCTGGAAGCATACCCCTGCAGGAATCAGTGGGCGACAATCCGGCGCTGTTATCGGTAGGCGTGGCCTATAAGCTTCAGTTCAACGATATAAGCAGGCCGCTTACCATCTTCGCTCCGAAAAGGATCGGACGGTTCAACCCGGCAAATCCCTCTGCAGCATTTGTCATGGACTCGCTCGACATAGCCGGAGTGTTCCAGTCGCTACAGGAAAATTATGACGAGAACACCATCATCACCGACATATCGACAGTGCGCGACCTGCTTCTTTACGACAGGGAAGCCACATCGGTGGAGATTCGGGCAGAGGATGGGACCGATATCTCACGACTGAGAGATGTCGTCGCCGCTTCTGTCGGCGACCGCTATGTGGTCAAGGACCGCCTTATGCAGCAGGAGGTCAATTTCCGCATGGTGCAGATAGAGAAATGGATGACGTTCCTGCTTCTCTTCTTCATCCTGCTCATAGCCTCCTTCAACATTGTCTCGACCCTATCCATGCTCGTGCTCGAGAAAGAGGACTCCATGCGCACCATGTCGGCAATCGGCATGTCGCGCCGCAAGATAGCGAGTGTGTTCCGCTGGGAAAGCGTGCTTGTCTCGGCGTTCGGAGCCATGGCCGGGCTTGCCGCCGGAGCGGCGCTATGCCTGCTGCAGCAGGAATACGGCTTCATCACCATAGCGGGCAGTGAGATGGAGGCAGCATCGATGGCCTATCCCGTAAGGCTCGAATGGACCGACATGCTCGTGACCCTTATACCGATTGCCGTCATAACCACGCTTTGCGCCATTATCGCGGGCTCTTTTGCCAAGTCAGGGATGAAATAAGTGCAAATTTGTGCTATTTTTGTCTTTTTGCTACAATTTTTTCCTCGCTCTATTGGAGATTTACATTTTTTTTCTTAACTTTGCAAAGGTTTCGTCCCGCGTTGCACGAACGAAAGCATCTAACATCAACTTTTAACTCAAAATAAAAAACACCGAAACATATATCTTAAAATCATGGAAAAAGTCGATAATCTTGACAGGAAAATCCTGAATATCATCATGAACAACGCACGTACCCCGTCGAAAGACGTAGCCATTGTCTGCGGAGTATCGCGTGCTGCTATCCACCAGCGCATCCAGCGCCTCATCGAGATGGGCGTGATCATCGGTTCAGGCTACGACGTGGACCCGAAGAAACTTGGCTACAACACATGCACCTACGTAGGCGTAAAGCTTGAGAAAGGCTCCATGTACCGTGGCGTGGTCGCTGACCTGGAGAACATCCCCGAGGTTGTGGAATGCCACTTCACCACCGGTCCTTACTCCATGCTCATCAAGGTATTCGCCCGCGACAACCAGCACCTTATGGAACTTCTCAACGACCGCATCCAGCACATCAAGGGTGTGACCGAGACCGAGACCCTGATCTCGCTCGAACAGTCGATGAACCGTCAGATCAAACTTGACATAGATCCCGATGCAAAATAAGCGTACAACCCTCTATACCATAGCGGCGGCTCTGCTCTTAGCAGTGGTCGCCTTTATGTTTTTCTTCCCCGACGCCATGGAGGGAAGAGTGCTGCAGCAGCACGACATACAGCAGGGCCTCGCCAACGGCCATGAAGGACAGGTGTTCGAGGCCGAGACCGGAGAAAAGCCACGCTGGACCAATTCCCTTTTCGGAGGAATGCCGACATTCCAGATATCACCTTCATATCCAGCCAATGACTTCCTGAGCTGGATACAGAGTGTATTCATGCTCGGACTCCCCTCGCCCGCCAACCTCCTCTTCGGCATGATGCTCGGATTCTTCATCATGTGCCTCTGCATGAAGATGCGCTGGAGCGAGGCTCTATTCGCCTCTCTCGCATGGGGATTCTCCTCCTACTTCATCATCATCATCGGGGCAGGACACATATGGAAATTCCTGACCTTATGCTACATACCGCCTACAATCGGCGGTCTTGCGCTCATTTACCGCCGCAAATGGCTCGCCGGAGCGGCCATCACCGCACTCTTCTCCGCCCTTCAGCTTATGAGCAACCATCCGCAGATGAGCTATTACTTCATGTTTGTGATGCTCTTCATGGTCCTCGCATGGCTATGGATAGCGATAAAGGAAAAGAGCATTGGCAAGTGGGCCATATCCACATGCGTGGCGCTTGCCGCGGGTCTCGCCGGAGTCGGCGCCAACTCGGCAAGCCTCTACAACTCGCTTGAATACAGCAAGGAGACAGTGCGTGGCCGCGCTACCGAAATCACGGATCCGAACGCGCCTGCCGCAGCCGGCATGGACAAGGACGCCATCACGGCATGGAGCTACGGCATCGACGAGACATGGTCGCTTCTGATACCTAATGTCAAGGGTGGAGCATCGCTCAAGCCTGTGGCCGGGCAGAACCAGATAATGTCGGTAGCCGATACCGACATGGGAGCCGACACCTACCTCTCCCCGCAGGAGATGCAGTTCGCCTCCCAGTTCACCCAATACTTCGGCGACCAGCCGATGACCAACGGACCGGTCTACGTAGGCGCATTCGTGCTTCTGCTCGCGATACTTGCGATGTTTGTAGTGGAAGGGAAATGGGAGACACCGTTGAAATGGGCGCTTTTCGCGTCTGCTGTCCTCTCGATCCTGCTGAGCTGGGGACATAATTTCTCCGGACTCACTTACTTCATGATCGACCACTTCCCGGGCTACAACAAATTCCGCACGGTCAGCTCTATCCTCGTGATACTCGAGTTCTGCGTGCCTCTTCTGGCAGCCCTCTGCGTGCGCCATATCATAAGGACGGAAGGTTTCTTCAGGAAAAACAAATGGACGGTAATCTGCGTGATGGGCGGCGGTGCGGCCATATGCCTCATCGGATGGCTGGCACCGTCAGTATTCGGAGAACCGTATTCAGGCTCGGAACTTGACTACCTGCGTGATGCCGGAGTCTTCGGCAATACCGCGTATGCCAACGTGATGCAGGGGATATCAAAAGGACGACTGTCGCTCGTATCGGCCGACTCGCTGCGTTCCCTGATGTTCATAATAGCGGGATGCCTGCTGCTCTTCCTATGGGAAAAGAAAGTCATCGCCAACGCCACGATGTGGACCTGCTGCCTGTCAGCCCTGGTGATACTCGACCTTTTCAGCGTCGACAAACGCTATGTAGACTCCGACAACTTCCTGACCGCGGCAAGCGGTGAGGCGGCATTCGTGCCTACCGAGGCGGACCTTGCCATACTCCGGGACAAATCTAACTACAGGGTCATGGACATACCCGGTTTCTCTTCGGCAAGAAGCTCCTATTTCCACAAGACGATCGGAGGCTACCACGCGGCGAAACTCACGCGCTACAACGACCTTATCGAGCATCAGATCACAAAGGGGAATCCGTTTGTGCTCAATATGCTGAATGCCAAATATTTCCTGACCGACGGAGGATATGAGGAAAATCCCGAGGCGTTTGGCAACGCATGGCTTGTAGACACACTCCGCTATGTAGCCACACCGAAAGAGGAAATGGATGCCCTGTCGGCACTCAAGACACGCAACAATGCGGTAGCCGACAGCAAGTTTACCGATATACTCGGCACTCCCCTCCCGATAGCGGCCGGCGACACCATATACGAGACATCGTATGCCCCCAACAGGCTCACCTATAAGGCACATCTCGCCAAGGGAGGCATAGCCGTATTCTCGGAGATATATTTCCCCTGGGGATGGAAGGCTACCGTCAACGGCAAAGAGGTACCTGTAGGCCGTGCTGACTACGTGCTCCGCGCGCTTCGTCTGCCAGCCGGAGACTCGGAAATCGTGATGAGTTTCGAGCCGGAATCCGTGAAGAAGGCCAATACACTCTCGATGGTGTCGGTGGTGCTGATCTATCTGCTTATAGCAGCCGCCCTCGGGACCTGGGGCTACAGGACGTTCAAACTCCGGAAAGAGGCAAAATAACACGATGAAATCGCGGATTTCAGACTATATCATGAGGTGGCGCCATACCCGCGGGTATGGCGTCCACTCTCCTGTCGCGTTCAGGATCGTGAAGGAGTGCATACGCCCCGACAGGCGCTACGGCTTCTATGCTGACGCGTATGTGGATCATGAGTTTCGCGATGACAGCAGGATGCGCTACCGGCTCCGTCTTCTGATACGTCTTGTCAATCTTTTAGGACCGCGCCACATATGGATGCCGGGCGCCGACAGAAGGACCGCGGAGGCCTTGAGGCGAGGATTTCCCCATCTGCCGGTATCGACTTCCGGCAACAGTCCGAAAAACGCCGATTTCATCGCGGTTTTCGGCAGTGAAATCACATCTTCTGCGTTGGCATGTAATGGGGCCGGACCGGAAGTGACCCTGATAGTCTTTGACGGCTCCGCCATGGAGAATACATCCGGAGAGGCATTCAGGCCCACCCTCACAATCACGTCTGGCAGGTTTACGCTTTACCATCGCCGGCCGGGAATGGATCCGGTCAAATACTCCGTGATATGAACGAACTGAGGGAATACGAGTCATACCTTTCGCTGGAGCGCGGAATGTCGGGCAATACCTGTCAGGCATATGTGTCGGACGTAAGCCATCTGCTGGAATACCTCGATGAAAACGGGATAAAACCTGCCGAGACCTGCGAGGAGGACCTGCACGGATTCCTGTGTACGCTCCGCGACCTCGGCATAGGGCCGAGAAGTCAGGCGAGGATAATATCCGGAGTGCGGAGCTATTTCAGGTTTCTGAAACTGTCCGGAATAATCGAGAAAAATCCTACCGACCTGCTTGAGTCGCCCCGTCTGGGCCAGCATCTGCCCGAGGTGCTGAGCACAGAGGAGATCGACATGATGATCGATCAGATTCCCGATGACAAGGAGGAATCGCTGCGCAATCATGCGATAATAGAGACACTATACGGTAGCGGACTGCGCGTGTCGGAACTGACCGACGCGAGGCTCTCGCGCCTGAGTATGGAGGAAGGTTGCCTCATAGTGGAGGGTAAGGGAAGCATGCAGCGGATAGTGCCTGTGTCGCCTGTGGCCATCGACCTGATAAGGGAATACCTGCCGCAGCGCTCACGTCTCAATATAAAGCCGGACTCGCAAGATGTGATATTTCTTAACCGCAGAGGAGGCAGGATGTCAAGGGTAATGGTCTTCTACATCATCCGCGATCTTGCCGCGGCCGCAGGAATACTGAAGACTGTATCGCCGCATACGCTCAGGCACTCGTTCGCGACTCATCTGCTGGAGGGAGGCGCATCGCTGCGCGTGATTCAGGAGCTGCTTGGCCACGAATCGCTTGAGACCACGGAGATATATGTGCACCTCGACCGCTCACGGCTTCGTCGGGAGTTGCTTGAGCATCATCCGCACTATCGGAATTTTGAATGTTGAATTTTGAATGTTGAATTACTTCTTCTTGACTTTTTACAGGGATGGCGGACAATTATCTTGAGAAGAGGATGGATGACCTGCGGAGCGGCAGACTGGCGTCAGGCTCCGCGCGACGCGGTGCGGCTGCCGCCGCATCCGGACGCAAGGGCGTGATCGAGGTCCCGTTTCCTCCACGGAGGGTTCTTGTGACGGGTGGAGCCAACGGCATCGGCCGTGCAGTGGCGCTCGCATTCCGCAAGGCGGAGTGCAAGGTGGCGGTCTTCGACATTGACAAAACCGGAGGAGAGGCACTCGCGCATGACAGCGGCATACGCTTTCACCACGTGGACCTGCGCGACCGCAAGGCACTTGAGGATGCACTCGGCAATCTGCTTGCGGCATGGCGCGACATCGATGTAGTGGTAAGCAACGCGGGAGTCAGCGTGTTCACGCCTCTTGCCGACAGTTATCCCGAGGAATTCGACAGCATCATCGCCTCTAATCTCCGGCCGTCGTATATAATCGGCAGGGCACTGGCCCGCCACCGCAAGGCGCTTCCGCTCCCTAATACGTTTGGAGGCAGGATGATACTCATATCCTCCACCCGCCATATGCAAAGCGAGGCGGGCACGGAGGCTTACAGCGCGTCGAAAGGCGGTGTGGCATCACTGACTCATGCGCTGATGATGTCGCTGGCGGAATATGGAATCACCGTCAACTGCATTTCACCGGGCTGGATCCATACTGGAGATGCCGACGAACTGACCGATGCCGACCACAATCAGCATCCGTCACGCCGTGTCGGCACTCCGGACGACATCGCACGCCTCTGCCTCTTCCTCTCGGCTCCCGGCAACGACTTCATCAACGGAGCCGACATCGCGGTGGACGGAGGCATGACCCGGCGCATGATATATGTATGACCATGATCAGGACTGACATTATGCTGTGGAACAGGCTTGTATTTATCGTCAGGACGGGAATCTGCATCATTTGCATGATGCTCCTTGCCTCATGCTCTTACAGCAACAAGGACGGCAATGTCAGTAACAGAATGACTGCTGATTTCGACACTGCGGTCGTGTTGGAAAACAATGGAGACTACCATGAGGCCATGAGGCGTTATCTGTCGATTCATGAAGAGTCCGGAAGAATCGGTGACGACAGGCTCAGGGCGGAGGCGGCTCAACGCATAAGCGGCCTTTTCCTGAAAGGAGGCAACTATGCGGAGGCAAAGAGGTATATGCTTGATGCCGTTTATTCATATGGTCGTGCTGACCTTACGCAGAAGCAACGGGAAGCCATACGGAATCTTGCAGTAATACTGATGGACCAGGACAAATCCGACAGATCGCCTGTTTTGCCGGATGACCAGGATCCCGACTTACAGGACCTGCAGGACATGATGCAAGGATATGCAGACAGTATATGCCAGGAACCGAATGACGAAGAATTGTGGCGGATGATTTTCGGACAAGGACGAGACAGTACATATGCAGCCGATGGCTCAACCGCATTAGACATGACCGACACGCTGATGTATCTTGGAAACGCGTCTTTCTACAAGACAATGAATGACGCTGTCAACGGGACATACAGTGATTTTCATATCAACAGATCACGGGAGAGAGAACGTAAGTCACGACAACTTATAATATGGCTCGCCATAGCCGTCGCAGTCATCCCGATCGTGGCTTTCTTCGTATTGAAAACATACAGGAGAAAAGCGCATCGGCAAAGAATGGAACTTGAAGCCAACATGTCATCCTTTCTGGACCTGAAAAAACATTCCGACGACTTGATGACTCAAAACCTGAAACTGTCAGACACCATAGAGGAACAAGAGCAGGCTTTAAAAAGACTGGAGCAGACTGTGAGCGACACGACAAGGAATGACAGCCGGAATGCACTGATACTGGAAAACCTCTTCAGGGAGAAGTGGAATACGCTCAATCTCCTCTGCAATGAATATTTTGAATATGGCGACACGGACAGGCACCGCAAACAGATAATCAACAGCATCGATAAGGAACTGAAGAGATTAAGTTCAGAAAAGGGAAAGCGGCAGATAGAAGAAGCCGTCGACACGTATATGGGCGGCATAATGGGATTGCTGCGCAAGGAATGCCCTATGCTCAAGGAGGCAGACTTCACATTTCTGTCGTTTGTGTATGCAGGCATGTCAGTCAGGACGGTATGCCTTTTCATGGATATTAAATATCAGAATTACTACGTAAAAAAATCGAGACTGACAAAACGTATAATGGCTTCAGACGCACCGCATAAGGAGCTCTTCATCGCAAAACTGTCGTAATCGCCTCGGAAGCGGTAGTATCGTACTGATATATCCGTATTATAAAAGCACATTCCTAACAAGCTGCTTTTCAATGACTTCATAACGTGTTATGAAAACAAACACATATCACTCTACAACACATTGACTAACTGTATGTTACCGCTACCGGTGATAGAAAAATAAATGGCTTGAAATTTGCCAATCGACCGAAAAAGCATTAATTTTGCGGCACACTCATTAACTCAAATTTCGCAAGTTCAGTTACAACTTGAAAATTTGAGGTTTAACGGCGGCTTTGCCACCGGGTTTAATAGTTTAGAAGTTTATCAGTCTTATCTGAATCTGAGGATATAATCAATATCAATACATACAGAGATTAACTAAACAACTAAACGACTTTAAACGATTAAACTTTAAGTTGAGATCGCGTAACTTAAGTCATTAATTCAAAAACATAAAAGAATCATTATGGAAGAGATCGATGAAAAGAAGTATGAGAGGCTGCATTATAAGCTGTCGATACTTACCTGCTTCTGGTTTAGCATGACGCTTGCCGAATTGTACGGACAGCCTGGATATGACACGCATTATATAGAGTATGCGATGCCTCTGGCAAGCGCGATATATTTCGGGTATCTAATATATGCCACTACGCGCTACAAGGGGTTGCTGCAATACTCTTGCAATAAAGTCAAATCCGGATTCTCGCCGTCTTTGGTGCTGTACCTGATAGACCTGGCTCTATTCATCGGATGCTTTTTCTTGCCGCCTGACATCAAATACATAATCCAGAACGTGACATATGTCTTCGCATGGCTAACTCCGATCTACGGGATAATCACCATCAGGTGATTATCCCTGATTTTTATTCATTGATTCCAAGAGATCCGCTTAAATCAGTACAGAGATTCGTATGAAGTCCGGCCGGAATCTTCTAATTTGCCAGTGCTGATTACCCTGCCCTACTGATAAAATACTGTCTGACATTTGTCGGTTACCGTGCTGATTATTCCCGTGCTGATAAGAGAAATCATCGCAGATCGACCCAGATCTCCTCAGATGGGCCGCAGATCCTTTTTTATGTCAGTCTTCTCGGGGTAAGAACTCATTGGCCTGTCCTCGGCTGCGCCTCGGAGACGGCTGAACCGGTGCAGAACTTATGGAAAAATCCTAATTCATTGACACAAATCCAAATCCATTGGCACAAATCCAAAGGCATTTGGTTCACTTCTTAAGCCGTCAATCCATATTGGTGCTTCAATTCTCGGAGTGGCACAGAGTATGATGATTATCAGAATGAGGCAAAGTCTGATTTTTCCATAAGTTTTGTGGCGGTTACTCGATCATGGACGCAGTCCATGCAGAGACATACGTTTAATTACCAGGAGAATAATTACAATAGTTCTGCGGGACATCTGCGTCGGTCTGGGGAGATCTGCGATTCTATTCTTATCAGGCCTGCACGCTGTCAATGACATAGTTCGGATATCGAATATAGAAGTACGGTCACTGATATTTGCCTTGCTGATTACTTCCACTTTGATTCCTTGCTGATAAGGAAATTTATTCGACATTCGTTGGTTGCCGTGCTGATAAGAGAATTTATCGCAGATCGACCCAGATCGGTAGTGTTTCACTGAGTGTGTCTGCGGCAAGTTCATTAAAGCCTGTAGACCTC
>X108_Striped_Desert_Hamster__coassemble_266_pt1 | contig 10949 bp, 9 predicted proteins | sample X108_Striped_Desert_Hamster__metabat2_low_PE_001 | metagenome-assembled genome bin X108_Striped_Desert_Hamster | reverse complement strand
TTTCAAGGTAAAGGACCAGCTCCGTGCCGAATACCGTGAGATCTGCGACAAGATCTATGGCTCGTTTGATGCCCGTGAGGACCGCAACAGCATGCGCCGCTTCGAGCAGAAGATGGAAGACATAAAGGATGATGACGCAAAAGTAAAACGTGAGCGCGACTTCCTGATGCGTCAGCTCGAGGCCAAACGCAACGACCTGAAGACGTACCATAACAACATGGGATTCTTCAATATCAAGTCGAGCGCCGGCAACTCGATGCTCAAGGATCTTGAGCGCAAGATCCGCCTCATAGAGCAGGACATAGAGCAGATACAGCAGAAACTCGACATGCTCTCATAATCCAAAGCGGCATATTGTTTGTTCATAGTGGTATAATCACGATTCTTTATACCATTATGAAAAACATATTCTTAATCATATTTTCGGCCTTGTTGTCGGCGTCTGCCATGCACGCTGATGACAAGGTCGGACTCGTTTTGAGTGGTGGCGGAGCAAGGGGAATAGCCCATGTAGGCGTCATAAAGGCATTGGAGGATAACGATATACCGGTCGACTACGTGACCGGAACTTCCATGGGGGCTGTAGTGGGTTCATTCTATTGTTGTGGATGGACTCCCGACTCCATGATGAACCTTATCACATCAAAGGATTTTCACTACTGGAGCACCGGAATCATAGACCGTAACCGTCTGACACTTGTGAGCTGTCCCGATCCAACTCCAGAATGGATTAATTTCAGTTTCGGGGGAGAGAAGCCGGACGTAGTGACCCAGGTGATGCCCAAAAGTCTTGTCAATCCAACGCCGATGAATATAGAGTTTCTTCGGCTTTACACTCCGTACACCAAAGCCTGTGGAGGTGATTTCGACCGACTTTTCGTGCCGTTCCGATGTGATTTTTCTGATGTCTATAAGAAGCATAAGGTTATATGTTCCAAGGGCTCGCTTGGCCGGTCTGTGAGGGGTTCAATGTCGTTTCCGCTGGTCTATCGTTCTATTGAGGTTGACAGTATTCTTGCTTTTGACGGCGGTATCTATGATAATTTCCCGGTCGACGTGATGCATGATGAGTTTAATCCTGACTTCATCATCGGGGTATCTGTCTCCAAGCCGGATGGCAAACCGAATGTCAACGACATGTATTCCGAACTGGAAGACCTTATAATACAGAACAACGATTATAGCCTTGATCCTGAACTCGGCATAAAGATTCAGGTTCCTGTCTCGGAATACGGTGTCCTTTCATTCGATAAGGCACGTGAGATCTATGATATAGGATATAGGACGGGACTCGAATTTGTCGACTCCATCAAGTCTCGAATTGCAGTGAGGCGACAGCCGGAGGTTGTCAACGAACGCCGTCGCAGGTTTGCCGGGTCTATTCCTGAGGTGACTTTTGATTCGGTCATTACTCCGGGGTTGACGGGTGATCAGAAAGATTATCTCGTGTCTGTGTTTCAGCGAAGATACGGGAGTGACCGGACCATCACTATGCGTGATGTGGAGAGATCATACTATGATGCTGTCTCGCAAGGCGATATAGATGAGATTCTGCCGGAAGGCCGTGGAGACGTTCTTGAACTTAAGGCTACGGTGAAGCATCCTTGGCGTGCATCGGCTGGCGGCTGGCTTTCGACGGGCGTGGGAAGCTTTATATTTGCCGGACTCGGATACCATACACTCGACAGAAATTCACTCGACGTGTCGCTGTCGCTTTGGGGAGGACAGTCATATTGTGCCGCGCAAGTGAAAGGCAGACTCCGTCTCGGGTCATATAATCCTTCATATGTGACTCTCGAAGGTCTGGTGTCTCGGAAGAAGTATTATGACGGTCTGCCGTTTTTCTTCAGCAATGACAGTATCGGATCGTTTATCAGCCATACGAATTTCGTAAGGGGAGCCTATGAGGTCGGAGCAGGTCGGTCCGGCTTGGTGCGGCTTTCGGCAGCATATGGTTCGGAGTATAAGGTAAGGACCGGAAAGGCCGTGCTTGAGTATGAATTCAATACTCTTGGAACACGCACGTTCCCAGTCACGGGAAGAAATGTACATATATCCGTTAGTGCCATGCATATGGAATCCCGTATGCAGGGAAGTATGGAAGACGAGAGGGAAAGGCGTTGGAAGGCAACGCTCAATGCCCTCTGGAATAATTATTACTCCATAAGTCAGTATTTCAGTGTTGGAGCAATGGCACGCGGAGGTATATCTGTCGGTCGGCGTCTGTCCGACCCTAAGAAAGACCTCATGATGTCGGAGGCGTTCGTTCCTTTGGAATCGATGGATAACTGTTATCTGCCTGAAATGCGGGGCGATGACTATGTGGCAATAGGGGCTATACCCGTTTGGAGTCCGATGTCGAGGCTTCAGGTGAGGGGAGAGGCGTATGCCTATAGCAAGTTTCGGGATGCTACGGAATGGCGTGCTCCATTCCGCAAGACGGAATTTATAGGGCGCGTGAGTGTGGTGGGTACACTGTCGTTCGCCACTATCTCCCTCTCTGCATCCTATTCAACTCCTCTAAGTGGCTGGAACTTCGGAGTCGCACTTGGTTGGTATGTTCCTGCACCTCGTCTATGACCTGCATGTTTGCTCATGGCCAATGAGGATACGCTTCATCCATTGATTGATACATTTCATGATCTTAAATACTTGATACTATTCCTTGGGCGGAAGAATAATGATGGAATCGGCTGTGAAAAGCGGATATTCGGGAATAATTACGTATGTTGAGTATATTGAGCTACGTCTTGATGGTTTCAGCAGAGGTGCCCTACGGGGGGAGGCTGGTATATCGATGATTCCTGACAGTGTATGGTGTCCGTATATCATGATTTCCTGTCTTGGATTCCCTTTCTTCGGTTCTACAACGGTTACGTTGAAATGTCCCGGAGAATAACATTCCACCTTCTCTCTGTCCGGTATAGTGGCGGGTTTAAGTTTCAATGTCTTGCCTTTGCCTATATGCTTGAAGTCCTTCATCATCGAGTGGTGGAGGTCGTTGTCGAACTGGCCTACGATATCTTCGTAATATTTCATTTCGAGTGGATGACCGAGTATCATGACGCGTGTGCGGTCATATTCCACGCTTCCGTCTTTCGACTCTTTGTGGAGATTAAGGATGTCATTATATTGTCTCTTGACTTCCTGGATACCCGTATACATAATTGTCCAGATGGCAAAAGAAATTATCGCTGCAAGTACATTCCCTTTAATGCCAAACGAATGCCCCGGCAAAATACGGAGCACGAGTATGACAGAGAATAGATTGACGCCAAACAACTGGCGGTTGGAGAAAACACCAACCGCTAAATTGAATATCAAGAGCACGATGATACCGGAGGCAAGGAATATTACCGGTATTTCTCCGGTCTCGTATGAAATGTTTTTTCGGGAAATAAGGGTGGTAAATGATTTGTGTAATATGACTTTTCTGTATACTATGCAGAAGACAAGCAGCAGCACAGCAGGCACTGAGCATGCACCGATGATGAGCTGGTCGGAGAAAGGAATTGCAATCGTTGAAACTCTTCCCAGTGTGGAAGGCGAAACACAGTTGGAAGCCATTCCGACAAAATAGCCGAGCATCATCCAGCTTCTCCGCCAGTCGAAATGAGAAATTCCTTTTTCGTCTTTGATGAAAAACCGTGAAAGCCACCATATTCCAAGTCCAGCACATACCCCTACCGACAAGGCTTCTTGCCAGTTGCCGACTATTATTCCGATGACCGACATTGCGGCGACTTTAATCCAGATGGGTCGGCCTTTTGCAAAAAACACACTTAGCCACAGCAGGTTTACCGTCATGCCCCATATGTAGCCAATCTGGCATGTCGGCATCATTTTTGTTACGAAGCATATTACCGAGAGGCTTGCGGCTGTTACGAGACCGGCTGTATTCTTTCTGACATCGACCGAGCCGCATTTAGCTATAATGAATGCGAATAGAGCGTAGACAATGGCATTGCACACGGCAAATGTCTTTTGACCCAGGATGCCGTTGAATAACTGTACAAGAAAGTGCGCCACGAAGCGTCCGTTTACATTCTTATAATGTACGATTTGTGATTCCCATAAATCGCTCCAGCCTCGTATCTTGCCCCACGACTGCCATATGGCACCCTTCATGCGGTATTTGTAGTCAAGGTCATCGCCAAGCCATACCACATCGGCCGACATCCACCATATGGCAATGCCGAGTACCATAAGAGTCAGTGTGGATAATACAGTTTTTTTCATTCCGGAAGATTTTTTGATGCATTGGCCCCGAGCTCCTTGAGTTTGCGGGCCTTGGCCATTATGCCCACCCTGTTTTCCGCGTCATGGCGGCATCTGTCGAAATTCTTCACCACGTCATGAAGTGATTTTTCCACTTTGGCAAGGTCATTGTAGAAATCCACAAACTTGTCATAGAGTTCCCCTCCTGCCTTGGCAATGTCAAGGGCATATTTGTTCTGGCGGTCCTGCTGCCATAGTTGAGCCACTATCTGCATCACCGAGAAAAGGTGGGTGGGAGACACCATCACCACGTTCCGGTCATAGGCGTATTTCCAGAGGTCGGGATTTATCTGCATGGCGGCATAGTATGCACCCTCGTTTGGGATGAACATCATCACATGGTCAGCCGCCTTTTTTATATAGGTCTGATATTTCTTGTCGCCGAGTTCGTCTATATGGCTTATAACTGACCGTATATGCCTTTTCCCTGCTGTTTCCTTTTCCATATCGGACTGTGCCGACATATATTCACTATAAGCCTTGAGCGATACTTTTGAGTCGATCACTATCTTGTGGTTGTCAGGAAGGCTTACGACTACGTCAGGTCTCAGTCGGTTGCCAGCCTCGTCAGTAAGCGTACGGTCGGCCTCGTCGCGCGTCACCTGAGTGAAGAAATTCTGCCCCTCCACCATGCCTGCGCTTTCAAGTAGGGTCTGGAGTATCATCTCTCCCCAGTCTCCCTGCACCTTGGAGTCACCCTTCAGGGCCGATGTGAGGTTGCGTGCCTCCTGTCCTATGTCGCTGTTGAGTTTCATCAGTCTCTCTATCTGGTCGGAAAGTGACTTCCTGTCGGCTGTTTCCCTTACATATGAGTCGCTCACTACCTTAGAGAACTCCTCCAGTTTGGTCTTGACAGGGTCAAGGGCCGATGCAAACTGCTCTTTATTCTGATTCTTAAGTGTCTCGCTTTGCCGTTGAAGCACTTCCTCGGCAAGCGACTGGAAATGCAGCCTTGATTGCCTTGCCGTCTGTTCGGCCTGCTGGGCAAGTCTCTGCTCCATATCCCTCTGTTGTCTTGCCAGTCTCTCCTCCATTTCTTTTCTCTGGGAAGCGAGGCGCAGTTCTGCTTCGTGCTCCTTTCTCTGGGCTATGTCATCATAGTCGCGTCTCATGCGTTGCATCTGAGAGTTGAAAAATACCGCCAGTCCTGCGGCAAACAGTATTGCTATGATAGCGAATAAGAATAATGTGGCTGTTTCTCCCATTTGAGTAATGTATTGAATTTCAGCATGCGCTCGGCGCATGTTTGTTTTTCACGTGCTTGTTATTTTTTCAAAAGATGTTCCAGCATCATGTCGTTGACCACGACTTCACCGGAATAGAGTATGAATGCTCCGGCAAGACCTTCTGAGGTTAGCATCTCCATACCTTTCTCGGATCCCGCTGCCATACATGCGGTGGCCATCGCGTCAGCCTCCATACATGAGGGCGCAATGACCGACGCGCTTAAGATATCGGTGACAGCCGGATATCCAGTGACCGGAGATATCGTATGTCCGTACGTCTGTCCAGACCCCTTGCGATAGTTGCGATAGTTGCCGGAGGTGGCGAGTGCCTCATTGTCAAGTTCCACGATGATGGACTCTGAGAATACCGGCTTGGAATTGTTGTCAAAGACCTCTCTCAGATACTCCTCGTCGGGAGTCTCGATTTGGATTCTCCATTTGTTGCCTTCCTTGTTGCGTCCTCTGCACACGATCTCTCCGCCTATCTCCACCATCAGGTCGTGACAGCCGAGGTTTTCAAGTGCGGTGGCAGCCACGTCCACTCCATATCCTTTGGCGATAGCCGAGAAATTGAATGAAATGTCGGGATTGTCCTTGTATAACACTCCATTCTCAATATGAGTCTTGCCGATCCCTGTAGACGGAAGAATGGCTGCGATCATGGCTGTGTCGGCCGATGGAGTATGGTCTTTTCCGAATCCCCAGATGTCAATAAGCCTTGATATGGTGGGATCAAACATGCCGTTGCTCCTCTTGTTGACGGTTCTTGACATTTCATATACCTTGCGCAGATGTCTGTCTACAGGTCCGCTTTCACTCTTGTTGATGGCAGAAATCAAAGAGTTGGGATCGAACGAAGACAGGCTTTTTTCCACGCTTCTTAGCGAGTCGATCACCGACGGCAGCATATCTTCGGTTCCGAGCCATGTGGCGTGCCATGTCGTGTGCCAGATCATGCCGCTGTCACGTTGCCATGACTTCCCGCCTGTGCAACCGGCAATCATCAGTGTGGGCAAAACCATCATGATGATATATGATATGGCTTTTTTGACCGGCTTGAGAGTAATAAGACTATCTATCATACTTGTATATTATATCTACCATACTTGTATATTAAAAAGTATACCTAATGCCTGTAGCAGGCTTGCATTTCCAGACCGAAAAATAATGAAGTTTAAACAACTTCAAACTTCAAAATTACTAAAAATAATTCATAATGCAAGAAAAACTCTGAGTCTGATTGAGAAATTAGATTTGTGTCGTGACTTATTGATAGGATATTTGGAGTAAAGATGTGTATATGTCTTTAAGTGAAACGGTGAATTTAAAAATTTTTAAGAAAAATGCCGTAAAGTTTGCGCATATGAAAAATATTTGCTAATTTTGCATCCGATTTTGGAGGCGGAAGAGACTACAGGCTGTCCGCAGTCCGGATAAAGCAAACATAACTTAAAGGTAAACAGATGAAAGCACAAGAGTTTCTTGCAGAATTGCAGAGAAGATTTCCAAACGAACCCGAGTATCTCCAGGCAGTGGAGGAAGTGATCGGATCGATCGAGGATGTCTACAATGAGTATCCCGCTTTTGAGAGCGTAAATCTCATAGAACGTCTCTGTATTCCTGACCGTATCTACAGTTTCCGTGTATCCTGGATCGATGACAAGGGAAAGGTTCGTACCAACATGGGCTATCGTATCCAGCACAACAACGCCATTGGTCCATACAAGGGAGGCATACGTTTTCACTCATCGGTCAATCTCTCTATCCTGAAATTCCTTGCTTTCGAGCAGACATTCAAGAACTCTCTCACCACTCTTGCCATGGGTGGCGCCAAGGGTGGTAGCGACTTCTCTCCGCGCGGAAAGAGCGACATGGAGGTTATGCGTTTCTGTCAGGCATTCATGCAGGAACTGTCGCGCCATATAGGTGCCGATACCGACGTACCTGCCGGCGACATAGGTGTCGGCGGACGCGAGGTAGGCTATATGTTCGGATGGTATAAGAAGATGCAGCGCGAGTTTACCGGCACTTTCACAGGCAAGGGCCTCGACTTCGGCGGCTCGCTCATGCGTCCCGAGGCTACAGGCTATGGCAATGTGTACTTCCTCCTCAATATGCTTGCTACAAAAGGTATTAATATCGCAGGCAAGAAAGTGGCCATTTCAGGTTCAGGCAACGTTGCCCTCTATACTGCCAAGAAACTCATATCACTCGGCGCCAAGGTGATGTCGATGAGCGACAGCGATGGTTCCGTTCTCTTCCCTGAAGGAATGACACAGGAGCAGTTCGACCGTCTTTTCGAGCATAAGATCTATTTCCGCGGACGCATCAGCGAGTATGCAGCCAACGAGAATCTTCCATACCACAGCGGCAAACGTCCCTGGACTCTGATGAAATACGATATCGCCATGCCTTCTGCCACACAGAACGAGATCAACGGCGAGGAGGCTAAGGCTCTTGTCGAGGGTGGTACATTTGCGGTAAGCGAGGGAGCCAACATGCCTTCCACTCGCGAGGCTGTGGCTGAATTCCTCAATGCGCGTATCCTCTATGCACCCGGCAAGGCTGCAAACGCCGGCGGTGTATCGGTTTCCGGCCTTGAGATGGCCCAGAACGCCCAGAAGATGAAATGGACTGCAGAAGACGTTGACAATAAACTTCAGGATATCATGAAAGACATCCATGAGCAGTGTGTGAAATACGGTACTGCCGAAGACGGATTTGTCAATTATGTGAAAGGCGCAAATACAGCCGGCTTCCTCAAGGTGGCTAAGGCGATGTATGCTCAGGGTGTATTCTGAAAATTGGTATTATATCGCGTAATATCGGTATTGTACCGTATAACATATCAAAAAAACTCCGGATGCGCCATGCCTCCGGAGTTTTTTTGTCGTAAGGAATAAATACAGCAAGTATTTGTTAAACTTTTAAACACACCGTTTGTTTAAACTTTTAAACATTAAACCTCGTAGACTATTAAACCTCGAGTTGGGCTTTCGAAACTTAAATTGACTGACAATGAAAGAATCATTTGTGTTTCTGGCTGATGGCTTCGAAGAGATAGAGGCCATTTCAGTAATCGATATCCTTCGCAGGGCCGGAATGCCTGTGAAGACTGTTTCCATCACATCTTCGTTTCTTGTCAAGGGCGCACATGGTGTTGGCATTTCTGCCGATGTGCTCTATGACAGCACTCACTTCGCAGATGCGGCGTGGCTTATATTCCCCGGAGGTCTTCCGGGTGCTACCAACCTTCATGACTTCGCTCCGCTTCAAGGTCTTATAGAGAGTCAGGTGGCCTCTGCTTCTGGTCGTCTTGCCGCTATTTGCGCCGCACCAGGCGAGGTGCTCGGGCAGGCCGGTGTGCTGAAAGGTGAGCGTTTCACATGCTATCCCGGTTTTGAAGGCAAGGTTGAAGGCGGTATACATACGCCCGACAGGGTAGTGGTATCCGGAAAATTCGTGACCGCCAACGGTCCGTCAAGCGCTACTCTATGGGCTCTTGAGATAGTCAAGGAGTCTCTTGGCGCTCATGTCGCATCGGAGGTTGCGGCCGGAATGCTTCTCTATCCGAGTGCGCCGAACAGTACTGTCTACAACTTCGGCTGACCGCATGGCGGATATATTTTATACCATACAGAAGGAGGGAACCGGCAAGTTCACCGAAAAGAAAAGCCGGTTCCTTTCTTTTGCATATCATGTCTCTACCGCCGAGGAGGCGAGAACGAGACTGAAGGCTCTGCAGAATGAATATCACGATGCTCGCCATGTATGCTGGGCATATGTGATAGGTCCGGAAAGGGAAGAGTGGCAGGCTAATGACAACGGGGAGCCATCCGGCACTGCAGGAAAACACATACTCGGACAGATCAATTCTCTCGGACTGACCGACGTCGCTGTGGGAGTGGTACGCTATTTCGGAGGCATAAAGCTCGGTACTCCGGGCCTGATCGCGGCCTATAGGGAAGCGGCATCACTCGCGCTTGAGGATTCGGGAGTAAGGGAATGTGTGAGGCAGCAGGCATTCAGCTTTACGTTTCCCTACATGGCCATGAATGAGGTGATGAAGGTTGTCAAGTCATCGGGCGCTGATGTGGTAAGCCAGCAGTTTGACAATTCCTGCTCCATGACTCTGTCGATCCGTCTCGATGATGCCGATGCCCTTGAACGACGTCTGACTTCTATTTCCGGCCTTACGTTTTGTGGATGATGCCGTGGTGACTCAGAATCCGCATATTTCCGCGACTTTCTCTATATCTGTGATTCTTCCGAGATACCCCGGCTCTTCAAAGAGTGTGCCTTTTCCTTTCCTGTCGTAGAATATTGCGTGCCATCCGGAGTCAAGTGCACCTCGTATGTCATTGTCGGGATTGTCACCTACCATTACGGTAGTCTCCTTTTCCGCACCGGTAGCATTCTCGGCATACCGGAAAATACGAGGGTCCGGTTTCTGAATGCCTATTTCGTCGCTTATTACTATTCGCTGTATAAATCTGTTGATGCCGGTGCTCTCCATCTTCCTGTACTGCACTTCCGAGAATCCGTTGGTAAGTACTCCTATCAGGCATTTGCCTTTAAGCCGCTCCATAAGTCTGGTGACTCCGGGACATACCGCGTTGCAGCCTCCGAGTATTTCGAGATACCGTCTATTCAGCCTTCGGCACAGTACCTCGGTTTCGGAATCATGTCTGGATGGAAAGAGCGTAAGCCGGAAACGCTCCGGCTTAAGGAAGTCGGAGCTTATTTCTCCACGCTCATGGAGTTGCCACATCCTTGTGTTGTGGATATGATACTCGTCTATAAACGCTTCCTGCGTGCTGAAAACGTCCTTTATGACTGACTCTTCCTCCCAAAGCCTCTGTAGGGAAAACAGTGAGGCAGAGGAAAAATCGAATAATGTGTCATCGAGGTCAAAAAAAATCCATTTAGGGGTCATGCTACGTAAGTTTTGCGCAAATATAACACTAAATTTGCACATAATCTGCATTTTTTCGGCCTGACATAGTGTTTATTCCAAAAAAAATCACGATATTTGCAGTCGCAAAACGGGAGGAGGCTATCTGCATGCTCCCGGAGGCGTATTTTAGACCCGAAATTCATAGTCTGAAAGGCTATTTAAGATACACAACAACAACAAATACTTCACAGCAATGACTAAGGCAGACATCGTCAACGAAATTTCACGCAACACCGGCATTGAGAAAGCCGCTGTGTTGACAGTAGTAGAAAATTTCATGGAAGTAATGAAAGATTCCATGGCCGGCGGCAATAACGTTTACCTCCGTGGCTTCGGAAGCTTCATCATCAAGACACGTAAGGAGAAAACAGCTCGTAATATCTCCAAAAATACAACCATCAAGATTCCGGAACACAACATCCCCGCATTCAAGCCCTCTAAGGTGTTCCTTGACATGGTGAAGTAATTCAGTCAGTGTCATTCCCTAC
>X108_Striped_Desert_Hamster__coassemble_262_pt1 | contig 11342 bp, 9 predicted proteins | sample X108_Striped_Desert_Hamster__metabat2_low_PE_001 | metagenome-assembled genome bin X108_Striped_Desert_Hamster | reverse complement strand
GACCACCGGGGCACTTGCCTCCATGATCGGTGGCGCCGTCGATGGCGACCCCGAAATAAAACTGTCCGGTTTCGCTAAGATTGAGGAAGCGGCCTCAGGCCAGCTGACATTTATCGCGAATCCGAAATATGCGAATTATCTTGAGTCGACCAATGCGTCGGCTGTCTTGGTTTCTAAGGACTTTAATCATCCTAACCCGAAAGGCGTGGCCCTGATCAGGGTGGATGACCCATATGCAACGCTCGCCGAGCTCCTGCGTGCCATCCAGAGCGCTCAGCCTAAGAAGTGCGGGATAGAGCAGCCCTGCTTTATTGCCGAGGGTGTGACGATCCCAGAGAATGCCTATATCGGAGCATTTTCCTATATTGGGAAGGGTGCCGTGATAGGTGATGGTGCCCAGATTTATCCGCAGTCATATGTTGGAGACGGAGTAGAGATAGGCGACGGATGTACGTTGTATGCCGGCGTGAAGGTATATGCAGGATGCCGGATCGGAAAAAGATGTATTCTTCACAGCGGGGTCGTGATCGGTGGTGATGGCTTCGGCTTTGCCCCTTCGCCCGACGGCAGATATGAGAAACTTCCTCAGACCGGAATCGTGGTTATCGAGGATGATGTGGAGATCGGAGCCAATACTACTGTCGACCGCGCCACTTTCGGTGCTACTACGGTAGGCAAGGGAACTAAGCTGGACAATCTCATCATGGTAGCCCATAATGTGCAGATAGGAGAGAACAATGTCTTCGCAGCGCAGGCGGGTGTGGCCGGAAGCACCAAGATCGGCAGCGGCAACAGGGTCGGAGGTCAGGTCGGATTCGCAGGTCATATTACTATCGGCGATGGCAATGAGTTTGGCGCTCAGTCAGGAATTGCCGGAAATGTTGGTGATAATAGACGACTGATGGGTTATCCTGCTGTCGAGGCTCGTAAATTTGCCAAGAACGTTGTCTTTGTCAACCGGCTTGAGCAGCTTTTCGACGATTTGCGCAGACAGAAACAGTCATGACCGTAGTTTTAGCCATGCTGTCTGAATACTTAACGAATTAAATATTTACTACATATGAATCAACTTACTCTTAAAGCACCGTTTAAGGTTGAAGGAAAGGGATTGCATTCCGGCCGTCAGCTGACAGCCGTCTTCAATCCGGCTCCCGCCAACAGTGGCATAAAGTTTAAACGCATCGACCTCGAAGGTCAGCCCGTTATAGATGCTCTCGCCGAGAATGTGGTCGACACTACTCGAGGCACTGTAATAGGCAAAGGTGACGCACGTGTCAGCACTATCGAGCATGCCATGTCTGCGCTTTATGCCTACGGCATTGACAACTGCCTCGTCGAGGTAGACGGTCCGGAACTTCCGATTCTTCACGGAAGCGCAATGGAATACACCGACAAGATAGAGGAAGTGGGACTTGAAGAACTTAACGCCGACAAGGACTACTATATTATAAAGGAGAAGACCCAGTATAGGGATGAGAATGGCGCTACGATCACTATCTACCCCGACGAGGGCTTCAGCGTGGAGGTAATGGTTGAATACAATTCATCGATCCTCCCCAATCAGTTCGCTGTGCTTGACGACCTTGCGGATTTCCGTCAGGAAGTCAGCAGCGCGCGTACTTTCGTTTTCGTGCGCGAGATCGAGACATTGCTTCAGTACGGTCTTATTAAGGGCGGTGATCTCCAGAACAGTATCGTGATATACGACCAGCCGGTTGCACAGGAGAAGATCAATGAGATCTGTGACGCGGTGAAAGTGCCGCATATGACAGTAGACAAACTCGGTTATATCAATCCTCAGCCCCTTAAGTGGGACAACGAGCCTGCACGCCATAAACTCATGGATGTGATAGGCGACATAGCGCTGATCGGCAGACCCCTGAAAGGTCGTGTGGTCGCTATCCGCCCGGGTCATACCGTCAACAATAAGTTTGCCCGTATGCTCCGCAAGGAGGTAAAGCATACAGAGATACAGTGCCCGATCTATAACCCCAACGTCGCTCCCATCATAGATGTCAACGGTATCAAGAACATGTTGCCCCACCGCTATCCCTTCCTGCTTATCGACAAGGTGATAGAGATTGACCGCAAGCATTGTGTCGCTATCAAGAACGTTACTGTCAATGAGCCGTTCTTCCAGGGTCACTTCCCGCAGGAGCCTGTTATGCCCGGTGTGCTTCAGGTCGAGGCTATGGCACAGGCGGCCGGTGTGCTTGTGCTCAACTTCCTTGAGGAGCCAGAGAAGTATTCTACATACTTCCTCAAGATCGACAATGTGAAGTTCCGCCAGAAGGTGGTTCCGGGCAATACGCTGATCCTCAATGTATCGCTGGCTACCGAGATCCGTCGCGGATGTGCGGTAGTGAAAGGATATGCGTTTGTCGGGGAGAAGATCGTCTGTGAGGCTGAGTTTATGGCTCAAATCATAAAGAACAAGTAAGACATGGCTACAATGAACTGCATACATCCGGGTGCTAAGATCGGCAACAATGTTAAGATCGGCAATTTCACGACTATCCATGATGGCGTGGAAATCGGTGATAATTGCGAGATAGATTGCAATGTCAATATATATCCCGGTGCAAGAATCGGATCGGGTGTGAAGATTTTCCCCGGAGTTACTGTGGCTGCGGTGCCTCAGGACCTCAAGTTCCGTGGTGAGGAGACTTTCGCATATGTCGGCGACGGTACCGTGTTGCGTGAATGTGTGACCGTGCATCGCGGCACTGCATCCAAAGGCAAGACTGTAGTCGGCAGCAACTGTCTGCTCATGGCCTATGTCCATATCGCGCATGACTGTGTGATCGGCAATCAGGTCATAATCTCCAATGCCGCGCAGATGGCGGGAGAGGTAGTGGTAGATGACTGTGCTGTTATCGGTGGCGGAAGCCTTATTCATCAGTTCTGCCATATCGGCCGTAATGTGATGGTTCAGGGTGGCGCTCTTGTCAACAAGGATATACCTCCGTTCGTGAAGGCTGCTCGTGAGCCGATTTCATATGTTGGCCTTAATTCCGTAGGTCTACAGCGTCGTGGATTCAAGCCTGAGGAGATCAGCCAGATTCAGGAAATCTACAGGATCCTTTATCTCAGCGACCTCAATGTGACGAATGCTGTGAAGATGATTCGCGAGGTTGTGGCTCCGTCGAGCCTTCGTGACGAAATCGTATCTTTTGTAGAGAACTCCAATCGAGGCATAATCCGTTCGGCGATCTGACGCTGATTACCTGATAGAACCTGAATAAAACTGAATAAGGGAGCGGCGACAGAATAGCGTCGCTCCTTTCTTTCTAATATGCAGTACATCGAGGCATATCTCCGATCATGGTAGATCTCAAATAAAGACATATCTTTCATAAATAGACAGATGCTTACCACTTCTAATATATATTGCCGGCAGATAGCAGAACTTCTGTCATCTCATGGAGTAAGGACCGTCTATTGCTGCCCGGGCTCACGCAATGCTCCGCTTATGCTTGCTCTTGAGGAGCGGCAGGAGGTTCGCAAGATGGTGGTGGTCGACGAGAGAAGCGCGGCCTTTCAGGCATTGGGCTCTGCATTGATAGGGCAGTCTCCGGTCGCGCTTGTCTGTACGTCCGGCACTGCCGTGCTCAACTATGCGCCGGCTGTGGCCGAGGCTTACTATGCAGGAGTGCCGCTTATCGTCATATCTGCTGATCGTCCTAAGGAATGGATAGATCAGGATGACTCTCAGACTATACGTCAGTATGGTGTGCTTGACCATATAGTAAAGGGCAGTTACGACATTCGAGCCATCGCCGAAGGTAAGGACCGTGAGTTTACGGATGATGTGCGCTGGACGGTAAACCGAACTGTCAATGAGGCCGTGCTCAAGGCCATCGACGGCAAACCGGGTCCTGTGCACATTAATGTCCAGTTGTCCGACCCTTTGGGCGAGATGACGGAGTCTGATGTTCTGCACGAAAGAGTTGTATCGCTTGTAAGGACTTCTGAGACCCTTCCAGCGGATGTGTTGAAGGCAATGGCCAGAGAGGCCGCCGGTGCGAGGATAATGCTCGTAGCCGGTTTTGCCGCTCCTGACCATCGTCTCGACCGCGCGGTGAGGTCGCTTGCGTCGCTGCCCAATGTCGTTGTCATGGCTGAGACCCTGGCCAATCTGCATGATCCTCAGCCGATGTCGACCATGATAGATTCCGTGCTTTGCACCATGTCGGACGATGATAAGGAGAAGATGCGTCCCGACATAGTTGTTTCAATCGGTGGCGCGCTCGTTTCGAGAATGTTGAAGCAGTATCTTCGCTCCTATCCTCCCCGGCGGCACTGGAGCATCGGTCATTTCAATTATTTCTGCGACTGTTTCAAGTCGCTGACAGAGAAGGTAGATATCGCGCCATCGTCGTTTATCAGGCATCTTCATGCCGCCATGTGCAAGGTGAAAGTGCAGGAGTCGTCTTCCTATTCGTCCGAATGGAGGACCTTGCGGACAAGAGCGGCTTCAAGGGCTGATGCTTATATCGCCTCTTCCGGATGGTCTGATCTGAAGGCCTTTGACTATATTCTCAGGAATCTTGATGCTGACAATCTATTCGTTTCCAACGGTACAGCGGTCAGGTATTCACAGTTGATCCCGCATGTATGTCATGCGGAGTATTGCAACCGCGGAGTGTCCGGCATAGATGGATCCACATCTACTGCCGTAGGGGGTGCCAATGCATATGCCGGCAGAACCACGCTTATCACGGGCGATATGTCATGGCTCTATGATTCCGGAGCATCTGCCCTTCAGAATCTTCCGCACGACATGAGGATCGTGGTGATGGATAATTCCGGCGGAGGAATATTCCGTTTCATAAAATCGACATACTCCTTACCGGCCGACTACCTTGAGAAGTATTTCTGTGTCCGCAATCTTCCGGATATTGCTGCTATTGCAGAGGCATACGGCATAGAGACTGCCGAGGCCTCTGATATGGATGGACTTCGTGATTCGGTTGCCTGGCTCTCTGAGAATTCTGATGTGGCTCGATTGCTTGTCGTGTCTACACCTCCGCAGCAGAGCGCTGAAATACTTAAGAAGTATTTTCAATACTGAGATGTCAAATGCCGGGAATGACTTTTCCTATGGACTATGGCAGGATCCATAGAGGATTCATATTTAGTTAAGAGAAACAAGTATATAGCTTGACAGAATATTTAATTGAGAAATATAAACTACAACACCATGTTTGACTGGAAAACCATAAAGGAATATGAGGACATTCTCTTCGAGCAGTTCGAGGGAATAGCAAAGATTACTATCAATCGTCCTGAAGTCTATAACGCATTTCGCCCTAAGACGAATTTCGAGATGCTTGACGCGATGCGTATCTGTCGTGAACGCAACGATATCAGGGTAGTGGTATTGACCGGTGTCGGCGACAAGGCTTTCTGTTCGGGCGGAGACCAGAACGTGAAGGGCGTGGGCGGTTATGTGGATGATGACGGTGTGCCTCGTCTCAATGTGCTCGAGATGCACCATGCCATCCGCAGCATACCTAAGCCTGTGATCGCTATGGTCAACGGATACTCTATTGGCGGTGGCAATGTGCTTCAGGTGCTATGCGACCTGTCTATAGCCTCGGAAAATGCCCGTTTCGGACAGACAGGACCCAAGGTTGGTAGTTTCGACGCCGGTTTCGGCTCGTCATATCTTGCCCGTTGCGTAGGTCAGAAAAAGGCCCGCGAGATATGGTTCCTGTGTAAGCAGTACACGGCACAGGAAGCACTTGAGATGGGCATGGTCAACTGTGTGGTGCCGTTCGATAAACTCGAGGAGACAACCGTAGAGTGGTGCCGTACCATCATGAAGCGGTCCCCGTTTGCTATTCGCATGATCAAGCGTGCCCTGAATGCCGAACTTGATGGCCAGCGCGGCATGATGGAGTTTGCAGGTGATGCCACAATGATGTATTACATGATGGATGAGGCTCAGGAAGGCAAGAATGCTTTCCTTGAGAAGCGTGATCCTGATTTCGACCAGTTCGACATGTGGCCATGAGACTCGCGTATGCTCCATATATATTGAAGTTCAGGAATCCAGCCGGCACAAGCCGTGGAGTCCTGACTGAAAAGCCTACCTTCTTCATAAAGGTCTTCGATGAGTCGGATCCTTCCAGGTTCGGAATAGGTGAGTGCTCTGTCTTTCCGGGGCTTTCTCCGGAGGCCGATGGCAACTATGGATATAAGCTTGTAGAGTTGCTCGCCAACATGGCGCTTGGCAAGAATACTGACCTGTCGCGCCACAGCAGTATTCTCTTTGGTCTTGAGCAGGCGTTGAGAGACCTTGCCGGAGGTGGAAGACATATATATTTTCCGTCGGATTTCACCGAGGGTAAAAAAGCCATTCAGATCAATGGCCTTGTATGGATGGGTGATTTCGATGAGATGATGCAACGCATCGACGAGAAGGTATCGCTCGGTTTCCATTGCATTAAACTGAAGATCGGTGCTATCGATTGGAAAAAGGAGGTGGAGATGATCGAATATCTCCGCTCTAAGTACTCTGAGAAGGATCTTGAGGTCAGGGTTGATGCCAACGGAGCGTTCTCTATGGACAATGTGATGCCGAGACTCAAGCGTCTTGCCGATCTCGGAGTCCACAGCATAGAGCAGCCGGTACCGGCTCAGTATCCCGCCGAACTGATGTCCTTTATCTGTAGTGTGTCACCTCTTCCTATAGCGCTCGACGAGTCACTGATCGGAGTATACGGTGCCGACAGAAAACGGGAGCTGCTTGATGAGGTTCATCCCTCTTACATCATATTGAAGCCATCCTTATGTGGTGGTTTCTCCGGAGCGGAAGAGTGGATATCCCTTGCAGAGGAGAGGAATATAGGCTGGTGGGTTACCTCGGCACTTGAGTCTAATGTCGGTCTCAACGCTCTTGCGCAGTGGACCGCAGGGCTTGACACTTCGATGCCCCAGGGACTTGGTACCGGAGGGCTTTACACTAACAATTTTGAATGTCCTCTGCGTCTTTATGCCGACAAACTGCACTATGATGACTCGTTTGTTATAGATAATGTTATTTATGATTCTCTTGACTGGAGGTATTGATGATTTATGACACAGACAGAATTTGAACATATATGGCGTGGGGATGAACCCTATGTGGTGTGCCACACTTCCGGTTCGACCGGAACTCCCAAGGAGATAAGGCTTTCTAAGGATTTTATGCGTGCGAGCGCCCGTCGTACCAATGAGTTCTTTGGTATCACTGCAGCCAGTCGTCTGCATACCTGCCTCGATTTTGAATACATAGCCTCTAAGATGATGACTGTCAGGGCTGATGAGGCAGGCTGTCGGCTTACTTCGGAAGAGCCGAGCAATAAGCCTCTATCCGGAATTGGGCATGATGAGGTCGTTGATCTTTTGTCGGTGGTTCCGTCACAGATGGAATGGATTCTTGATTCCATGTCTTCGTGGAGTGGATTGCATCGTATTCTTATAGGTGGTGCGCCTGTCCCTCCATTGTTGCGCAGGCGTATAGCATTGTCTGGTTGTGATGCCTGGGAAAGTTACGGCATGACCGAGACTGCATCTCATATCGCCCTGAGGAGAGTCGACACGGATGGAACTGTACCCTTTGTGACTCTTCCCGGCATCACTGTGGCCGTAGACGACGATGGTCGTCTTGTTGTCTCTATGCCGGGATGTGATTCTCTGGTCACTAATGATCTTGCTGAAGTCCAGTCGCCTACGGAGTTCCGTATTCTCGGACGTGCCGACAACTGTGTCATAAGCGGGGGCATTAAGATTATTCCGGAGGAACTGGAACGTATGCTTGGTCCCTTTATCGCATTCGACTACTGTATATCTTCTGTTCCGGATAAGAAATGGGGTGAGCGTCTTGTGCTCGTTGCCGACACTTCCGGGTCTTGTATGGATAGCGATCTGATGGTAAGGGCAATAGGTGTCAGGCTTAATCAGTATCGTAAGATTCTCAATCTTGGAGTCAAGGCCCCTAAGGAAGTCATCTGTGTTCAGGGGCTTCCAAGGGTCGGTAACGGCAAGATCGACCGAAAGGCCCTTCGCGAGGCATAACAATGAATTTGTGAGCATTACAATAAAAAAGCACCCATTTGGGTGCTTTTTTATTGCGCTTATGGTCATGTGCGCTATGTAATATGTCATCTTTTGTGAATGCCGCTTGTAGTGTGGTTCTTTGGCTTGCTATCCGTTCTTTGAGATTCTCTGAAGCTGCTCTTCGTTGATGATCTTTATTCGGCGGCCGTCTACAAGGATTAATTTCTCGGTCACGAATGCGGCAAGTGTGCGTATGGCGTTTGCTGTAGTCATGTTGCTCAGGCTTGCAAGGTCTTCCCTGCTCATATATATGCGGAGTGTCGCGCCATCCTCTTCCAGTCCGTAATTGTCGCGCAGAAGCAGAAGTGCATCAGCAAGGCGACCGCGAATATGTTTCTGGGTGAGGTTGACCAGTTTTGTGTCTGAACCACCGAGATTGCGCGACAGCTCATAGATGAAGAACATGGCGAGATCGATGTTGCCGCGAAGTAGTTTTTCAACTATATGCATGGGCACACATCCGATCACGGATTCCTCAACCGCCGCCACCGACGATACGTAAGGCTCCTTTGCGAAATATGCCCGATAGCCGAAATACTGGACCGGGCAATACAGACGGAGTATCTGTACGCGATCACCGATGCCTGTCTTGTACATCTTTACCTTTCCCTTAAGCAGACACCATAGGTATTCCGGTTCTTCATTCTCCGAATACACTATCTGGTTTTTCTTATAGTGGGATATGGTGAAATTGTCTGTGACAATACGCTTTTCTTCAGGTAGCAAAGCATTCCACATCTCAGACATATCATGGCTGATTATGTGTTCAAGAGTACTTTTCTTTAACATTATCTTTTCCTTGCAGAAAATGGGCCGACTAATTACCTGTAAACTTTAGGCACAGCCTAATTCATTTAACCTTAAAATACATGCAAAATTACAAAAAAAATCTGAATGTAGAAATTATTTTTAAAATTACTTTTATTTGATTGTTAAATTGACTACTTTTGTATTGGAAAATGCCGGGTTTTCTTTGCATGATGTCCTGCAATGATACTTTCATGCGCTACAAAGGAGCGCATTATCTCGTCAGGATGTAATCCGGCGGTTAACATATATAGTTGCTTAAGATTATGAATAACAATACGGGAGAAGCAGTCAGTTCATCGTTTGACTTTGGGTTGAGTCGCAGATGGCTTTCCGGAATACCTTATGAGGTGGCATTCTGGAGGAGTTATTACCGTAACACAAACTCGCGCAAGGCGCTTTTCAGCTGGTCGCAGTATGGAAAAGAGTGTCAGCTTGATCATTTTGACGTGGCTGCATTTATCTCCCGTCTCGACACGTCAAGTCCGGTTATAGTCGATGTGGGATGTGCGCTCAGTTATATGTTCGGTAACTCATTCGGCGGCCGGAAGTATGATGTGGTGTATCTTGATCCTCTCGCCGGATTCTACAACCGCATTCTTGATGACTACAGACTGGATCTTCCGCGTATCACGTTTGGAATGGGGGAGACGCTGAGCCTACATTTTCCGAAATCAACAGTCTCGCTCTTTCATGTCCGTAATGCGCTTGACCATAGCGTGCGTCCGATGATGGTGATATGGCAGGCATTGATGTGTCTCCATGTAGGGGGTGTCCTCTATCTGAATCATAAGCCCAACGAGGCGGAGCACGAGGCGTATATGGGTTTTCATCAGTATAATGTGGACTGTCAGGACGGACGTCTTGTCATATGGAACAGAAGCGAGCGTATAGATGTAGCTGAGGCTCTCGCCCCGTATGCCGGCGTCAAGGCGTCGGTGACTGATGACGGACGTATCGTGGCGGTTATTACGAAAAAAGAGGAACTGCCTGCCGAACACCCGGTGGTAATGGAAAGTTCATCATATGCTACCGGCATGATGCAGACCATTCTTGATTATTTTCACTCCGCACCCAATGTGATGGGATATCAGGTCAAACGCGGTGTCTACTCCGTAGGCCACGGCCTGATGAGACTCTTGCCGGGTGGACTTGTTAGGGGTATAAAGCGAATTATAAGTGGTAAGAAACCAGTAATGTAATCTATATACAGATGTTATGATAGAAAGTATCTATAAGGCGGAAGAAGGCAGGTATTCCTCCGGAATGGGATATCGCCGTAGTGGAAGAAGCGGGATTCTATTGTCAGAACTGTCACTTGGATTCTGGCACAACTTCGGAGAGACCGCTCCTCTTGAGAGAAGCAAGAACATAATGAGGTTTGCTTTCGACCATGGAATCACATCATTCGATCTGGCAAACAATTACGGACCCGGTTATGGCACTGCCGAGGAGACTTTCGGTTTTGTCTACGATAAGTCTTTTCGTCCATATCGTGATGAGATGTTCATATCCTCTAAGGCCGGATATGACATGTGGCCCGGACCCTATGGCAACTGGGGCTCACGCAAATACCTGATGGCTTCAATCGACCAGAGCCTGATACGCACGAAACTTGAGTATTTCGACGTGTTCTATAGCCACCGTTACGACCCTGAGACTCCTCTTGAGGAAACCCTGCAGGCTCTCGTGGATATCGTGCGTCAGGGCAAGGCGCTATATGTCGGCCTGTCGCGCTGGCCACTTGAGGCGGCCGAGTTCGCATTCAGGTATCTTCGTCAGCACGATACCCCGTGCCTCCTCTTTCAGGACCGTCTCAATCTTGTCGACCGCCGTGTAGAGCATGACGGCATTCTGAATAGCGTAAGGCATAACGGATCCGGATTTATCGGATTCTCGCCACTCGCACAGGGAGTCCTGACCGGACGTTACCTCAACGGTATTCCCGCCGATTCAAGGGCTATGCAGGAGAAATTCCTGAAGAGCTCCCAGATAAGCGCGGAGGTAGTCGACAAGTTGCGACAGCTCAACGAGATCGCACTTCGTAGGGGACAGAGCCTTGCCCAGATGTCGCTTTCTTGGGTACTTGCCCATCCCGGAGTGACGTCTGTTATCGTCGGTTGCAGCAGCGTGGATCAGCTTGCCGATTCCATTAAGGCGGCTGAAGGAAAGGATTTCGATCCGGAGGAAATAGCCGATATCGAGCGTATTGCCTCCGGAATCAGACTTTGAGGCCGTTGATTGCCTTTTTGATGTTTAGCACTTTACCGGATGGTAGCCAAGCAGAAATGCCTCGGCTTCCATCCGTTTTTTTCCGGCAGGCTGAAGCGCAGTGATCTCAAGCCATTTGTCCCGGCATGCCGCGAGGAGCCGTTTGCCTGATTTCATGAGAGTGCCGGGCTCGGTGTCTCCGCAATCCTCATCTGTCG
>X108_Striped_Desert_Hamster__coassemble_261_pt1 | contig 11343 bp, 7 predicted proteins | sample X108_Striped_Desert_Hamster__metabat2_low_PE_001 | metagenome-assembled genome bin X108_Striped_Desert_Hamster | reverse complement strand
GACTGACGACTGATGACTGATGACTGATGACTGATGACTGATGACTGACGACTGACAACTGATGACTGACGACTGACGACTGACGACTGATGACTAATGACTTACAATCTATTCACCAAAATATGCTGAACAACATATGAAAATATTTGGCAAAGACGGAGGGATGTTGTAATTTTACGGCCGAATGAAGTGTAAAAAATACACTTAATTTGTTTGCTTAACTTTAGATTCTGATACACAAAAACATAACAGCTTAAATCATGATCAAAGCGACAAAAACTATGATGGTGTGCGCGGGAGCGATGCTTGCTTTCGCATCCTGCACCACTAAGGAGGCTCCCAAGACGACAGCATCCGGTCTTGACCCCCAGAATTTCGTAAGCGAGTATGAAGGACAGCCGACTGCCCTCTACACACTGAAGAATGCCAACGGCATGGAAGTGTGCATCACAAACTTCGGCGGACGCATCGTGTCAATCATGGTGCCTGACCGTAACGGCGACTTCAAGGACGTGGTGCTCGGATTCGACAGCGTGCAGGCTTATTTCCCCGAGAACAACCTCAGCGATTTCGGCGCTGCAATCGGCCGCTATGCCAACCGTATCAATCAGGGCCGTATCGTGATCGAAGGCGACACCATCCAGCTGCCGCAGAACAATTTCGGCCACTGCCTGCATGGCGGTCCGAAGGGATGGCAGTATAAGGTCTACACCGCCAACCAGACCAATGACTCCACTCTCGTGCTTACTCTCGACAGCCCCGACGGCGACAACAACTTCCCCGGCAACGTGAAGGCGGAGGTGACATATACCCTTCTCGGCGACAATGCCATCGATATCGCTTACAAGGCGACTACCGACAAGACTACTGTCATCAACATGACAAACCATTCATATTTCAACCTCAACGGCGACCCGAAACAGCCCATCACCGACAATGTGCTGACCATCAACGCCGCGCGCTATACTCCGGTAGACTCGACCTATATGACTACAGGCGAGATCCTTGAGGTGAAGGATACCCCGATGGACTTCACCGCTGAAAAGGTGGTAGGCGAGGATATCGACAAGTTCGATTTCGAACAGTTGAAAAACGGCAACGGATATGACCACAACTGGGTGCTTGACGCGGCAGGCGACGACTCACAGGTGGCAGCAAGCCTCTACGCTCCCTCTACAGGCATCATGCTCGAGGTGCTGACCAACGAGCCCGGTATCCAGGTATACTCAGGCAACTTCCTCGACGGCACAGTGACAGGCAAGGGAGGAGTGACATACCAGCAGCGCACCGGCATCTGCCTCGAGACCCAGAAGTATCCCGACACTCCCAACAAGCCCGAATGGCCATCGGCTATCCTCAAGCCCGGCGAGACCTACAACAGCCACTGCGTATTCCGCTTCTCTACAGTGAAATAACATATAACCTAACATAACAACAGAACTATTATGGCATTATTAGACTGGATTGTAGTCGGTCTGTTCGCGCTTGCTCTGATAGGCATCATCGTATGGGTGATGCGCCAGAAACAGAACAACGCCGACGACTACTTCCTCGGTGGCAAGGACGCCACATGGATTGCAATCGGCGCGTCGATCTTCGCGTCAAACATCGGATCGGAACACCTCATCGGCCTCGCCGGCTCAGGCGCGGCAAGCGGTATGGCCATGGCCCACTGGGAGATCCAGGGCTGGATGATCCTTCTCTTAGGCTGGGTGTTCGTGCCCTTCTATTCACGCTCCATGGTGATCACCATGCCGGAATTCCTTGAAAAGCGATTCAACCCTGCATCGCGCTCCATCCTCTCCGTGATCTCGCTCATCAGCTACGTGCTTACCAAAGTGGCCGTGACAGTATATGCCGGCGGTCTCGTATTCCAGCAGGTATTCGGCATCGAGAGCCTCTGGGGCATCGACTTCTTCTGGATCGCCGCTATCGGCCTCGTGCTCATCACCGCGCTCTACACCGTTTTCGGCGGCATGAAGTCAGTGCTCTATACATCTGTGCTCCAGACTCCTATCCTGCTTCTCGGCTCACTCATCATCCTCGTGCTCGGACTCCGCGAACTCGGCGGCTGGGACGAAATGATGCGCATATGCTCTGAAGTCAAGGTCAACGAATACGGAGACTCCATGGTCAACCTCATCCGCGACAACAGAGACGCACAGTATCCCTGGCTCGGCGCCCTCATCGGCTCGGCCGTGATCGGTTTCTGGTACTGGTGTACCGACCAGTTCATCGTGCAGCGCGTGCTCTCAGGACGTGACGAACAGCAGGCACGCCGCGGTACCATCTTCGGCGCTTACCTCAAGCTTCTCCCCGTATTCCTCTTTCTTATCCCCGGCATGATCGCCTTCGCTCTCCACCAGAACCTCGGTGATTTCCTGCCCCTTACTCCGGAAGGCATGCCCAACTCCGACGCCGCATTCCCGACACTCGTGGCCAAACTACTTCCTGCTGGTGTCAAGGGCCTGATCGTCTGCGGTATCCTCGCAGCCCTCATGTCGTCGCTCGCATCGCTCTTCAACTCATCGGCAGCACTCTTCACCATCGACTTCTACCAGCGCTTCAAGCCTGATACCGATCCCAAGAAACTCGTGAAGATCGGCCAGGCCGCAACAATCGTGATCGTGATCCTCGGTATCCTCTGGATTCCTGTGATGCGCTCGGTTGGCGACGTGCTCTATCTCTATCTGCAGGACGTTCAGTCAGTTCTCGCTCCCGGTATCGCAGCCGCCTTCCTTATCGGTATCCTATGGAAACGCGCATCGGCCATGGGCGGCATGTGGGCCCTCCTTTCCGGCCTTATCATCGGCCTCACTCGTCTTGGCGCCAAGATCTACTACTCGACACAGGACATCGTAGCCGGTGCCAACCCCGACGCAAGCCTCTTCCAGAAGGTATTCTACGATGAGAACTGGCTCTTCTTCTGCGGCTGGATGCTCGTGTTCTGCCTTGCTGTAGGCGTGGTCGTATCGCTCTGCACCAAGGCTCCGGATCCGGATAAGATCCGCGGCCTCGTATTCGGCACCTCGACTCCGGAACAGAGACTGGCTACCCGCCAGAGCTGGAACCACTGGGACGTGATCCACTCAATCATCATCCTCGGCATTACCGCCGCGTTCTACTGGTATTTCTGGTAACCCGCTGATTCAATGCATAATTCATTTAATTAATGCATAATTCACAATGCAGAATGCATAATTTGCAATGCTGAATGCATTTAATTAATGCATAATTCACAATGCAGAATGCATAATTCATTCAATGTGCAATTCATAATGCAGAATGCATAATTAATTATGCTGAATTTGTAATGCTGAAGTTGAATTCATTGTGCATTGAATACGGACCAAATACACTTATTAATTCTTAATGCAGAAATGACCCTTATGGAGAACGGAAATCATAACGAATGCCTTTGCGGGTATTACAGCGAGCATGCACGGCACTACGTGGGTGTGGACTGTGTGATTTTCGGTCTTCATGAGGGTAAACTCAATATCCTGCTCATACACAGGAGAATGATGCCCGGAAAAGACCAGTGGTCGCTTATGGGCGGATTCGTTGAGGCCGACGAGTCGGTCGATGACGCGGCAAAGCGCGTGCTTTATCAACTGACGGGACTTGAGAATGTATATATGGAGCAGGTCGGCACTTTTGGTGCGGTAGACCGTGATCCGGGAGCAAGAGTAATCTCGGTGGCGTATACCGCGCTTATCAATTTTGACGAGCACGACCGTCAGCGCGTGATTGACAACGATGCACACTGGGTCGCTCTTGACAATATGCCCCGTCTCTATTTCGACCATCCTCAGATAGTGGAAAAGGCACTTGAATCGCTGCGGGAACAGATCAACCAAAAGCCAATCGTATTCCGTTTTCTTCCGGAACTATTCACTCTCAGGCAGTTGCAGTCTGTATATGAGGCAATACTTGGAGAAGAACTCGACAAGAGGAACTTCAGGAAACGAATGGCAGACATGGACCTGCTTGAAAAAACCGATCTTATCGACAAGAGCAACTCCAAGAGGGGGGCTACGCTTTATCGAATTAAGAATTAGGAAATTAGAATTTAGAATTAATTCTGATTCAATCATTTTACAGTTTTGAATTGATTCTGATTCAATCATTTTATGGATTTAGAATCGATTCTGATCTATACATTTTAGAATATTGAATTTATGCTGGAAAAACTTAAAGAAGAAGTATATAAGGCCAATATGGACCTTGTGAAGCATGGTCTCGTGATCTTCACATGGGGCAACGTGTCGGGTATCGACCGCGAAAAGGGCCTTGTCGTAATCAAGCCGAGCGGCGTAGATTATGACGTGATGAAACCTGAGGATATGGTAGTCGTAGACCTGCAGGGCAACGTGATCGACGGCAATCTTAAACCGTCGAGCGACACACCGACACATCTCGCCATCTACCGCGCATGGCCGGAGGTGGGAGGCGTGGTACACACACACTCCACTTTCGCTACCGCATGGGCTCAGGCCGGACTCGACATACCCAATATCGGCACTACACACGCCGATTATTTCCACAACGCGATTCCCTGCACAGCCGATATGACAGAGGCTGAGGTGAAGGGTGAGTACGAGCTGGAAACCGGCAATGTAATCATCAAGCGTTTCGAGGGAATGAACCCGATGCACACTCCCGGAGTGCTGGTGAAAAACCACGGACCGTTCTCCTGGGGCAAGGATGCTCACGACGCAGTGCACAATGCAGTGGTAATGGAGCAGGTAGCCAAGATGGCAAGCATCGCTTTCGCTGCCAATCCTAACCTGACAATGAATCCTCTGCTTGTAGAGAAGCACTACAACCGTAAGCATGGTCCGGGAGCTTATTATGGACAAAAGTGATTATTAATTTTGAATTTTGAATTTTGAATTCGGAACTGCGATATTCGGGGCGAATTGAATTTTGAATTTGGAATTTTGAATTTGGAATTCAGGACAGCGATATCGGGACGAATTTTAATTTGGAATTTTTAATTTTGAATTCAGGGCTACGATATCGGGGGAAATTTTAATTTGGGATTTGGATTTTTTAGGGATTCAGGGGGTTGTGGAATTTAAAAGTTTTAGTAATTTTGAATCCGGAATCAGGAACATGGTATCGGAACTGAGTATTTAATCCCGGTCGTAAACCCATGAAGCATATATTTCCAGAATCACAACCCCTTAACTCACAAACCAACAACTGATTAATTAATAAACTAAAAACTATAATATCATGTACGAGAATTTAGAAATCTGGTGGGTGACTAGCGCACAGTTGCTCTATGGAGGTGACGCAGTCGTAGCAGTTGACGCTCACTCAAAGGAAATGGTAGACGGTCTTAACAACTCAGGTCGTCTTCCCATCAAGGTAGTCTACAAAGGCACCGCCAACTCTTCAAAAGAGGTAGAGGCCGTGATGAAGGCTGCCAACAACGATCCGAAGTGTGCCGGCATCATCACATGGATGCACACCTTCTCACCCGCCAAGATGTGGATCCACGGTCTGCAGTCACTCCGCAAGCCGCTCCTCCACTTCCACACCCAGTACAACGCCGAGATACCCTGGGACACAATGGACATGGACTTCATGAACCTGAACCAGAGCGCACACGGCGACCGCGAGTTCGGCCACATCTGCGCACGCCTGAAGACCCGCCGCAAAGTGGTGGTAGGCTACTGGAAAGACGCAGCCACCCAGGATCATATCGCAGTATGGCAGCGCGTAGCCGCAGCATGGGCTGACGCTCAGGACATGCTCGTGCTCCGTTTCGGCGACCAGATGAACAATGTAGCCGTAACCGACGGCGACAAGGTAGACGCAGAGATGCAGCTCGGCTATCACGTGGACTACTGCCCCGTGAGCGAACTGATGGAACACTATAAGAAAGTGACAGACGAGGAGACCAAGGCTCTAATGGAAGAATATTTTAGACTATACGAACACGCACCAGAACTTGAAGATGGTAGAACTAATGCATACAATGCAGTATACGAGGCAGCAAAGGCAGAACTCGCTATCCGCAGCATCCTCAAGGAGAAAGGCGCGAAGGCATTCACCACCAACTTCGACGACCTCGGCACTCAGGACATCAACGATCCTAAGTTTGTAGGTTTCGACCAGATTCCGGGCCTCGCATCGCAGCGCCTCATGGCAGAAGGCATCGGCTTCGGCGCCGAAGGCGACTGGAAGTCCGCCGCCCTCTACCGCACACTCTGGGTAATGAGCCAGGGCATGGGCAAGGGATGTTCCTTCCTCGAGGACTATACCCTCAACTTCAACGGTGCTGAAAGCAGCATCCTTCAGGCCCATATGCTCGAGGTATGCCCGCTGATCGCAGAAGAGCGTCCCCGCCTCGAGGTACACTTCCTCGGCATCGGCATCCGCAAGGCCCAGACCGCACGTCTCGTCTTCACTTCCAAGCCCGGCGACGGCATCACTGCTACAGTGATCGACCTTGGCAACCGTTTCCGTCTGATTGTCAACGACGTGGAATGCATCAAGTCAAAACCGCTGCCCAAACTCCCCGTGGCATCCGCACTCTGGATTCCGAAGCCCAACTTCGAGATCGGCGCAGGCGCATGGATCATGGCAGGCGGCACACACCACTCATGCTTCTCCTACGACATCACTCCCGAATACTGGGAAGACTATGCGGAGATGGCAGGCATCGAGATGGTACGCATCGACAAGGACACCACAATGCAGAGCTTCAAGCGCGACCTCAGATATAACGACGTATATTACCTGCTCAACAAGTAAGACGCCATGCCTGAGAAAATCAAACAGATCATAGAATCGGGTAAAGCCATCCTCGGCATAGAGTTTGGCTCTACCCGAATCAAGGCTGTTCTCATCGACGAGAACAACATGCCAATAGCCCAGGGCAGCCACGAGTGGGAAAACCAGCTTGTCAACGGACTCTGGACATATAGCCAGGAGGCTATCTGGTTCGGCCTGCAGGACTGCTATCGCGACCTCCGCGAAGACGTGAAGGAGAAATATGGCGTAGAGATCACAAAACTCGCTGCCATCGGTATCAGCGCGATGATGCACGGCTATATGCCCTTCGACAAGAAAGGGACCCAGCTTGCGGCATTCCGCACCTGGCGCAATACCAATACAGGCGAGGCCGCAGCTGAACTCAGCAGCCTCTTCGAATACAATATCCCTCTGCGCTGGAGCATCTCGCACATCTATCAGGCTATCCTCAACGGCGAGGAGCATGTGAAGGACATCGACTTCGTCACAACTCTCGCAGGATACATCCACTGGCAGCTCACCGGCGAGAAGGTAATCGGTATCGGCGACGGCAGCGGCATGATTCCCATCGACCCGGCTACTAAGAACTACAATGCCCGCATGGTGGAGAAGTTTGACGCTATCCTTGAGAAGAACGGCCTTGGCTGGAAACTGGAGAATATCCTTCCGAAGGTGCTTGTGGCAGGCGAGAACGCCGGTATCCTTACCGAAGAGGGTGCCAAGCGTCTTGACATCTCCGGCAATCTTCAGGGCGGTACTCCCCTCTGCCCGCCGGAAGGCGACGCAGGCACCGGCATGGTAGCGACCAACGCCGTGAAGCAGCGTACAGGCAACGTGTCGGCCGGAACATCATCGTTCTCGATGATCGTGCTCGAGAAGGAAATCAGCAAACCCTACGAGATGATCGACATGGTGACTACTCCCGACGGCAGTCTTGTGGCCATGGTGCACTGCAACAACTGTACCTCCGACCTGAATGCCTGGGTAGGACTCTTCCGCGAGTATACCGAACTGCTCGGAGTACCCGTAGACATGAACAAGATCTTCGGCACACTCTACAACAACGCGCTCAACGGAGATCCTGACTGCGGCGGACTCGTATCGTACAACTATTTCTCCGGTGAGCCTATCACAGGGCTCAACGAGGGTCGTCCAATGTTTGTGCGCTCTGTAGCCAACCGCTTCAATCTGGCTAATTTCATGAGAGCCAACATACATGCGGCTGTAGCCTGCCTTAAGATAGGCAACGATATTCTCTTCAACGAGGAGAAGATCAAGGTGGACCGTATCACCGGTCATGGCGGTCTCTTCAAGACTCCGGGCGTAGGACAGCGTATACTCGCCGCCGCGCTCAACTCTCCTATCTCTGTCATGGAGACTGCCGGCGAAGGCGGAGCATGGGGTATGGCGCTTCTGGCCGGATACCTTGTCAACAATGTAAATGACCGCAACCTCGCCGACTATCTTGAGATGGAAGTGTTTGAGGGTAATACCGGCACAAGCATCACGCCTACGGCAGAAGAGGTAGAGGGCTTCAACGCATATATCAAGAATTATCTTGAGGCGCTCCCTATAGAAAAGGCTGCAGTGGAATACTTTAAGTAGGTTTTCTCAATTCATAATGCATAATTCATAATGCAAAATGCATAATTGGCTTTGCGCCGGATAGAATCGCTCAGAGGATGTATCGGATTTTATTTCACGATGCATCCTCTGATATTTTTTTGCCGGGGATATTAGAATGCTCTTTCTGTCCGGATGCTCTATCTGCGGCCTGAAGGTCATGGGTAAAGCCAATGGGACTTTGGTGCGGCTTAATTATCTGTCATCAATCGACGGAGGTACGCAGGCTTGGCCCATGGCGCTGAGGCCTTCCGGCCTCAGGCGAAGTCTTGAGTTTTGCGTTGACGCGGGCTGCGGCCGGAAGGCCGCAGTGCCATGGGCTAAGCCATTGCGTGACGACTTGGTGTCGCTATGGAATCATCGATGTGATGATGGATATGGATAAAAAGCGCTGCGGCCGGAGTTTTCACAAATTCCGACCGCAGTGTGATTTTTTAGTAATTGCAACTACTTTCCCAAGCAACAACAACACCTACTCAACCACTAACTTACAAATTATATCACTATTACTTAAAAAGCTTTTAGACTTGCTCGCCAAGAGCAATAGGTGCGCTATGTCATTTATTCAAACCAAGTCCTACTACTCTTGACTATGCAAAATTAATATAATTTTCGCATTTATCCAAATATTTTATGTCAAATTACCCCCCCCCGTGCACTTTTAGACCATTAATGCGACTATTTGACCAATAATGATTATTGTCATTAGTCATTAGTCGATAGTCATTAGTCATTAGTCATTAGTCATTAGTCATTAGTCATTAGTCATTAGTCATTAGTCGATAGTCATTGGTCATTAGTCATTAGACGTTGGTCGATAGTTGTTGGTCGATAGTTGTTGGTCGATAGTCATTGGTCGATAGTCATTGGTCGATAGTTGTTGGTCATTAGACGTTGGTCGATAGTTGTTGGTCGATAGTTGTTGGTCGATAGTTGTTGGTCGATGGTCCCGGTCAACAGTCTCTGTCGATCGTTATTGGTCGATGGTCGCGGTCGACAGTCTCCGTCGATAGTCAATGGTCTCTGGGGGGAATAGGGTAAAAAAATGAGGGATGGATAGAGGGATATTCGGAGATTTTTGTTAAATTTGCAGATTGAGATATCAATAATATCCTTACCATGGAAAAGATAGAACAGAAGCGGCTGGAAGAACTCAGGAAAGCCATGGCCGCAAACAATATAGACTGCTGCATCATCAACAGTACAGATCCGCACCAGAGCGAGATACCCCCGGCCCACTGGCGCGGAAGGGAATGGTTAACCGGATTCAAATCGGAAAACGGCACCAACGGAACCGCGGTAGTGACTCAGGAGGAGGCTTATGTATGGACCGACAACCGGTTCTTCATACAGGCACGCCAGCAGCTCGAGGGTACTGGTTTTGAGATGATGCCGCTGGACGGTCCCGAGGCTGTTGACCTTATAGACTGGGTTACGGAGCATACAGATGCCGGAAAGACAGTAGGCATAGACGGCATGACTTTCAGCGTGGCCGAAGCCCAGCGCATGGAACAGGAATTTACCGAAAACGGAATATCCTTCCGAACCAATTTCGCCCAGTTCGACTACTTTTGGAGCGACCGTCCGGCAAGACCCCTCAACCCGTTGTTTGTACACGACGAAAGTATTGTGGGCGAGACGGTAGACTCCAAAATAGGAAGAGTGCTCGACTGCGTGCGGCATGAGACAGCAAACGCCATACTAATGTCGGCACTCGATGACATTGCATGGACCACCAACCTCCGAACGTCGGGCGACATTAGTTACAGTCCCGTCTTCGTAAGTTATCTCTATCTCGATGCGGAAGGACGCCGCGTACTTTTTATCGACAGTGAGAAGATCGGTGAGGAAGTCAGGAGACATCTCGACAAATATAATATCGAGACACGAGCATACGACGACGTGACATCATTTGTCGGCAATCTTCCTAAAGAAATACGCCTGCTTATCGACCCGGAACTGACGGCAAGAAGCGTCTACGACCATATCGACTGCACATGTCTCTTTGGCGGAAAGGGAGTAGCGAAACTAAAGAGCGTGAAAAACGACTGTATGCTCTCCAACTGGCGAACCGCCATGGAGAAAGACGGAGTGGCCCTCACCCGGCTGTTCAAATGGATCGACGAGGAGTATCCGAAAGGTTCTCTGACCGAAATGACAATAGCCAGGAAACTCCGCGAACTGCGTCTGGAGGATCCGGACTGCGTAGACGAGAGTTTCGCAGCAATCGTAGGATGGAACGGCCACGGTGCCATCGTGCATTATGAGCCAAGCGACGAGACAGATATACCTGTCACAGGCAAGGGACTTCTGCTTATAGACAGCGGAGGCCAGTACAAGCAAGGCACAACCGACATCACCCGCACAGTGGCTCTCGGCGGAGAACCCACTGCAGAACAAAAGCATGACTTCACCCTCGTGCTGAAAGGACATATCGCCCTTAGCCGGGCCACATTCCCGAAAGGAACGCGGGGCGCACAGCTCGACATTCTCGCCCGACAGTTTCTCTGGAACGAAGGGAAGGCATATTACCACGGTACCGGACATGGCGTAGGCTTCTTCATCAACTGCCATGAGGGTCCGCAACAGATAAGGATGAACGACATACCCGTGGCCCTTGAGCCGGGAATGGTGCTCAGCAACGAGCCGGGACTCTACATCGAGGACAAATACGGCATACGCAGCGAGAACATGCTGGCCGTGGAGAGATGGAAGAGTACGGAATTCGGAGACTTCTACCGTTTCCGCAACCTGACTCTCTTCCCCTTCGACCTCTCACTTATAGAGTGGGAGATAATGACAGAGGAAGAAAAGATATGGCTCGAGGACTATCACTCGGAGGTCTACGCCCGACTCTCTCCGCTGCTGTCGGAAGAGGAGAGGGAATGGCTTATGAAATTCATAATGCATAATGCATGATTCATAATGCATAATGCATGATTCATAATGCAT
>X108_Striped_Desert_Hamster__coassemble_260_pt1 | contig 11378 bp, 8 predicted proteins | sample X108_Striped_Desert_Hamster__metabat2_low_PE_001 | metagenome-assembled genome bin X108_Striped_Desert_Hamster | reverse complement strand
CTTCTACCCTATCGTGGCCCTTGCATCGGCCTGCCGGTTTGCCGACTGGTTCTATACTCCGGATTTCAATCTTTCCGATACCCTGATAAAGGCGGCCTCGATTTTCGCGGCGTTCTTCTTCAGTTATTTCATCGTGCAGGTAGTGTGCAGATGGCTGTTTCCAATAGAGGCGAAAGACAAGACCGAGACCCCTTATTTCCGGCTTTTGGTGCAGTTCTCCCTTGCCAGCCTTGCACTTTTCTGGATTCCTTCCGAAGTACTTCCGATACTCCAGCCACTGACAGTATTCCTGCCTATCTGGACCGCCTTCATCATCACAAAGGGACTCCGCTTCCTGCGTCTTCCGATAAGGCGACAGAACCGCTGCACTGTAATCATTGTTGTCTCTATCATAGCCATGCCTTATTTAATAATGTGGCTGTGCGAAAAAATATTCTGACTATGGACGCAAAACAAGTAAACATAAAGAACCGCCGTGCGTCATTCGATTACGAGATAGGCGACACCTATACGGCAGGAATGGTACTGACCGGCACCGAAATAAAGTCGATCCGCTCCGGAAAGGCATCGCTGACCGACTCCTACTGCATGATCGATCGTGGAGAGGTATGGGTAAAGGGTATGAACATATCCGAGTATTTCTACGGCTCCTACAATAACCATGTGGCGCGCCGCGACCGCAAACTTCTCCTCTCTAAAAAGGAAATAGCGAAGATCGAGAAATCGATCTCCGACCCCGGATATACGCTCATTCCGCTCAGGATCTTCATCAATGACCGGGGGTATGCCAAACTCGTAGTCGGAGTGGCAAGAGGCAAGAAACAGTATGACAAGAGGCAGGCCATCAAGGAACGCGAGGACAAGCGAATCCTTGACCGCATGATGAAGAAGTGATGAAAGCGCTTGAACTTCTCGCCCCTGCCGGCAATCCGGAAATTGCGATCCAGGCGATACTGCATGGGGCGGATGCCGTGTATATGGGCGCGTCGAGCCACGGAGCCCGCCGCAATGCAGCCAATTCCATCGACGACATACGCCGGGTAGTAGACTTCGCGCACATCTACAGGGCGAAAGTATACGTGACGGTCAATACCATAGTATTTGACAACGAACTGCGGAAGGTGGAGCATCTGATCTCCGACATATATCATGCCGGTGCAGATGCCATAATAGTTCAGGACATGGGCATACTCCGCATGGACATTCCACCCATTGAACTGCATGCAAGCACCCAGTGCGACATCCGCACACCCGAGAAAGCGAGATTTCTTCAGGAAGCGGGATTCAGCCAGCTGGTGCTTCCGCGCGAACTTACGCTTCAGGAAATCCGTGCCGTGGCAGATGCCGTAAGCGTCCCGGTGGAATGCTTCGTGCATGGCGCTCTCTGCGTAAGCTTCTCGGGAAGATGCCACGCCAGCCAGGCCACATGCGGACGCAGTGCCAACCGAGGCGAGTGCGCCCAGCTCTGCAGGCTTCCATACACGCTCACCGACGCCAGAGGCAACACCATATGCCGCGACAAGCATCTTCTCTCGCTCCGCGACTTCAACACGTCACGCCTGATTCCTGAACTCGTGAGTGCCGGTGCCTCCAGCTTCAAGATAGAAGGCCGGCTTAAAGAGGCGGCATATGTCAAGAACACCGTAGCGGCCTACCGCAGGGTAATCGACAGTTTTATATCAGAACATCCCGACGAATACAGACGAAGCAGTTTCGGAGAGTCGGAAATCACATTCACTCCCAACCTGTCGAAATCATTCAACCGCGGATTCTCAAGGTATTTCCTCTCGGCAAGAAAACCAAGAGGCATCATATCGCCCGACACACCCAAGTCGCTCGGAGAACCGATCGACGACATATCGAAACTGAACAACGGCGACGGCATAAGTTATTTCGACGCATCCGGATCCTACACAGGAGCGATGGTTAACGGCATCGCCGGCAACCGAATCCTTACGGCACGTCCGGCATCGATACCCAAAGACGCGCAGATCTACCGCACGTTCGACCGCGTCTGGGACAAGGAAATGCAGCGTGATACAGCCACGAGGAAAATAGCGGTGGATTTCGCACTCGACGACAGCGGACTGACAGTCAGCGACGAGCGCGGAGGCATGATAAGGCTTCCGCTCGAATGCACCCGTGACACTGCACGCAAACAGCAGGACTACAGCGGCATATTCGCAAAACTCGGCAATACTCCCTACCGGCTGAGACAGTTCACATCCACACTCGACCCTATGGTATTCATCCCTGCCGGAGAACTTACCGAACTGCGCCGCCGTGCGATAGAGGCGCTTGACAAAGCCAATACCACTACCTACCGGCATGCGGTGCGCGCAAAGGAGAATCCCGACGCCCGCTACATGACCCGCCGGCTTGACTTCCGCGACAATGTGGCCAACCGTCTTGCCGAGCGGTTCTACCGTAATCATGGAGTGACCGCCATCCAGCCGGCCCTTGAGGTAGCGCGGCCTGATGGCAAGACCCCTGTCAGGGTAATGACCACACGGCACTGCATACTCCGCGAACTCGGAATGTGCAAAAAAGAAAAGGGATCCGCACACTATGCCGAACCCCTCAGTATCGTATCGGGAAGAAACGCCTTCACACTTGAATTCAATTGCCGGGACTGCGAGATGCACCTGCTTCTGAAGCAGTGATGCTGTCAGCAGCCACGGTATCGGTCGGAACCACTGGATGAAGGATCTCCTGAATCCTCCTGTCGCGAGCCTCGATATATTTTACCGTCAGGTTATGGATGGTATCGTTCTGTCCCTCCGTAAGGAGAAGGTCGGTATCGGGAGACACGCTGAAATTGATCTTCTCAAGACTATCCTCAAACTCCAGGCAGGCCTGTGCCCAGGAAGCGCTGTCGGGCGCGGAGGCCACTTTCCCGGTATAGACGCGGGTGAGCGACGATATTCGCCTGAAGAGACCGCGGGCCTCCGTGCGATCCTTGACCTTATTGTCAGACATACAGCCCGACAGACACGCGACCGCTACCGCAGCCGTCGTCATATATAACAGTCGTCTCATTGCTTTCCAAGTTTTGCCCGTAGATATTTTCCGGTGTAAGACGTCTCACAGTCCGCCACTTCTTCCGGAGTACCCGCTACCACGAGGCTTCCTCCTGCGTCACCACCCTCCGGGCCTATGTCGATGACCCAGTCAGCACTCTTTATCACGTCCATATTGTGCTCGATGATCACTACCGTGTGCCCGGCATCCACCAGCCTGTTGAGCGATTTCAACAGTGTCGATATGTCGTGGAAATGGAGTCCGGTAGTCGGCTCATCGAATATAAACATGGTATGGGGCTGCTTTTCCTGCGATATATAGTAGGCCAGTTTCACTCGCTGGCTCTCGCCGCCGGAGAGTGAGCTGCTGCTCTGTCCGAGTTTTACATAACCGAGTCCTACCTCCTGAAGCGGTCTTAACCTCTTTATGATTTTCCTGACCTGAGAGTCGCCCGTATCTTCCGAAAGGAAGTCGATACACTCGTCGATGGTCATCTCAAGGAAGTCATGTATATTTCGTCCCCTGTACTCCACATCGAGCACATCCTGCTTGAATCTCTTGCCGTGACACTCCTCGCATTCCACAGTGATATCGGCCATGAACTGCATGGGGATGGTTATAGTGCCCTCACCCTTGCACTCCTCGCATCGGCCTCCCTCGGCGTTGAATGAGAAGAAGCCCAGCGTAAAGCCCATCTGCTTCGACAGCTGCTGCTCGGCAAACAGTTTCCTGATCTCGTCATATGCCTTCAGGTATGTGGCGGGATTCGACCGCGACGAGGTTCCGATCGGATTCTGGTCGACAAACTCAACCGCTCCGACGTGCTTAACGTCGCCGCTGATCTTACGGTGGGCCCCCGGAGCATCCATGGGATCGCCGAGAAGACGGACCATCGCCTTATACAGGATCTCGCGCACAAGCGTGGACTTGCCGCTTCCGCTGACACCTGTCACCACTGACATTACACCGAGCGGAAACCTCACATCGATTCCCTTGAGATTGTTTTCACGCGCTCCTTCCACTTCCACATATTTCTTCCACGGGCGCCGCAACTGCGGCACCGGAATGCTGCGCCGGCCCCTGAGATAGTCGAGCGTATATGATTCGGAAGGGGCGTCGCTTTCAAGGAGAGAGCGGAGATTGCCCTGCGTCACGACATTGCCGCCATTGCGCCCGGCATCCCGGCCTATGTCCACGATCTCATCTGCGGCAAGCATGATATCCTCGTCATGCTCCACCACCACAACCGTGTTGCCTATGCGCTGCAGGTTGCGCAGCACGCCTATCAGTTTCTCGGTATCCCGCGAGTGAAGTCCGATCGATGGCTCGTCAAGAATATAGAGCGAGCCTACCAACGAACTTCCGAGCGAAGTGGCGAGATTGATACGCTGGCTCTCGCCGCCCGAAAGGGATGACGACAGACGGTCGAGCGTAAGATATCCGAGCCCGACCTTGTTCATGAAGTCGAGGCGGCTCCTTATCTCTATCATGAGCCGGCTCGAGATCGCCATGTCGGTATCGCTCAGCGTGAGGCCATCGAAAAACCCCTGAAGTTTCGATATCGGCATCCTTACGAGTTCCGTTATGCTTCTGCCTCCTATCTTCACATACTCCGCGTCATGGCGCAGCCTGGTGCCGTGACAGTCGGGACAAGTGGTGCGTCCCCGATAGCGGGCCTTCATCACTCGATACTGAATCTTATACTGGTTCTCGTCGACCCATCGGAAGAAACCGTCGATGCCCTCCCATTTTCCGCTTCCGTGCCACAGTATGTCCCTTTCTTCCTGCGACAGCTCGAGATATGGCTTATGTATAGGGAAGCCGATCTCCGGAGCGAGCTTTATGAGCCACTGCTTCCACTCGCTCATCTTCTCGCCTCGGAAACACTGCACGGCATCCTGATAGACCGACAGCGTCTTGTCGGGAATCACGAGGTCCTCACTCACTCCGAGCACTTTTCCGAATCCCTCGCACGTAGGGCATGCGCCATAGGGATTGTTGAAGTTAAACATGAGGTCAGACGGTTCCCTGAACTCTATACCGTCGGCCGTGAACTGCCTTGAATATTCCTTCTCCGTTATACCATCCTTGCCCCATATCTTCACAATACATCTGTCATGACCCTCGAAATAGGCGGTCTCGAGCGAGTCGGTAAGGCGTGACACCTCATCCTTGTCTCCACTCACCGCTACCCTGTCGATCAGCAGGCGGTAGGTCATGGCTTCCTCTTCCGATATACGGTCGTCCTCAAGCATACCGAGAATTTCCGATATGCCGAAAAACTCGCCGTCCTTCTCCAGACGCGAATATCCCTCCTTGCGATAGATCTCAAGCTGGGTCGAGAGCGCGCGTCCCTCCGGAAGCGATATGCCTATAAGTATCGCGAGCCGTGTTCCCTCCGGATTCGAGCGTATCTGGCGCACGATCTCCTCGATGGTCTCGCGCTTCACCTCCTCACCGGTGACAGGAGAATATGTATGCCCCGCACGCGCGAACAGCATGCGCATGTAGTCGTATATTTCCGTAGAAGTGCCAACGGTGCTTCGCGGATTTCGGGTATTGACCTTCTGCTCGATCGCGATAGCCGGCGGGAGCCCCTTGATATAGTCGCACTCCGGCTTCGCCATACGCCCGAGAAACTGACGGGCGTAAGCCGACAGGCTCTCCACATAGCGTCGCTGTCCCTCAGCGTAGAGGGTATCGAAAGCCAGCGACGACTTACCGCTGCCGCTGACCCCGGTCATGACTATGAATTTACCTATGGGAAGACTGAGGTCAACATTCTTGAGGTTGTTGACCCTCGCCCCCTTTATTTCAATTTTCCTGTTGTTCATCTGAAAATGTCAAGCAAATATCGCGCCAAAATCACTCGTCACCATCCTCGTCATCGTCTTCCCAGTCGAGAAAGAAACTGTCGGCATAGGAATCCTCCTTAAACCGCGACATTTCGCGGCCCTCCCTCTTGGTAGGACGGCCAAGCCCCTTCCGGCGGTCGACGAATCCCGATATCTTTGTCATCTCGAGAAGGTCATACTGGCTCTGGGGCGTAAGGTTCTCGAGATAGTCCGGCACGAGACGGGCACCGAGACGGTTCTGTGTGCATGCCTTGACACGGAAGGTATAGGTGATCGGAGGTTTCCTGACCTCTATTATGTCGCCTTCCTTTATAGTTCTCGACGGTTTGACAGGAGCGCCGCCCATCATCACCCTGCCCTTCTTGCAAGCGTCAGTGGCTATGGTGCGCGTCTTGAACACTCGCATGGCCCACAGCCACTTGTCAATTCTGACTTCCATTATTCTATGAAGTTTGCTTAATTCAAAATCCCTCGGCCATCAGGGGCAGGCGCCTCCGACAGCCGAGGAGTGTATTATAAAACTTTATTTTTCGGGCAGCGTACCCGGCAGTCCTCAGTCCTCGATCGGAGTGGATCTCTTGAGAGTCATAACCTGCTTGCCGTTGCTTCCGATAAACTCTATCTCGTCCTTGTTGATCTGACGGGCAGTGACAGCCTCCTCGAGCGCCACCATCATGCGGGTCTCCCATCCGGAGTCGGGACATGCCATGCGGGTCATGGCTATTCCTGAGAATGAGATGGAGTTGGCCGCATCCATGTCGGTCTCCAGCTCACCGTTGATGATATTGCATCCGGTGTTGCCGTGCATTCGTTTCTCATCTACGTCAAGAGCCAGTTTCATGCCCTCGATGCTGACCTTCTCACCGTCGATCGAAGTCACGGCCCATGTCCCGTCGAGGAAATGGAAATCGCGGTGCATCAGTTCCATCACCTTGTTTCCCGCCGCGTCGTAGAAGGAGAGCAAATGGTCGTTGCCGGAAGTATCGACTGTATACCTCTTTGTGAGTTCGAGAGCCTGACCGATCTCCACGTCTGTGATATTGCTCTGCGCACACATCATCATGGTGGTCGCCACGTTGCCAAACGAGATTGTCTTGTCGACATAGCTTGTCTCGTAAGAGGCGTTCATGACATTGCAGCCGTTGTTGCCATACATGCGCTTCTCACCGGGAACGAGCTTTATGAAAGGAGCTGTCTCGCCAACCGCCTTCTTTCCCATCACGCTCTCGATTGCCCAGTCGCCGGAAAGGGCCCCGGTAGCCTGCACGTCGGCTATCTCCTTGAGTTTCTCGTCAACCTTTGCCATTGCCTTCTCGGCTTCAGTCTTCGATACCTTCTTGTCATTGTCGGCCTTTCCCTTGCCTGACTCATACCATCCCTGGTCTTCCTTGCCTGAATCTCCTGAACCGGAGGGTTTGAAGACCGAGCATCCTGTGGTGCCGGCTGCCAGCAGCAACGCCGCAACCGGGATTATAAAACCGTATTTCATATTATTCCAAATTTATGTTTCGCAAGCTTAACTGGAGTTTAAAGGTTTAAGGTTTAGTTGCTTAGTTGATTCTGTAAAGTGTATGTATTTATAGCATACTCATATACAGACATGCTGATAAACTTCTAAACTGATAAACTTCTAAACTTCTAAACCTGGCGGCAAAGCCGCCATTAAACATCAAATTGAGTTACTGAAGTCATCCGACTCCATAAGTTTCTGCAAAATTAACAAAAATAATCCACATATCCAACCATGCCCCTGAGTGGAGGCGGCATCAGTCGCCCCAGTGTCGCCGCAATGGAAACCTGACTGGACGCATCAGCAGCCTCAGCGAGGTTGAGTATGTGCAGTAGTTCCATATCCAGTTGAGGAGTACCGTCACTTTTGTTCTCGTACCAAGTATGCTTATAAGGTGAATCAGCATCCACATCCACCATGCGAGCCGTCCGGAAAAAGTCATTTTCCCGATCTGGGCGATGGCCTTGTTGCGTCCGACAGTGGCCATGGTGCCCTTGTCCTTATACCTGAATGCGCGTGTCATCTCGCCGTCGTTAAGGTTTCTTGCGAGATTCCGGGCCTGCTGTATGGCAGGTTGCGCCACCTGCGGATGCCCCGAGGGATAATCCTTAGTCTGCATCAGGGCGATATCGCCGATGGCGAATACATTTTCAGTTCCCTTCACCCTGCTGTATTCATCCACCATGATCCGTCCGCCGCGTCCCACCATCTCTTCGGGAATACCCGGCATCGGCTCCCCCTTCACTCCCGCAGTCCATATGAGAGTCTCCCAGTATTCGCTGTGACCGTCGGCAAAGGTCACATACTTGTCCTTATAGCCCTTCATCACGGTATTCAGGCGGATATCTACCATAAGTTGGCTGAGATAGACATATGCCTTCTGGCTAAGTTTCGGATCGAAGGCAGAGAGAAGCCTTTCCGCACCCTCCACGAGGGTAATCGACATATCGTCCGGGTCAAGTTCGGGATACTCACGCGGCAGGACATCCCTTTTCATCTCGCCAAGCGCTCCGGCTATCTCCACGCCGGCCGGGCCGCCACCGATCACGAGAAAACTTAGCAGTTTTCTGCGGCGTTCGGCATCCTTCTCCATACATCCCCTCTCAAGGCGGTCGAGGATCTCGTCGCGCGTATGGCTCGCCTCCGCCGAAGTCTTGATACAGAACACACTCTCGTCAAGACCCTCCATTCCGAAGAAGTTGTTGGTGGAGCCGGCCGCTATCACCAGACGGTCATAGCGCAGGGTCTCATAGCTCGTGGTGATTTCCGAGGCCGCGATGTCGATGTTCTTGACATGCCCCATATGATAGGTGACTCCGCCGCGTGTCTTCTTGAACTCGCGGCGAAACGGGAAAGATATGCTCGGGATGTCGAGGGCCGAGGAGGCTATCTGATAGAAAAGCGGAGGAAAGGAATGATAGTTGTTGCGGTCCACTATCTTCACGTTGTATTTCTTGCGGTCGAGGCGTTTCGCAAGATTCATGCCCGCGAAGCCACCGCCAATGATCACTATTGTCTTTTTATCCTGTCTTTCCATAGCATTAATAAGTACACACATAAAACACAATCACACAGGCATAGGTTTGCAAGTCTCAAAAAAACTTAGTAACTTTGCCAAGAAGTTGTATAAACTTATTTACTCAAATTTCGCAAGTTTTGTCAGAACTTGAAAATTTGAGGTTTAACGGCGGCTTTGCCGCCAGGTTTAATAGTTTAGAAGTTTATCAGTTTAGAAGTTTATCAGTTTAGAAGTTTATCAGCATGTCTGTATATGAGTATGCTATAAATACATACACTTTACAAAAATCAACTAAACAACTAAACAACTAAACCTTAAACGCTTAAACTTTAAGTTGAGCTCGCGAAACTTAAATTATTTACGATTCAATAATAATGAAACGGATTCGAATCTTCTTTATAATATTGCTTTTAACCGCGCCGCATATCGTCAAGGCCCAGATCAACGCCGAGCAGGTGCTGACCATAGGCCGCAACGTGCTTTCGATGGATGACTATATGCTTGCCATCCAGTATTTCAACCAGGCCATAAAGGCAAAGCCCTATCTTGCAGATCCTTATTTCTTCAGGGCCCTTGCCAAACTCAATCTGGAGGACTACAAGGGAGCGGAGCTCGACTGCACAGAGGCACTGCAGCGCAACAAGTTTAAGGCCGAGGCATACAAACTGCGCGGATTCGCACGCCAGAACCTCGGACTCGACTCGCTTGCGGTGCTCGATTATAACGAAGGACTCCGTCACGACCCCACCGACAAGTATTTCCTCTTTTATAAAGGAGTGGCGCTCACCTCAATGGAGAAAAACGAAGAGGCGGCCGAGACCATGAACCATCTGCTGCGCCTGTATCCGCGTTTCGACGAGGGATTCGCCGCTCGGGCCTCGCTCAACCTGCAGCGTCAGGACACGGTGGCCGCCCTTGAGGATGTGGAGAAAGCGCTCAAGCTCAACCGCGCCCTCATCAATCCCTATCTCATACGCGCCGATATCGAAAGCCGCAAGGGGGAATGGGATGCCGCGCTCGCCGACATGGAGGAGGCCGTACGCCTGCGTCCGGAAGAACCCGGATTCTATATCAACCGCGCCTATATGCGTTATAATACCGACAACTACCTCGGTGCGATGTCGGACTATAACTATGCCCTTCAGCTTGACCCTGACAATATGGCGGCACTCTTCAACCGTGCCCTGCTCCGCTTCGAGGTGAAGGACCTGATAAATGCCAACAAGGACTTTACCTCGGTGCTTGCCCTTAATCCCGGCAATTTCCATGCCCTCTACAACCGTGGACTCGTATTGCTTGAATCGGGAGAGCATAAGGCCGCGCTTGCCGACTTCAAGAGCATAGCGCGCCGCTACCCGAAGTTCTATCCCGTCTATTATGCCATAGCCGAGGCAGAACGGGGACTTGGCAACCTGAAAGCCGTAGGCGCCAACATCAACTATGCAGAAAACCTTGTGAGGCAGTATGTGGCCAATCCCGAGAGCAATCCCCTCGACCGACCGACCATCGCGGCAGGAACACCGCGCAACGCGAATGTAACGCCTGACGGCGAGGAGGAAGACGAGATAGAGGTAATGAACCGGTTCAACCAGCTTGTCACCATGCAGGAGATACCGGAGACAGAACTATCCTACAACGAGAAGATCAAGGGCCGAGTGCAGGACCGCAACGTCATGGCTGAGCCGGAACCCCTTTATGCCCTGTCGTTCAATCCCTCGCCTAAATCGCTTGGCGGAGTGTCGAACTATTTCCGCGAACTTGACGCCTTTAACCGTGGACGCTACATCAACCGTACCCTTTATCTGACACCACTCGCCCACTCGCTTGCCGACTCGGAGTATGAGACACTCTTCCGTATGGTAGATGACTACACCTCGGTGATAGCCGGAAGCGGCAGCAAGGTACGCCCGGCCGACCTGATAGCAAGGGGTATAGCATACTCCATGCTTAAGAACTACAAGGCAGCGATCGAGGATCTCGATGCCGTGATAGAGAAGAATCCGGATTTCACCATGGCATATATGGCAAGAGGAGTGGCACGCTATGCCGGAGCGCTCTCTCAGGAAGACCAGCGTCTGGCCATGCAGGGGATCGCGATGGCAGCAGCGGACTTCGACACTGCTACCCGCCTGAATCCTATGCTGGCTCATGCCTGGTATGACAAAGGATGCATACTGTATTCCCAGCGCGACTATTCCCAGGCCGCCGAATGCTTCACAAAGGCCTTGGAGATAGACCCGGAAATGGGTGCGGCCTTCTACAACCGTGGCCTCTGCTCCCTCTCATCCGGCCGCAAGAACGAAGCCTTCGCCGACCTCTCCCGCGCCGGCGAGCTCGGCATCCTCCCGAGCTACAACATCCTCAAGCGCATGAAATAGCACTATGTAAAAAATCAATAAAAAAGGCGCGACTATTATTCAATTGTTCGGTAAGTTTTAACATAAAAAAATTAACAGTCTAATCGGCAAGTGCT
>X108_Striped_Desert_Hamster__coassemble_259_pt1 | contig 11424 bp, 10 predicted proteins | sample X108_Striped_Desert_Hamster__metabat2_low_PE_001 | metagenome-assembled genome bin X108_Striped_Desert_Hamster | reverse complement strand
GGCTAAGACTCTGGCTATGACGCTGACAATGACTCTGTCTGCGGCCGGAAGGCCGCAGTCCCATGGGCAAAGCCCGAGCTCAATCCTTCCGAAGCAAAAATGCAAAAATGCAAAAAGTAAAATTCAAAATTCAAAATTCCACATTCAAAATTCCAAATGCATGAGTCCAATACAATGAGCGTCCCGGACTCCGAGAGGGAAGTCCGGGACGCTTATGGCTTTAATTCTTATGGCTTTAATTCTTATGGCTTTAATTACGGGTTTTCAGGATATTACCCAGTCTTCAATTGTGCGAGTCTTGGAAGAGTAGTTTATGCCAATCCTAAAGATGCGTCGGCTGTCAAGACCGAAAGGTCTCGCGTATTGTTTCTCTTCTATCTGATTCATGGCATCGGCAGCTGTTTTGTCAAACTTAAGTTCGATGATATAGATGTAGTCATCAGTTTCGATTAGCAGGTCGATTCTGCCGTCGGAGGTATGGTATTCCGTCCTGACTTCCGTGCCGATCAGATACAGTAGGACGAACAAGGCATTGTGGATGTTGTTCTCGTTGTCCATCTGCATCTCGTATGGTATGCTTGAAAAGAAAGTCTGAAGCAACTTCATAAGCCTGTCGGGCTCACCGGTCTCCAGAGAGTCTACGATATCGTCTGCAAGGTCTTTGGCTGATTTCGCCTTAGTCTTTACATAGTACGGTAGGAGCACCTTCATCAAGCCTTTTCTGACTTCGTTGTTTGGAATGCCGAGCCGGAATTTCCTTCTGCGCACATTATATTCCTTTATAGTGAGGTAGCCTGTCTGATACAGCAGTGGCAATGGTTGCGGTTCAAGAATATCCATTCCTTTCAGGTCGTCTGGACTGCATGTTGAGTTGAATACCTCCTCAAGGTCAGCTCCGCTTCTTTTCAAGGCTTCCGCCACTATGGTGGGAATACCGGTCTCGTTCCAATAGTTGCCGATCCAGCCTTTCTCCATACAGTTGAGCACTGACCATGGATTATAGATATCACTGCCTTTTATGGCAAATCGGTATCCGTCATAATTATGCTTCAAAGCCTGAAGTGTCTCTTCATAGCCGAGGTGCTCGTTATCTGCCAGACGCATGATGCCCTCTTTAAACCGTGAGTGCAGTTCTTTCTCAGTGATGCCGCAGATATCGGCATATTTATCATCGAATGATATATCGTTGATGTTGTTGAGAGCGGAAAATACACTTAGTTTGCTGAATCGGCTTACTCCTGTGATGAAGACAAGTCGGATATGTTCGGCCGAATTCTTGAAGTTTGTGTAGAGGCTGGCAAGCTGCGTACGATAGTGCTCGAAGTTTTCATTCTTATTCAGATTGCCAACGAGCGGCTTATCGTACTCATCCACAAGAATCACAACCTGACGGCCAGTCTTGCGGTGTGTCTCGGATATTATGTAGCCGAATCTTGCGGCAGGATCCGAATCCTTCGCCTCTATACCGTATTTTGCCTCCCATTCACGAAACAACCTGTCGAGCACTGCATTAAGTTTGTCCTGCTCAGCAAACTCGTTTCTGTACAGGTCAAGGCGGAAAACCGGATACGGTTGCCAGTCCCAATCCATAGAGTCTGCGTACAGACCCTTGAAAAGTTCCCGGTCCCCTTCAAAGAAATATTGCAGAGTAGATAGAAAAAGACTCTTTCCGAAACGACGCGGACGGGCTAGAAAAATGTACTTCCCTCCCTCTACAATCGATTCGATGTAGCGAGTCTTGTCGATATATAGAAACCCACCATGTCTCACCGACCTGAAGTCCTGATCTCCGATTGGATATTTTACGATATTTTCCATCTGTCCTCCTTCGTTTAGGAATTTAACAATTTCGTTTTGCAAATATATGCATAAAATATTGTTTTTGCAAATTCGTCAGGCGTTTCCGAGGAGGATGTCGTTCAGTTTGCGGTGCTCTACGAGGAAGCCGTCGTGGCCGAATTCTGATTCTATCTCGTGGTATTTGGCTCCGGGGATCATTGACGTGAGTTCGCGCATCTCGTCGGGGGTGAAGATGATGTCGGTGGTGATGCCTATTACGGTGGTCTTGGCCGTGATGGTAGACAAGGCCTCGGCTACTCCGCCGCGTCCCTTGCCCGCGTCGTGGGTGTCGAAGGCGTCGAGTATGGTCATGTAGGAGTAGGCGTTGAAGCGGCGGCAGAGTTTCTCGCCCTGATACTGCTGGTAGGTGCATGCGCGGTGCGTGGTGGGTATCCCTTCGGCGGGAGGATCCTGCTGAGTGGCGTTGTAGCCCCACGGTCCACGATAGGTGAGGAGTCCTATGGCACGGGCCGCCGCAAGACCGGCGCGACCTGCATCCGCGTGGCGCTCTCCATAACTGCTGTCGCTGAGTATCGCCATGCGCTGGGTCTCGTCGATGGCGATGGCCCACGGCGAGGCTTTCGGCGAGGTGGCGATGAGTATGAGCCGGTCGAAACGGGACGGTTGCATTACTGCCCATTCTATGGCCTGAAAACCACCTACGCTGCTCCCTACAAGCATATTGATTCCCGCTATGCCGAGCGCGTCGGCAAGCAGGATGTGCGCGGCTACCATGTCGCGTATCGTAAGTTTCGGAAAATCGGTGTAATACGGCTCTCCTGTAGCGGGATCTATAGAAAGCGGTCCGGTCGATCCGTAGCAGGATCCCAGGATATTGGCGCATACCACAAACCATTCCCCGGGGTCAAGAAAGCAGCCCTTCTCCACTGTATGCGGCCACCAGTCGGCCACATCGCTGTTGGCTGTAAGCGCGTGGCATACCCATACCACGTTGTCCTTGCGCTCGTTGAGTTGTCCGTATGTATGGTAGGCAATGTCGATCGAGGGAAGTGTCTTGCCCGACTCAAGTGTGAATGGCCGGTCGGAATGGAATATATGCATGGTTTTGCGTTGTTTGCGTTTCAGACTGCAAAGTTAACGCATATTTTTCTATTCCGCAACACTTCTGCCGCCTCAGCCGCCATAAATGCGTCTATTCGTCATGGTATGTGCCTCATCCTTCTCACCGGGCTGCAGCCGTCGGTGATCGGTCTGTCATGATAGTGAGGAGCCAGAAAGTTGTAGATGAGTGTGTCGAGGCTGTATCGGCCCGATCCGCACAGAAGGCTCATGAGGCACATGGCGGCGCATATCGCTATCGTATAGCCCTCCATCGACGTGATGCCGGAGTCGAAAGCCGATATGATCAGTACCGCGGCGAGGGCGGTCGACACTATCCTCGTAAGGAGTCCGCACGCTATCATAGCGCCTCCCGCAATCATCGCGTAAGCCACTCCCGACATCATGGCGTCGGCAGCCGAATGAAGCGACTGATGGGTGAGCATCAGGCCGATACACATGATTATCGCTCCGATTATCACACGGAATGTCCACAGTCTGCGCGCATGCCTCACGCTTCCGGCCACTCCGAGTATGACGCCGAGTGCCTTGCGCACGACGCGCACGGGCTGATCCGCAAGTGATGAATGACGCAGAATGTCCTTAGCCTTTATTGTGCCCACGGGGCTGCCGGTAGGATTTACCGATATGATGGATCTGCTGTTCATGGCGATTACGATTTTATGGTGGATATGTGAGGGTGACGATCCGCGTTGCGAATCACATCGCGACTGTCAATAACATCTATAAAACGTTTGAACTGAAATAATTGTGTTTCCATAGGATTGCATCGACATTGCATTTTTGTTAAATTTTTCCTCGCATTGCGGAAAAATAATTCAATTTATCAAAATTATGATTTGCATAATTGAGGATTCATGTGTAAATTTGCGTCATGAACAGAATTGGAAAACTCTATTTCCGCTACGGCACGATGGGTTCGGCCAAGACCGCCATGCTGCTTACCACCGCCTACAATTTCGAGGAGCGCGGGGTATCCTATTTGTGCCTGAAGCCGGTGGTGGATACAAGAGAGAAGAAAAACGTGATACGCTCGCGCATCGGAATAGAGCGGGAATGCAGATGGATCTATCCCGAGACAGACCTCTACGCGATGGTGCACGACACTTTCGAGCAGACGCTCGATGTGCCGGAATGGATTCTTGTGGATGAGGCTCAGTTTCTTAGCGAGCAGCAGGTGGATCAGCTTGCCCGTGTGGTAGACGATTACGCCTGCAACGTGGTCTGCTACGGACTGCGTGCCGACTTCAAGACGCATCTCTTCGAGGGCTCCAGAAGGCTCTTTGAGATTGCCGACTCCATCGACGAGGTGAAATCCACCTGCAACTGCGGGCGCAAGACTATAGTCAACGCCAGGATAGACGGCAACGGGCAGATCATCACCGAGGGAGAGCAGGTGGAGATCGGAGGCAACGACCGCTACATAGCGGTATGCCGCAAATGCTGGCGCAACAAGCGCATAGAGAGCAGCCACCGCGACTCCCTGCCGTTTGAAGACTGATTGAATTTGAATTTACTTTTATATCTGAGACACCATATACAATGGACAATACCCTTCGCAAGCAGATAATCGACCTCATACGCCGGGAAGTGGTTCCGGCTGTGGGATGCACAGAGCCGGTAGCAGTGGCCTTGTGCGTGGCCAAGGCTACAGAGACTCTTGGCGTGCTTCCCGAAAAAATCGAACTCCGCCTGAGCGGCAATATCATAAAGAACGCCATGGGCGTGGGAATCCCGGGTACAGGCATGATCGGCCTTCCGATTGCCGTCGCGCTCGGCGCGCTGGTAGGAAAGTCTGAATACAGTCTTGAGGTGCTCCGCGACGTTACTCCGGAGGCTGTGGAGAAGGGTCGCCGGTATATTGCCGAAGACAGGATCGACATCCGTCTTGATGCCGACGCTCCTTCCAATCTGCATATAGATGCCACCGTAATTGCCGGTCAAGACAGCGCAAGGGTGGTGATATCAGGAGCGCACACCAACTTTGTACTGGTTGAGAAAAACGGGGAAACCCTTTTCAGCAATGACGGCAATGGCGGAAGCGCGGAGGGATGTGCCGCAGCGGATGTGGCGCTTAATATGCGTATGGTCTATGATTTCGCCATGACGGCGCCGATAGATGAGATTTCCTTCATCCTCGAGGCCAAACGACTCAATATGGCCGCCGCGCAGTTCGCCCTGAATGGTGAGTACGGTCACTCGCTTGGTTCGACTGTGCAGCATTTTGGAGAAAAATTCTTCGGCGACACTCCCGTGGCACACGCCATCACTCTTACCTCCGCCGCCTGCGACGCCCGCATGGGTGGCGCCATGGTGCCTGTGATGAGCAACAGCGGTTCAGGCAATCAGGGAATTACCGCCACAATGCCGGTGGTGTCGTATGCCCTCGATATCAACGCCTCGGAGGAGACCACGGTCAGGGCTCTCGTGCTGAGTCATCTTACGTCGATCTATATCAAGCAGTCGCTGGGGCGTCTCTCCGCTCTCTGTGGATGCGTGGTGGCATCGACTGGAGCCTCAAGCGCGCTCGTCTATCTCATGGGTGGCGGTTACAAGCAGATATGCGACGCTGTAAAGAACATGGTCGCCAACCTCACCGGCATGATCTGCGACGGTGCCAAGCCATCCTGCTCCATGAAGATCTCGAGCGGAGTAGGTACCGCCATGATGTCGGCCATGCTCGCCATGAACGGCCATGCAGTGACATCTGCCGAGGGAATTGTCTCTGACGATGTAGATGAGACCATCCACAACCTGACCTCGATAGGACGCGACGCGATGCAGGTAACAGACCGTCTCGTGCTCGACATCATGACCGGTAAATAAGTTTGCTATCGGTGTATAGTGTCGAGTGAGACCGAACGCAGTTCGATCCTGACATCAAACGGGGTAGACTGTCGCCGAGGGGGTGCCGACTGGTGGAAATAGAATGATTTCTGGGTGTCCCATGTCTTGAAATCGCTGCGCATCGTCTCTCCCGGCGCCACCGTGCAGTCAAGTTCGATGCTCTGCCTGTGCAGTTGCCTACCCTGCATGTCGAGATAAGTGATGTCTATTTCCACTCCTCTCAGTATGGAGTCAAGTCCGTTGGTGATGAAGAGGCTTTCCACCGGGCTGCCCGCCGTCTTGTCGAAGCCGTAAAACCGTATTCTGCGTTTTATGCCATCCCACACTGCAGTAGAGTCCTCCGTGAGAATTATCGCTCCTGAATCATCCGCCTTGCCGTCATGATTGCGGACTGACGTTTTCTGAATCTTATGGCTTGTCTTTATGCGCCGGGCATCTGTGTCGGGCGTGATCAGACACGCGGCCGCGGCAACGGTCAGCAGTGGAAGCAGTCTTCTCATAGTATTCTCTGTTTCCGGCGCATCGAGCCGTTGTGGTCATATCCGGGATAGATCTTCACAAGTCCGGCCGGAAGGTCATCCACCGGATTGTCGGCCGAAACACGTACGAGTCTCCAGAACCTTGGCAGGAGGGTGTTGAGGTTGATCTTGAACTTGAATTTCATGCTCTTTACGCGAAGCGATTCTCCGTCGGCCGAGAGTATGGCCGTGCAGTCGGCCGGTTTCGCAAACGACAGTCCTTCCTTTCGTGTCATCTGTTTAAGCCTGAACTGCCTGGTATCGACAGTAGGGTAGAGTCTTCCGATGATGTCGCCCGGTTCGAGCCTGCAGTCGGGAGTGCTTAGCATGGTGATGGAGAAAGTGCCCGGTATTCCTTTGTCGGCCTTTATCAGCACCCTTGCGCCGTCTTCCGGATACTCCCATATTCCCTCCACATCGCTGAGCGGACTGGTGTCGCACCAGTCGCGGGCCTCCTTTTCCTCCGGGGTCGCAGCATAAGCCGGCACTGATGCAAGAAGTATCAGTGCCGGCATTATATTGCGGATGAGGCGTATCATGTCTTTCCCGTATGTCATTTGGTCGAGAATGTGTAGGAAAGGCCGAAACTCAGTATCTCCTTCAGCATCCAGTGGTGCCATTTTGTGGCATTGTAGTCGGTGCTGGAGTCATAGCGCAGGTTGGCATAGATCTGTGTGCTGAGAAACTTGTTGATGGCAAAGTCCCATGTGGTCTCGATGTTGCCCTGGAAATAGGTGTAGTCGGTAAACGCGAATACCCTTGTGCGCATCGAGATGTTGGAGCGCGCCTGCCATGTCATGTTCATCTCGGCACTCGAACCATACTCCGAATGGGTCTTGTGGCCCGGCTTGATATTGAACTGAGTCACGTCGATGTTCTTGTCGATGCATATCTTCATGTTGTAGGAGAGGGGGGCGATTGACGCTGTCAGGTTGAATGTCTTTTTCTTGTTTGCTGTGCTGTAGGTCATACCGATACCGAAGTTGACGTCGCCGGGCGAGAGGAGGGATGCCGAACGGATGTCGGTATTGGTCTTATAGTTGTTGAAGAACTGAGTCTTGAACTGTCCGGTGATGGTGTAGAACCATTTGCGGAATGCCTTGAAACCGTACTTGACGTTGTATTGGAACTGGTCTTCCGAAAGAGAGTAGTTGCGTCCTGCGGCGCTCTGCTCTATTGAGTTCACGCCCAGTTTGTAGCTTACCGTGCTCTGGAAAATCTGGTCGGGGTGATAGGCAGGGTTAAGCTGCACGTCCCAGTAGAAGTTGTAGAGGAGCGATAGATAGTTGTTGCCACCCTGATACCAGTTTTTCGACACGTATGCCTGGGAGAACTGCAGTCCGGTGTTGAACTTGTGGAGCCAGTGCTTCTTGTTGAGTTCTATTTCCGGTATGATGGCGTCTTTCGTGCTGATCTCCGGTAGGTTCAGGTTCTTGATGTAGGTGCCCAGTGTCACGTCGTCTTCAGGCAGACGCGGAGGCACGGGGAGTCCCCAGTAGGTATATTGCAACGTATGGGGATAATACACCATTGTCTCATACATATAGTCCTGGCTGATTCTTGACTGTGTAAGCGCGTCGTGTAGCCATGACGGAGTGTACGGTGTGTCCTCCCATGGGGTGACATGGTGACGCAGCCTGTAGCCTGTAGTGTCTACTACGTCCTCAAACGAAGTGTCCTTGATAGTGCGGTAGCCTGAGAATACCCAGGGACCTACGAGGCTGTTGTAGGGGAGTTCCGGCATGGTGTCAGGCAGTGACTCAAGTATCTCCGGAAGCTCGCGGACCACTACCGGCGGAAGCTGCAGGATACTGTCGAGAAGCGACAGGGTGGTCTCTTCTGCGTCTTCCTCCGGAATGATGCTTTCCTCGGCGATCGATATGGTCTCTAATGCGGGAATCTCTTCTTCGGGTTCTGTTCCGGGTATGAATACGGCGTTCTGTGCCATGGCGATGCCGCTCAGGCACAATGCGGTTGCGAAAGTCAGATGTCTCATATGTCTCATATGTGGCGGGTTATATAGTTGTCAGTTGTTTGCTGTAGTGGAAGGTCAGTGTGTCGCGGCGGGAGGGGAGAGGAGATGTGTCAGTCCTTGTGCTTCCTCAGTATGTCGTCATATTCCTTTGACTTTATGAGCTCAAGGGCTTTCCTAAACATCGGGTCCCTTTCGTTGTAGACCTTGAAATATGTCGATGAGTCATAGATGTCGCGTCCGATAAGTCCCTTGAGCACCATCGAGAAGAGCGGCTTGCTCAGCGCGGCCTCCTCGGCGTTGAACTCTATCTTTTCGGCGGTAGCGAGGTCATAGAGCTGCTGCAGCATCGCGTCGCTCACCTCGTAGCCTTTCAGGAAGTCGCTGTCGGTGGGATACTTGGCAAGGATCTCCTTGCGGTCGCGGTCTACCGTGCTGATGGCAAACCGGTTGATGAGTCCCTTGGCCATTACCTTGCGGTAGTATTTCGTGTTCTCGGTCGTGTCGATGCCTACGAAGCGGTCGGGCGAGATGCCTCCGCCTCCATAGATAGGACGGTTGAGCCTCATGGTCTTCACCTTGAGCGAGTCGATGTATTTGATGGAGTCGGCATGCATCAGTTCTCCGTGGTTGAAACGGTCTATGATGTCGTGGGCGTATGCCTCGGCATTCCCCTTTGTGTATGGCTTCTGGATGTCACGGCCGGTAGGCGTATAGTAGTGCGCTACCGTCAGGCGCATCATCGAGCCGTCGGGAAACGGTACTGGACGCTGCACCAGTCCCTTTCCGAAACTGCGTCGCCCTACTACCACGCCACGGTCCCAGTCCTGTATGGCTCCGGCGGCGATCTCTGCCGCTGAGGCTGAGAACTGGTTGATCATGACGGCTATGCGCCCGTTCTCCATCAGGGGCTTTTTGCCCGAAGGAAATGCGAAATAGTCATATTTGGGGCTGTTGGTGCCTTCCGTGAAAACTGCGAGGCTTCCGGAGGGCAGCAATTCACCGAGAAGGTCGACCGATGCGTTGAGGTAGCCTCCACCGTTGTCGCTGAGGTCGAGTATGAGGTCTTTCATGCCCTCTTTCTGCAGACGTTTCACCGCTTCCGCAAACTCCTTGTGGGTCTCGCTGCCGAATTTGTTAAGGCGTATGTAGCCGATGCCCGGTTCCACTATATAGGCGGCATCAAGGCTGAAGATGGGAATATCGTCACGGGTGATTCGGAAGTCGATTGTGTCGGGGCGTCCGGCCTCATAGCGTAGCACCTTTACGTCGACATTCGTCCCTTTGGGGCCGCGCAGACGGCGCATTATGTCGCTGTTGAGCATCTTCACTCCGGCTATCAGGGTGTCGTTGACCTTTATGATGCGGTCGCCGGGGAGTATGCCTACCCTTTCCGACGGACCTCCGCCTATGGTCTCGATGATATAGAGCGTGTCGGTGGCCATATTGAAGGATATGCCTATGCCGCTGAATGAGCCTTCGAGCGGCTCGTTTAGTTCCTTGGTCTCCTTGGCGTCAGTGTAGGAGGAGTGGGGATCGAGTTTCTCGAGCATTCCCCTGATCGCGTCTTCCACGAGTTTGTCCTGGTCTACGGAATCGACATAGAGTTTGGAGATGGCCTGCTCCGCATACTGGAGTTTGTGGACCGGCAGAAACTGCTGGGCCGAGGCTGCGGCTGTCAGCAGCGCGAATATGGCATATAATAGTTTTTTCATATATTGCGTGTCGTATTGTACGGATTCAGCCGGATTGTCTCCTCCCGGCTATTTGGATTATATAGATTATATAAAAATGCTCGAGTCTGCCTGTGTATCGCCAGTCTCTCTCTCAATATGACGTATGGAATCGCGAAAGGTTTAAATTTCCGTCTCTGTCAAGGCAGAAATTTGCCTGCATCATATCCGTTGTTGATAAGTTCCCTCACCATGCTGCTTGATATGTAGCCGAGTTCCGGGCGCGCCACGAGAAATACCGTCTCGATATCCGAGATCGCGGAATTGGTATCGGCCAGATTACGCTCGTATTCGAAATCCTTTACCTCGCGCAGTCCGCGGATGATGAATCCCGCGTCATGCTTCCGTGCGAAATCCACAGTGAGTCCGCTGTAGGCCTCCACGGTGACACCGCTTCCGACAGGGTACAGCGCCGAGATGGTCCTCACGCGCTCCTCCACTGTGGTAAAGCCCGGTTTGCGCTCATTGTAGCCGATTCCTATCACCACACGGTCGAAGATTCTCAATGCTCGGTCGGCTATGTCTTTATGGCCGATGGTGAACGGGTCGAAACTGCCGGGAAAAATCGCGGTCCTCATATCTCTTCCTCCTCAACTATAAGATTGTCGATAATGAAATTCTGCCGGTCCATCGTGTTCTTGCCCATATAGAACTCAAGGAGCTGGTCGGAGCAGTCCTCCTTCTTCAGCACCACAGGGTCAAGACGCATGTCGGGACCAATGAACTCGGCAAACTCGTCGGCATTTATCTCGCCGAGGCCCTTGAATCGTGTGATCTCGGCGTTCTTGCCGAAGCGGGCTATCGCCGCCTCCCTCTCCTCGTCGGTGTAGCAGTAATAAGTATCTTTCTCTCCCTCCGCCTCTTTCTTTTTCTTTCCCTTGCGCCGCTGCATGGCTGCCTTGTTGCGCACGCGGAAGAGGGGGGTCTGGAGTATATAGACATGTCCTTTCTTCACGAGATCCGGGAAGAACGTAAGGAAGAAAGTGATGCAGAGCAGTCGGATGTGCATTCCGTCCACATCGGCATCGGTGGCGATGATGACCTTGTTGTATCTCAGTCCCTCTATGCCGTCCTCGATGTTGAGCGCGGCCTGAAGGAGGTTGAACTCGTCGTTCTTGTAGACTATCTCCTGTGTCAGTCCGAAACTGTTGAGCGGTTTACCCCTGAGAGAGAAGACTGCCTGGGTCTCGGCGTTGCGCACTTTGGTGATAGTTCCGCTCGCAGAGTCGCCCTCGGTGATGAATATGGCCGACTCGTCCCTGCGGTCTTCCTTGGCCGACGGCCGGAGGCTGTCGCTGTAGTGAATGCGGCAGTCGCGCAGTTTCCTGTTGTGCAGGCTCACCTTCTTGGCCTTCTGCCTTGCGGGGTTGGCCAGTCCTGCGTGTGCCTTGCGATCCTTCTCGCTCGTCGCTGTTTTCTTTAGCAGGCTGGGGGC
>X108_Striped_Desert_Hamster__coassemble_257_pt1 | contig 11479 bp, 12 predicted proteins | sample X108_Striped_Desert_Hamster__metabat2_low_PE_001 | metagenome-assembled genome bin X108_Striped_Desert_Hamster | reverse complement strand
CGTGTAGCGCTCTCCGGTCTTACAGTAGCAGAGCAGTTCCGTGACGCACAGGGCGGCGGACAGGATATCCTCCTCTTCATCGACAACATCTTCCGATTCACACAGGCGGGATCCGAGGTATCCGCACTTCTCGGCCGTATGCCGTCAGCAGTAGGATACCAGCCGACGCTCGCATCCGAGATGGGTGCCCTGCAGGAACGAATCACATCTACCAAGAACGGTTCAATCACATCCGTACAGGCGATTTATGTGCCTGCCGACGACTTGACCGACCCCGCTCCCGCTACCACCTTCTCATTCCTCGACGCAACCACGGTGCTTAACCGTAAGATCGCGGAGCTCGGTATCTACCCTGCCGTCGACCCGCTCGACTCCACTTCACGTATCCTTGACCCGAACATCATCGGAGAGGAACACTACAATGTGGCACAGCAGACCAAGCAGCTCCTTCAGAAATACAATGACCTTCAGGATATCATCGCCATCCTCGGTGTAGACGAGCTTAGCGACGAGGACAAACTGGTTGTATCGCGTGCGCGTCGTGCCCAGCGATTCCTCAGCCAGCCGTTCCATGTGGCAGAACAGTTCACCGGCGTACCGGGTGTGATGGTGCCCCTTCAGGAGACTATCCGCGGTTTCAAGATGATTCTGAGCGGCGAGATGGACGAATATCCCGAACAGGCATTCCTCAATGTCGGCACGATTGACGAGGCTATCGCCAAGGGCAAGAAGATGCTGGCCGAAGTATAAAACAATAGCACTCTGCGAAAATGACTTTAGAAATCATATCCCCCCAGGAAGTGGTCTTCAAAGGCGAGGCCGAATCCGTTACGATGCCGGGACAGCTCGGTAAGTTTACGGTACTGCGCAACCATGCGCCGCTGATTTCCGTGCTTGATGCGGGGACAATAGTCTACAGGACACCCTCCGGCGAAGAAAAGACCTATGAGATCAAAGGAGGTATTGCCGATGTGGACAACAACGTGATCTCGGTGTGCATTTATTAACTGAACTGAAATGACAAAGAAATTCGCCATATTGTTTCTTCTCATGTCGATGCTGGCATTTCCATTCTCAGGGTTCGCTTCTGAAGAGGGAAAGGCTACAGTAGACGTGAAGGAAAACATTTTCCATCACCTCGGTGACGGCTACGGCTGGGAGGTGCCTTTCAGCCATACATACCGTATTCCGCTACCCGTTATAGTCCGGGCGGAAGATGGCAAATGGTTTGTGTTCAGCTCATCGAAGTTGAATGAAATCACCAAGACCACCGACAAGGCCACCGGAAAGGAAAAGGCTCATTCCGAAGCCGTGATCCATGAGGTGACGAAAGACGGCAAGACATACCGTTTCTATCTGCCGCATGTCAGCAATCACGCAGGCAAGGTAGTGGAACTTTTCCCTATCTCCGGGGAGGAGCAGAAGAAACTTGAGACCGAAGCAGGCTCACAGGATCTTTCCCACTACGTGGCAGACGGATATACCAATATCGACGGTAAATTCTGGCGTGAGTACAGATGCTTTGACCTCTCAATCACCAAGAATGTGCTCGCGCTCTTCATTGCGGCCGCACTCGTCATATGGATGGTACTCGGACTCGTAAGGTTCTACTCACGCAAGGGCTACAAGGCTCCGCGCAAGGGAATGGGCTTTCTCGAGCTCTGCATCGACTTTATCTACAGCGGTGTGATCAAGAGCACTCTCGGAGCCAAGGCACCCAAGTTCGCGCCTTATCTCCTGACAGCGTTCTTCTTCATACTTGTGATGAACCTTCTTGGACTTATCGTCATATTCCCCGGCGGAGCCAACCTGACAGGTAATATCGCGATTACGCTTGTACTGGCAGTAATGACATTTGTCATCACCAACATAAACGGCAACAAGCACTACTGGAAGGAAATCTTCTGGCCCGATGTGCCTATCTGGCTTAAATGTCCGCTGCCCATAATGCAGGTGATCGAGATATTCGGTCTCTTCACAAAACCGGCCGCACTCTGCGTGCGTCTCTTCGCCAACATGATGGGTGGACACATGATCGTGATCACATTGACGCTCCTCATCTTTATCTTCGCGGCATTCGGCGCGGCGGTTACGGGGGTATCGACTGTAGTATCGCTTATCTTCTCGATTTTCATGCTTGCACTCGACATTCTTGTAAGTTTCATCCAGGCATATGTGTTCACTCTTCTCTCGACCATATTTATCTCTATGGCGGTATCAGAGGAGCACGGCGCTCATGACGAGGACAAGGAACTCGTGGCATGATAAAGTAAAAAGAAAAAATATAACAAAACAATAACACTAAAAACACAAGACTATGTTTTCAATGATTTTATTAGCTGAAGCCCTTGCATCATTCGGGGCAGCATTCGGAGCAGGACTCTCCGCCATCGGCGCAGGTATCGGCATCGGTAAGATTGGTAGCAGCGCGATGGAAGCCATCGCACGTCAGCCGGAAAGCGCAGGCGACATCCGTTCTAACATGATCGTGATCGCTGCCCTTATCGAGGGTGTGGCTCTCTTCGCAGTGATTGTATCGGCACTCGCTCTCTTCATCTGATCGGCTTCGGTCTAATTAAATTCTAAGAAGAATGGAATTATTCACGCCCGATTTTGGACTGGTATTCTGGATGTTCATAGCGTTCATCCTTCTCTTCGTGGTTCTCGCGAAGTGGGGATGGCCGGTGATCATCAAGCAGATGGAAGGGCGTGCCGACACTATCGACAAAGGAGTGGAATATGCCCGCGAAGCCAAGCAGCAGCTCGACAATGCGAAAGAATCCGCCCAGCAGGTGATAGGTCAGGCACAGGCCCAGCAGGCTGAAATGCTGCGTGAGGCAGCCAAAATGAAGAGCCAGATCATAGAGGAAGCAAAAAAAGAGGCTTCCGAGGAGGCTCGTAAAGTCATGGAGGCGGCAAAGGTGTCTATCGAACAGTCACGCAAAGAAGCAGAACTCCAGTTCAGAAATGAAGTGAGCAAGTTCTCTATCGACATCGCCGAGAAGATGGTAAGAAACCAGCTTAAGAACGATGACGAGCAGAAGAAGCTTGTGAATAAGATGTTGGACGAAATAGAGAAGAACTGAGACAATGAACGAAGGACTGATACCCCAGCGCTATGCTAAGGCGCTTTACAAACTTGCCATAGAGAAAGGCAATTCCGATAAGGTCTATGAAGAAATGAAGACGGTGGCGACATCGTTCGCTTCAAATCCGGACCTCCAGAAGGTGCTCTCTAACCCGTTTGTAAAGCGTGAGGACAAAGCGAAACTGCTTGTCGCCGCAGCCGGCGACAACGTGGAGGATGACTATCGTTCATTTGTCGAACTTATTCTCAACCGTGAGAGAGCCGAGTTCGCCCACCTTATGGCACTTGCCTACTGCGACCTTTACAGAAAGGCCAACAGTATAGCGAGAGTAAGGATCATAACGGCGGCCAGACTCGACGACACGGAAATGCAGAAGCTGCGCGATGTAGTGGCGAAAGCATACCCCGGCATGAAGCTCGAATACAGTTATGATGTCGATCCGGACCTCATCGGAGGTTTCGTGATTGATGTCGACGACCAGCGTCTCGATGCATCGATCAGCAACGAGATCGAACAATTACGTTTAAAACTTTTAAGAAGCAATTAATAATGCTTAACCCAAGCGAAATATCAGATATTCTAAAGCAACAACTCGAGAACGTCAGCTCTCAGGTCAAGTTTGAGGAAGTGGGAACGGTGCTTAGCGTCGGAGACGGCGTGGCACACGTCTACGGTCTTGAGAACGTTCAGGCCAGCGAGCTCGTGGAGTTTGAAAACGGCACCACCGGTGTCGCTCTCAACCTCGAGGAGAGCAACGTGGGTGTTGTGCTTCTCGACAATGTCAACTCGGTGACCGAAAACATGACGGTCCGTCGCACGGGTGAGATTGCCTCTATTCCTGTCGGCGAAGGTCTCTTCGGTCGCGTAATCAATATTCTCGGCGAACCGATCGACGGCAACGGCCCGATCGAAGGAGAGTTGCTTCGCATGCCGCTCGAAAGAAAGGCTCCCGGAGTCATTTTCCGTCAGCCGGTGAAACAGCCTCTCCAGACCGGTCTCAAGGCCATCGACTCGATGATTCCTATCGGTCGCGGACAGCGCGAGCTCATCATCGGTGACCGCCAGATCGGTAAGACCGCGATCGCGATCGACACTATCATCAACCAGCGCGAGAATTACCTCGCCGGAAAACCGGTATACTGCATTTACGTGGCTATCGGCCAGAAGGCATCTACAGTCGCTTCTATCGTGCAGACCCTCAAGAAGCACGGTGCGATGGACTATACCGTAGTAGTAGCAGCCACCGCGTCTGACTCGGCTTCCATGCGCTATTATGCTCCGTTTGCCGGCGTGGCCATCGGTGAATATATCCGTGACACCGGCCGCGATGCCCTTATCGTATATGATGACCTCTCGAAGCAGGCCGTGGCATATCGCGAGATATCACTTATCCTCAAGCGTCCGTCAGGACGTGAGGCATATCCCGGTGATATCTTCTATCTGCACTCACGTCTGCTCGAACGCGCTGCAAGGATCATCGACAACCAGCAGGTAGCATCCACCATGAACGACCTGCCCGAAGTCCTTAAGCCCATCGTAAAGGGTGGCGGTTCGCTGACAGCGCTCCCGATCATCGAGACTCAGGCCGGCGACGTATCCGCCTATATTCCTACCAACGTGATCTCTATCACAGACGGACAGATCTTCCTTGAGACAGCGCTCTTCAACCAGGGTATCCGTCCGGCCGTCAACGTAGGTATCTCCGTATCCCGTGTAGGTGGCAACGCGCAGATCAAGCCCATGAAGAAAGTGGCAGGCACGCTGAAGATCGCACAGGCCCAGTACCGCGAACTTGAATCATTTACCAAGTTTGGCGGCGACATCGATGCAGTGACAGCGAAGGTGATCGACACCGGCCGCAAGAACCAGCAGCTTCTCATACAGCCACAGTATCAGCCGTGGCCGGTTGAGAAACAGGTGGCAGTGATATATTGCGGTGTGAACGGACTTATGGAAAAGGTACCCGTAGAAAAGGTACACGAATTCGAAAGCCTCTTCATCCAGTTGCTCGACGCAAAATACCGCAAGGAAGTGCTTGATGAGATCAAGGCCGGCAATCTCACTGACGACGTTCAGGCGAAGATACGCGAATGTGCCAATGAAATCAGCTCACGCTATAAATAAGACTCAGGTATGCGCCGGGTGAAACCGACGCATACTACCAACTAAAATAATCAGATAAGGAAATGGCAACCCTAAGGGAACTTAAGACACGCATAGGCTCAGTAGCGTCGAGCGAAAAGATCACCGGTGCGATGAAGATGATATCGTCCGCCAAGGTCCACAAGTTCGAACTGTCGCTAAAACAGCTCGTGCCTTACCGCAACCAGATCAAGTCGATCATGGGCCACATACTGTCGTCAGGCACTGACTTCAGCAGTCCTCTTATAGAGACACGGCAGGAGGTCAACCGCATAGCGGTTGTGGTCTACGGAAGTGACGACGGCCTTTGCGGTGCTTACAACATCAATATATTCAAGTCGGCATATGCCGAGATACAGCGTCTTCATGCCGAATATGGCAATGGTGTAGAGATGGACCTCTACCCTATCGGCAAAAAGATGGCGAAGGCTCTCGCCAAGATAGCAGGACCGAAAATGCACATAGTGGTGCCACAGGGTGTCGACTCGAAGATGCCTTCTGAAAAGGTCAATGAACTTACGCATCTTCTCCGCGAGAAATTCTCAGCCGGTGAGTATGACATGGTATGCGTAGGCTACATGAAATTCTATTCCATGAGCCGTCAGCGACCGGTATTCGAGCAGTTGTTTCCGATTGCCGGAGAAACCCTGCTTGAGGGAAGCGATTCAGCCGACAGCAACCGTCTCTACATTTTCGAACCGGATCCCAACAGGATATTCAATGCCGTGCTTCCGATGTTTGTGCTCTCAACCATGCAGGAGATCACTATCGAGAACCGTGCATCTGAGCAGGCAGCCCGCGTGATGGCAATGCAGAGCGCCAACGACAATGCAAAGAAACTTCTGGAAGGACTGCAGCTTGAATACAACAAACTGCGTCAGGAAAGCATCACGACCGAGCTTCTCGACATCCTCGGAGGTCAGGTGGAAAGATAAGATACGGGTATATATCCGTAAATAAGATAAGGAAATAAACAAATTAAACCATTATATGAGTAGTATCAAGGAATATTTTTCGTCGGTAGGTAAAGGCATCGCAAGCCTGGCGAAGGGTATGGCCGTGACCGGAAAGGAGTTTGTGACTCCCAAGATTACGGAACAGTATCCCGAAAACCGTCAGGCCCTTAAGATCGCAGACCGCTTCCGTGCGGAACTTACGCTGAAGTATGATGCGCAGGGCCACCATAAGTGTATAGCCTGCGGCATCTGCCAGATGAACTGCCCCAACGGCTCAATCAGTCTTAAGACAAGAATGGTAGAGCTTCCGGACGGCAAGAAGAAGAAAGTGCTCCAGGAGTATGACTATGATCTTGGCAGCTGCACGTTCTGTATGATCTGTGAGACATCTTGCCCGCAGGACGCACTCGAGTTCTCAAACGATTTCGAACAGGCTGTATTCACTCGCGACAAACTTGTGAAGCAACTTAACTATCGTCCTGAACCGACAGATCAGGAAATAATAGCAGCGGCTGCGGCTCCTAAGCCCAAACCGGCAATGGATCCGGAGGCTCTTGCGAAAATAAAGGCAGAGGCTCTTGCGAAAGCAGCCAGAATGAAAGCGGAAAAAGAGGCTGCCAAGGCAGCAGAATCCGCACAGGAGCCAAAATCAGACAACTAATTTTCACAACAACAATAACAAATGGATTCAGTAGGAAACATCATACTCTACTTCGTGGTTGCCATCGTGATGGTGGTATCGGCCTTCATGGCTGTGACCACGACCAAAATCCTGCGTGCCGCGACTTATCTTCTCTTCTCTCTCATCTGCACGGCCATATTCTACTTCCAGCTCGGATACCAGTTTCTGGGAGCAGTGCAGATAGCGGTCTACGCCGGAGGCATCATGGTGCTGTTCGTGTTCGCGATTATCCTTACCCACAAGCCCAATCAGAAGAGCGCGCCTCTTGAGGCTCATCGTCAGTTTACAGGCGTATGCGCTTCCATAGCGGGAGCAGTGCTTCTGATCTACGCTCTCTTGAGAATGCCGCTCCTCAAGGGCATCTCACTTGCCGAGGCTATCGCCGGCGGCGGAGAGACCCTAACGATGCACGAGATCGGTACGGCTCTCGTGGGTTCGGAAAAGTTCCAGTATCTTCTTCCCTTCGAGGCAGTCAGCCTTCTTCTGCTGGCCTGCATCATCGGAGGTGTGGTAATAGCTCGTAAAAAATAATCCCGAAAAAGAAATCTATTATGGATATAAGCATTTTATGGTATTTAGTGCCGAGCGTCCTGCTGTTCGTTTTCGGTGTCTACGGCTTCATTACCCGCAAGAACATGATCGCCATGCTGATCTCTCTTGAGCTCATGCTCAACTCAGCCGACCTCAATTTCGTGATCTTCAACCGTTACCTCTTTCCCGGCTCGATGGAGGGAATGATGTTCACACTCTTCGCCATTGCAATCGCTGCCGCTGAGACATCTATCGCAATCGCACTGATCATCAACATCTATCGCGCAATCGGCAATACCAACGTGACGGATATTAAAGAAATGAAATTCTAAACAATTCCTAAGACATGGAGATAACACTTCCAATTTTAATCCTTGCGATCCCAATTGCGATGTTCCTCATCTTGGGAATCGGAGGCGTTGTGATGCCACGCAAAGTAGCCGGCATACTCGGCATCCTTGGCATGGGCACATGTGCGGCTCTCGCCTACACTGTGGCTTTCACATACTTCTTCAGCGGAGCGCCCGAATTTATCAATGAGTTCGGACAGCGTCTGCAGTTCCAGGTGTTCGACTATACCTGGCTCGCGTTTACAGAAAACCTCGTAGTGAAACTCGGATTCCTTCTTGATCCGATCTCGGCCATGATGCTCGTGGTCATCACTACCATCTCTTTCATGGTCCACCTCTACTCATGGGGCTATATGGAGCATGAGCCGGGCTTCCAGCGCTATTATGCGTTTCTCAACCTCTTCTCGTTCTCAATGCTCGGACTCGTAGTCGCCACCAACATCTTCCAGATGTATATCTTCTGGGAGCTCGTGGGTGTCAGCTCCTACCTGCTGATCGGATTCTTCTACAAGCTTCCCTCTGCGGTATCAGCCTCCAAGAAGGCATTTATCGTAACCCGCTTCGCCGACCTCGGCTTCCTCATCGGTATCCTTCTCCTTACATTCTATACCGATACATTCAACTTCCAGACACTGACATCCAATCCCGAACTCGTGATGCAGCAGTGCGGAGGTGCCACCTTCATGGGAGCCTCTGTCATGACATGGGCCATGGTTCTCATCTTCGTCGGCGGTATGGGTAAGTCAGCGATGATGCCTCTCCACATCTGGCTTCCGGACGCGATGGAAGGTCCTACTCCCGTATCAGCGCTTATCCACGCCGCTACCATGGTCGTGGCAGGTGTCTATCTTGTAGCACGCATGTTCCCCTGCTACTGCCAGGTGCCCGCATCCATGGACTTCGTAGGCATCATCGGAGCCATAACAGCGTTCTACGCCGCAGTGGTAGCCTGCTGCCAGATCGACATCAAGCGTGTGCTTGCATTCTCCACCATCTCGCAGATCGCATTCATGATGGTGTCGCTTGCAGTAGCGCGTGACTATGTACCCGTCGGCGAGCACTGGCATGCTCCCGGTCTCGGCTACATGGCATCGATGTTCCATCTCTTCACCCACGCCATGTTCAAGGCCCTCCTCTTCCTTGGAGCAGGTTGCCTCATCCATGCCGTGCACTCCAACAACTACACATCGATGGGTGGCCTCCGCAAGTACATGCCGATAACCCACTGGACATTCCTCATCGGCTGTCTCGCCATCGCAGGTATATTCCCCTTCTCAGGATTCTTCTCTAAAGACGAGATGCTCGCAGCCATGTATCAGAACTCATTCTTCTGGGGTGCATGGATGACAATGGTAGCAGGTCTTACAGCATTCTACATGTTCCGCCTCTACTACATGATCTTCTGGTGGGAAGAGAATCCCCACTACAAGGAGCATAAGCCTCACGACGCCCCCTGGCAGATGTCGCTTCCGCTCATCATCCTCGCCCTCGTGAGCTGCGTGGCAGGTTTCATCCCCTTCGGCCACTATGTGACATTCGACGGCAAACCCTATGACATCCACCTCGAGGCAAGCGTATGGGTACCGAGCATCGTGATGGCTCTCTGCGCTATCGGCCTTGCAACCTGGCTATATGCCAAGAAGAACGACAAACCCGCAAAGATGCGCGCCGCCCTTCCCACACTCTGGGAAGCAGCACACCGCCGCTTCTACTGGGACGAGATCTATCAGTTCATCACCCACCGCTTCATCTTCGGCATCATCTGCCAGAGCATCGCATGGTTTGACCGCCATGTCATCGACGCCACAATGGACGGATTCGCCAAGATCTCACAGAAGAGCAGCTATGCTATCCGTGGCATGCAGAACGGTCACATCCAGGCCTACGTCGCATGGTACTTCTTCGGAGCGATCGCTCTCGCGGCTCTCGTATGGTTCGCTATCGCATGACATTATTCATATTGCTAAAAATATAAGACAATGTTTGGAAATATCTTAATTTGGTTTGTGGTCATCCCCATCCTTATGATGGCCGGACTGGGCATCTGCCGCAACAGCAGTATGAATGCCATCCGCGCGGTCATGACCGTAGGCAGCACGGCACTCATGGTGCTGGGCATCTGGCTCGCGTTTGACTTCCTCGGTCAGCGTGCAGCCGGCAATGAAGCCGAGATGCTCTATATGGGCAGCTGGCTCTGGTATGCACCTCTCAACATCCACCTCGCAGTCGGCGTCGACGGCATCTCGGTGCTGATGCTTCTCCTCAGTTGCGTGATTGTATTTGCCGGAACATTCGCTTCCTGGAAGATCAATCCCCTTCCCAAGAACTTCTTCCTCTGGTTCTGCCTCCTGAGCACCGGTGTGTTCGGATTCTTCATCACCATCGACATGTTTACCATGTTCATGTTCTATGAGGTTGCGCTTATCCCTATGTATCTTCTCATCGGCGTATGGGGCACAGGACGCAAGGAATACAGCGCGATGAAGCTGACCCTCATGCTGATGGGCGGCTCAGCCTTCCTGATGCTCGGTCTGCTCGGCATCTTCTGGCACTCCGGTACAGAACTCGCCAACTGCACATGGAACATACTTGAGATCTCACACAACTCCGTTATAGACCCGAGCTGGCAGAGAATGCTCTTCTGCTTCACCTTCGTAGGTTTCGGCGTGCTTGGCGCGATGTTCCCCTTCCACACATGGAGCCCCGACGGTCACGCATGCGCACCCACTGCGGTATCGATGCTTCACGCCGGCGTGCTCATGAAACTCGGTGGCTACGGCTGCTTCCGCATCGCCATCTTCCTGCTTCCGCAGGCTGCCAACGAGCTGGCATGGGTATTCATCGTGCTGACCGGTATCTCTATCGTGTACGGAGCCTTCTCGGCATGCGTACAGACCGACCTCAAGTATATCAACGCATACTCTTCGGTGTCGCACTGCGGCATGGTGCTTTTCGCCATCCTGATGCTTAACACCACAGCGATGACAGGCGCTATCCTCCAGATGCTTTCACACGGCCTGATGACGGCTCTCTTCTTCGCCCTCATCGGTATGATCTACGGACGTACGCATACACGTGACATCCGCCAGATGGGCGGCCTCATGCGCATCATGCCCTATCTCGGTGTATGCTACATGATCGCAGGTTTCGCATCACTCGGTCTCCCCGGCCTATCAGGCTTCGTAGCGGAGATGACCATCTTCTTCGGATCGTTCCAGGAGGCTGACACCTTCCACCGTGTATTCGTGATCGCCGCTACCTGCTCCATCGTGATCACAGCGGTCTATATTCTCCGCGTAGTAGGCAAACTGCTTCTCGGCCCGGTTCAGGACGAACATCACCTCACCCTCACCGATGCGACATGGTTTGAGCGTCTGAGCACGGTCACCCTCATCCTCTGCATCGCGGGAATCGGTTGCTTCCCCAACTGGATCAACGAGACTATACAGCATTCATTCTCTCCCATCATAGCCGCCATCCAGGCAGCAGCCCTCTAATCAATTCCTTTACCTCACAACTTAACAACTCAGACAAACAATGGACTATTCACAATTTGGGTCAATGCTACCCGAACTGATTGTATTGGGAATCTTCCTCATTGTGTTCTTCATGGACACATTCGGAGGAGAGGGGGTAAAGAAAGCCCTGACTCCCACTACCGCGGTGCTCTTCCTTCTCGGCACCGTAGCGATATGGATCGCGCCGAGCAGCGCTGACGCTATCTTCGGC
>X108_Striped_Desert_Hamster__coassemble_252_pt1 | contig 11592 bp, 10 predicted proteins | sample X108_Striped_Desert_Hamster__metabat2_low_PE_001 | metagenome-assembled genome bin X108_Striped_Desert_Hamster | reverse complement strand
TCACCCTGTCGATCTTCAGAGACATTTCCGAAAGTTCAAGCCGTGCGCCTGACGGCCGCACTACGCTAAGTCCGGAGACTACAGCATCACCCGTGATATTGTCCGCATCATTTCCGCTGACATTAACACCGGCAGATACTGAGACAAGACAGTCGGCAAGTTTTCCGCCAATACCAAAATCAGAGGGACGGAAACCGGCTATGTCCAAATCCGCATCAAACGTGGACTCAATACCGTCAAGCCTGCAGCCGGCCTGCAAGTCGACCATTAAGTCCTCGTCGCTATTAACCAAAGACAACGAGACATTCTCCTTGCGCTTCTCCGCATAGAGATCAATGCCATTGATTCTCTTCCCCCTTATGTCGACATGATCAGCCAGAACAGACACCTTACCATCCACATTGCGGTCAAAACCGGTGACATCGGCATCTATCACAAACGATGCCATTCCGATATCGGATGACGATATGAACTTCCCGACATGTACGTCATCGCCTACTACCGACGCGACAAGATGCGGACGTCTTGACCTGATAGCGGAAGCTGCAGCCTCAAGATGCAGGGAACCGGCATCGGTCGATACTCCGCCGTCGACAGAGGCCTTGTCAAGACCTGACATAACGCCCTTTAGATCAAGCGTCACACTGCCGGCCTGAGAGACAATACTCCTTATCTTTCTGGAGACACCCGGTATGACAGACATAACGTCTGACAATAACACTGATGAAAAACGGCTCTTTAGACCCCCTAAACTGAGGTTGAGACTATCTTTGCAACTTATTCCATCGGCATCAGCCTGGAGATGTATATACGAACCAGTGTTCTCATTATCAAGGGCCAGATTCCTTACCTCCGCCATGTCTCTCGACAAAGAAGCATCCACATCCACATTCCATGCCGAACCAAACGATGAAAGCGCAGGAAGCAACATGCTGAAATCCGATGGAGTGACATATCCCCTTACCACCAGATCAACCGGTCTGTCAAGTCCGAAAACGCAATGAATGTCTCCAAATGAAAGAGACGTGGACGGAAAAGCCACATTCAGGCCCTTGACCAAAAGAGAGTCATGCCCTCCCTTCCGGGCCTTTCGGTAAGAAATATCGGCCGAAAGACTTCTTAAAGATGCTCCGGGCGACACGTCGCACTGCATATTCCTTACATCAAAATGAAAGTCATCATTCTTCAACACAGGGATACTAAGATCCATACGAAGACCTGTCAGCCTTATATCAGAAAAAGGGAGGGCCACGCTGTCCGCGTTGACCATCCATGGCCTCGAAAAACGCGCTTTGGAGTCCCTAATGACGATATTCCTGAAGCGGAGATCAAACTTTGAAGGAGGTTTTGTCCTGTCTTTAGGGGAAAGGGCATCTATGAGAAACTGAATATTCAACGGTCCATCACTGCATTGCTGACTGACATTTGCATCAAGACCTATTATCTCCGCATAATTGAGCACGATCCGGCCCGAAGAAATCAAACGCCACATGTCAATTCCGGCCGCAACCCTATTGATGGATGCACATGTTTCACCTTCGGGCGAAACAAGAGAGACACCGGAAAGACGGACCTCGCTGAAGGGAAGGATGGAGAGTCGATCTATCCTCAGGTCACCGCCAAGCAAGGCAGAGAGCTCTTCTGTCGCTATAGCCTTCACCTTATTCTGGACAGACGGAACGGAAAGAAGTACATACAAACCGACATATACAACGACAATAAGCATTATCAACGTCATGATGATGCTTCTTACAACAGTATATACAGGCTTCAATACTTTCATTTATAACCACATAGTGAACGAGGCACACCAAATTGCGCACCGAGATGCAGGTAGATGCCCTGCTAAGAACTACAAAATTAATAAAAAAAGACGGTTATCACACATAATTTTATAAAAAATCAGATTTGCAACTTTCAAAAAATAGTGTTAACTTTGCACTATACTCGGGATTCCGGAGTCGTATGACGAATGAAACCCGGGATAAGAAACCGATTATCAATGAGCACAACAATACTTGGAATAGAGTCGAGTTGCGACGACACATCAGCCGCGGTGATTACCGATGGCCTGCTTCGTAGCAATGTAATAGCAAGCCAGAAAGTACACGAAGCTTTCGGGGGTGTAGTACCCGAACTTGCCAGCCGTGCACACCAGCAGAATATAGTACCTGTCGTAAGCGAAGCTCTTCGTCAAGCCGGAATCGAGGCTAAAGACCTTGATGCCATAGCATTTACACGCGGACCGGGACTGCTCGGCTCGCTGCTGGTAGGCACATCCTTCGCTAAAGGAATGGCTATCGGACTTGGTATTCCGACAATCGATGTAAACCATCTTCATGGCCACGTATTGAGCCACTTCATAAAGGAAGAAGAAAACCAGGAGGTGCCGGAGTTTCCATTCATGTGCCTGCTTATATCAGGTGGCAACTCGCAGATAATAATGGTAAAATCCCCATCCGAAATGGAAATGCTGGGAAGCACCATTGATGATGCCGCCGGAGAGGCGTTTGACAAATGCGCCAAAGTCATGGGGCTGCCGTATCCCGGAGGACCACATATCGACCGCCTCGCAGCGGAAGGAGACCCTGAAGCATTCCGATTTGCCAAACCCCACATTCCCGGACTTGACTATTCCTTCAGCGGACTCAAGACATCATTCCTATACACGGTACGTGACAATCTGCGCATCGACCCAGACTTTATAGAAAAAAGAAAGGCCGATCTCGCCGCCTCACTGCAAAAGACCATTATCGACATACTTCTCGATAAACTCGCAAAAGCGGTAAAAGAGCATCCGGTGAAGCAGATAGCAATCGGCGGAGGAGTCTCAGCCAATTCCGGAGTCAGGTCCGCAATAGAAGACTTCTGCCGACGAAGGGGAATACGCGCATGGATACCCAAGCGCTCATTCACCACCGACAATGCCGCCATGGTGGCCATAGCCGGGTATTTCAAGTATCAGAACCAGGACTTCTGCAGTCTTGACCTTCCACCCTATTCAAAAGTACAAGTGTAACTCCGATATCACCATCAAAATGAAAGCCGACTCACACATCGAGAAAAGACACGTAATAGTCTATGGATACACCCGCAAGGAACTTACGGGAATCCTGAAGCATTTCATAAGGCATCTTCCGGCCTATATGAAATTAGGAGTGGAAGCCGAACTGCTTCTTTCAAAGATCACGCTAACCGGCTCCAACTGCGGCATCGAGTTGTTGCGTTTCAACATGAACCGCTATCATCAGGATTTACGCGACATATTCACGAAAGACGTAATAACCACCGAAGACAAGTCGCTTGCTGAAGTACTCGGCGACATGCTGAAAGAGAGGGATCTTACCGTATCGTGCGCCGAAAGCTGCACGGGCGGCAACATAGCGCACAGAATCACACTGCAGCCCGGAAGCAGCAACTACTTCCTCGGAAGCATCGTAAGTTATGCCAATGACGTCAAGACCAATGTGCTCGGAGTGCCCCAGAAATACATAGACCAGTACGGAGCCGTCAGCCGCGAAGTGGTAGAGGCAATGGCCGAGGGAGCGGCAAGACTGACACGCAGCGACTGCGCAATATCCACCTCAGGCATAGCCGGACCCGATGGAGGCACCAAGTATAAGCCGGTAGGAACGGTATGGATCGGAGTAAAGTACGGCAGCAAGACAGTGAGCGAATGCAAGCATTTCGAAGGGAGCCGCAACGATGTGATAGAGTCAGCCACATCCCACGGCATAGTAATGCTCATCAACCTGCTTCGCGATTCATATGAGGAAGAGGATGACCTCGCTGACGAATGACGCAGCGATCAGCATCGTCTCAGAAATACCTTGTCACATAAACATAAGAGTGACCAAATAGACACCGACATCCTGTATTTATGGTAGAAAAACATGTCTACCGTAAAAAAATAAGAATGACGGAATAAATTTTGAGATAAATATTTGGAAGAATGCGGAATTATTATTAATTTTGCATCCGATTTGTGGCACATCCTTAAAAGTTCGGTCACCAGATGCACCGGCCGGGCGATATGAGACTGTGATGGCCGCCTCAATCCGAAAGTTAAATTTTTATAGAAGTAAAAAACAAACCCTCGTCATGTCAAAGACTTGTCAGATTACAGGCAAAAAAGCGTCGGTCGGCAACAACGTATCACACTCGAAGCGCCGCACCAAACGCAGATTCAATGTGAACCTGCACACCAAGAAGTTCTATTGGGTAGAACAGGACATGTGGATTGAGCTGCGCGTCAGCGCTCGTGCTCTCCGCACCATCAACAAAATCGGCCTCAACGCAGCACTCAAGAGAGCAGAGGCAGAAGGCAACATTGATTTCAAAAACATTCAAATTCTTTCGCTCTGATAGCGTTCAATAATTATGGCAAAGAAAGCTAAAGGCAATCGCGTGCAGGTTATTCTTGAATGCACCGAGCACAAGGCAAGCGGCATGCCCGGTATGAGCAGATACATCACTACCAAAAACCGCAAGAATACTCCGGGTCGTATGGAACTGAAGAAGTACAATCCGATCCTGAAGAAAATGACCATCCACAAAGAAATTAAATAAGCACTGACCCATGGCAAAGAAAACCGTCGCGTCTCTTCAGAAAGGTGAAGGACGTACCTACTCCAAAGTCATCAAGATGGAGAAATCCCCCAAGACAGGCGCTTATGTCTTCAAAGAAGAGATGGTGCCCAACGATGCAGTTCAGGCTGCTCTGAAGTAAGATAATTTTATCTTTAACCATATTGGCAGACGATTCCTTTAGCATAAAGGAGTCGTCTGTTGCATTTTGTGCATATTCGTGCTGCGGATAACGAATATAGTAATAAAATGAGAGTCCGGCAAAATCAAAATCTTGATATAATTGTTGGTAATATCGGAATTCTTTTCTATATTTGTATCTTGAAAAGAATGTGCCAATCGCAAGGGACAACCTTTGCGGCCATAAAACACCGGAGTCACGGCCTCGGTACAGTCTAAGAATACACTAAAAGGATATACTCAAAACATGGACAGATATGGTTATTTAAGAGTTGCCGCCGCCTTTCCTAAAGTGGCACTCGCCGATCCCAATACCAACGCAACAAGAATAGCCCAGATGATCGGGGAACTTGCACAGCAGGGCGCCAGACTGATAGTCTTTCCGGAACTGTGCCTGACAGGCTATACATGCGCAGATCTTTTCAACCAGCCGATTCTTCTTGATGCGGCTATGCGTCAGCTTATCTTCCTTCGCGAGATTACGGAGCAGAACAATGTGACAGTAGTGGTGGGTCTGCCTGTAAGGTACAGGGGACGTCTGTATAACTGTGCAGCAATAGTGCAGAACGGAGAAATACTCGGCATAGTACCTAAATGCTATCTGCCCAATTACAACGAGTTTTATGAAAAACGCTGGTTCTCTTCGGGTCTCTATATCGATGTGCCTCAAGGAGAACGCTACAACACTATAGATATCAACGGGAAAAGCGTGCCTTTCGGCATCAATCTCCTTTTCAGCATAGACGATGCCAAGTTCGGTGTCGAGATCTGTGAAGACATGTGGGTTCCCAATCCACCAAGCACCTGCCTTACCGTGGCCGGTGCAGACATCATCGCCAATCTCAGCGCAACGGACGAGATGATCAACAAACACTCATACCTGTTGTCGCTCATCAAGGAACGTTCGTCGCGATGCAAGTGCGGATATGTATATGCCTCGGCAGGAGCGGGAGAGTCAAGCACTGACCTCGTCTTTGCCGGCAACGCCATAATTGCCGAAGACGGACAGATTCTCAGGAAATCAGAGAGATTCCAGCGCCGTGAAGGATATGCCATCGCGGATGTAGACATCGAAAAACTCAGGAACACACGTCAGCGTCAGTCAAGTTTCGGACAGAACGATTTCGCTCTTCCCACACTCGGTAATCCTACGGCCAAAGCCGCAGAACAGACAGTAAACAGGGAACTGATGCGTACGGTCAATCCACATCCATTCGTGTCGACAGACTCAACACTATTCAGGGACCAATGCCACGAGATAATCAACATACAGGCTCTCGGTCTTGAACAAAGGCTTGAGGCAACGCACTGCAGCAATCTCGTGATAGGAGTGTCAGGCGGGCTCGACTCCACGCTCGCACTTCTCGTGGCAGTGAAGGCGTTTGACGACATGGGACTCGACCGCAAGGGAATACTCGGAGTCACGATGCCCGGATTCGGAACCTCAGACCGCACTCATGACAATGCGGTTGAACTGATGGAGCGTATGGGCATTAAGCACTGCGAAATCAGCATATCAAAGGCCGTGATGCAGCATTTCTCCGACATAGGACATGACATAAACGTGCATGACGCCACCTATGAAAACTCCCAGGCACGCGAACGCACACAGATCCTGATGGATCTTGCCAACAAGACCGGCGGCATGGTGCTCGGCACAGGCGACCTGTCGGAAATAGCTCTCGGATGGTGCACATACAACGGCGACCACATGTCGATGTATAGCGTGAACGCATCCGTACCCAAGACACTCATCCGTCATCTCGTAAGCCAGCTTGCGCTTGACTATGACGAAGGCACACGCCGCATACTGGAAGATGTGGTCAACACTCCCATCAGTCCGGAACTCGTGCCCACTGACAACGAGGGCAAGATAGCACAGAAGACAGAAGACCTTGTAGGTCCATATGACCTTCACGATTTCTTCCTCTATCACATGATGGACGGATACACTCCCGCAAAGATCTTCATGCTTGCATGCAGTGCATACGCATGTGGACCATATGATGACGGACGACCTACATTCACTCCTGAGACCATAAAGAAATGGCTTGTGACATTCTATAGAAGATTCTTCAGCCAGCAGTTCAAGCGCTCCTGCATGCCGGACGGACCAAAGGTAGGTCCGATATCGCTCTCTCCACGCGGCGACTGGAAAATGCCGTCAGATGCCGTATCCCGTCTCTGGATTGCGGAAGCGGAGGCCATACAAATATAACATAAGACTGAAATGAACAACAAGACAATAACCGGAACGGAAACAGAACGCTACGACGATGATGACCTTAAGGAGGCAGTAAGGGTCATGAAGGAGGGAGGAATCATCCTCTACCCTACCGATACCGTGTGGGGAATAGGTTGTGATGCCACCAATGCCGAAGCAATCGACAGGATATACCGGCTCAAACGCAGGGCCGACTCCAAGTCCATGCTGGCACTCGTCGGTTCTGAAGGCATGCTGCAGCGCTTTGTCAAGGAGGTGCCAGACATAGCATGGCAGCTGATAGACGCCGCCGTGAATCCGATGACGATCATCTATGATGACGCGCGAGGAGTGGCCGGCAACCTCACGGCAGAAGACGGCAGCCTCGGAATCAGGATCACGGTAGAGCGTTTCAGCCGTGCTCTCTGCGACCGTATGCGAGGTCCGGTAGTATCCACTTCAGCCAACATCAGCGGTATGCCGACTCCTCATACCTTCCGTGAAATATCGCAGGAAATCAAGGACGGGGTGGATTATGTATGCCGTTACAGACAAAACGACAATTCTGAGGCAACTCCGAGCAATATCATCAAGGTGACCAGAGGCAACGTGGTAAAAGTAATCAGATGAGAGGAATAAAAGCATCTATCAAAATGGAACGCGCAAAGTTTGTGCTGACGGACTGGATCTCCGCCAACATTTCCTTTGTATGCGTCAACATACTCAGATGCCTTATGTCTGACTATCCACATGACACTCCGGAGGCAGTATGGAACTTCATGATGCAGCCCAAACTGTGTGTGGAACAGACACTCATACCTCTTTTTCTTCTCGGGCTGTACTGGCTTTCAGGATTCTACAACAATCCTTTCGGCAAGTCAAGGCTATATGAACTCCTTAACGCAGCAGTGGTCAGCCTCATAAGCACGATACTGATCCATATCTCTCTTCTGACCAACGACCAGATGCAGGATATAGAGGCCAATCTGCTGCAACTTCTGACAATTTTCCTCATATTCTTTACATTTACGGTAGCCGGACGCCTGATACTCATCAATCGGCAAATCCATCAGTTTCGCCGCCGCAACTGGCGATATGCCACAGTAATAGTAGGGAACTCAAAGAAAGCACATGCCTTTGCCGACAGACTAAAAAACAGCAAGGCTGTGCTTGGATATGAAATCGTTGGATTCTTCCGTATACCTGGAGAGGAAGACGCGTCTCCAGACGCCATGGACCTTGATGAGATCGACTCATTCTGCCACGAGCACAACATCGACCAGATAATCCTCTCACCCCGGAAATCTGACGAGGACAGGCTCCTGAGCCTGCTATACCGCCTATTTCCGCTTGGCATTCCGGTAAAACTATCACCGGACACTATAAACTTCATGACCTCATCCATAAAGCTCAGGGAAATCTACGGACAACCGCTCGTAGACCTTACCCACTCAAGCATGAGTGAGTCGGAAGTAAACATGAAGCGTACGTTTGACGTAGTGGCAAGCATCATAACCCTGATAGTGCTGAGTCCACTTTATCTGGCACTCTCAATCTGGGTTAAGCTTGACTCTCCGGGGCCGGTATTCTACAGGCAACAAAGGATCGGACTTCACCAGCGACCGTTTGACATCATCAAATTCCGGTCAATGAGGACCAATGCCGAAGAAAACGGACCGCAGCTGAGCGATGACGATGACCCGAGAGTGACGAAAGCGGGACGAATAATGCGTAAATACCGCCTCGATGAACTGCCTCAGTTCTGGAACGTGCTTAAAGGCGACATGAGCATAGTGGGTCCAAGGCCGGAACGGGAATACTACATAAGGCAAATCATGGAAAAAGCTCCCTACTACACACTGATGTATCAGACACGGCCGGGTATCACCTCATGGGGCATGGTGCAATACGGCTATGCATCAAGAGTAGAAGAGATGGTGGAACGCTCGAAATACGACCTCATCTATATCTCCAACATGTCGATACTCGTAGACCTCAAGATAATGCTCCACACCGTCCTGACAATCATAGAGGGACGCGGCAAATGACACTATAAACAACAAAGAAACAGCAACGAACTTGGCTTATAAAGAAACTCATAACAGATTCACGGAATGGTGGGCAGAAGTGGTCACCTGGCGCGAGCGTCACATCAAGGAGAGAAATTTCCTCATAGTACTGGCACTCGTGGTGGGAGTCATATGCGGATTTGCAGCACAGCTGCTGAAATTCCTCATCCATACGATAGCACACCTCCTGACAGCGCATTTCAGTGAAACAACCGGCAACTGGTTAAATCTCGTGTATCCGGTGGTAGGCATAATCATAGTCACTCTCTTCATCAACTATGTGGTTAAAGACAATGTAAGCCACGGCGTTACGAAAGTGCTATATGCCATATCACGGCGTAAATCACGGCTCAAGAAAAAACACTGCTACGCCTCTCTTGTAGGCTCGGCCATCACCATCGGATTCGGCGGATCTGTCGGAGCCGAGGGCCCTATCGTATACACCGGTGCGGCAATAGGCTCGAATATAGGGCAGGCGTTCCGCCTCTCGCCACGCATACTGATGCTGCTTGTAGGCTGCGGTGCGGCCGCAGGCATCGCAGGCATCTTCCGTGCCCCTATCGCAGGAATGCTTTTCACCCTTGAGGTGCTTATGATAGACCTGACCGGGGCTACAGTGATGCCTCTTCTCATCTCATCCATCACCGGAGCCACGGTGGCCTATGTGCTGGAAGGATATGGTGCGGAGTTCTTCTTCTCGCAGAGCGAGCCGTTCCAGACCAATCGTATTCCCTGGACCATCCTGCTCGGAGTGCTATGCGGATTCGTCAGCCTGTACTTCACAAGGGCGATGTTCATGCTTGAAAAATGGTTTGGAGCCTTTAAAAGCCGCTGGATAAAGATATCTGCGGGCGGAATAATCCTTGCGGGCCTCATCTTCGTCTTTCCTCCGCTCTACGGCGAGGGCTACGAAGCGATCAATACACTTCTCGACGGCAATACCCAGGGGATTCTTGACGGTACCATCTTCTATGGCGACCGCATCAATCCCTGGTCAATCACCATCTTTGTGGCATGTCTTATCCTTACAAAGGTATTCGCCACAACCGCCACAAATGCCGCCGGCGGAGTCGGAGGCACATTCGCGCCGTCGCTCTTCGTAGGCGCAATGACAGGATTCCTTTTCGCATATTTCTTCAATCAACTCGACCTCGGAATAGAACTGAGTCAGAAAAACTTCTCCCTGATGGGAATGGCCGGAGTCATGAGCGGAGTGATGCACGCTCCCCTGATGGCAATATTCCTTACCGCAGAGATGACGGGAGGATACAATCTTTTCCTGCCGCTCCTGATAGTCTCCACACTGTCGTACATGACGATCAAGGCATTCGAGCCATACAGCATATATACGATGCGTCTTGCCGAGAAAGGAGACCTCATCACCCATGAAAAGGACAAGACAGTGCTCACCCTACTGAAAATCGACAACGTAATCGAGAAGGACTTCATAGAGGTACATCCCGAAATGAGCCTTAAGCAGATGGTAGACGTAATATCGCAATGCAACCGAAACCTCTACCCTGTGACTGACTCAGAAGGCATGCTGAAGGGAGTCGTGCTGCTTGACGACATACGCAACATCATGTTTCGCCCGGATCTTTACCGCAAGATGCACGTAAGCCGCTTCATGGCGATGCCTCCAGCGAGAATCGAGATTACCGACAGCATGGATAAAGTCATGAACACATTCGACCAGACAGGCGCATGGAACCTGCCGGTAGTAGACAATGGCAAATATGTCGGATTTGTATCTAAATCCAAAATATTCAACTCCTACAGACGAGTGCTGAAACATTATTCTGACGATTGACCTCGGCAACTTAACATACGCATTCATCTGAAGAACCAGAATTACGACTATGGAAAAGAAAGACCTGAGAATAGTTTTTTTCGGAACTCCCGAATTTGCAGTGGAGAGCCTTGACGCGATAATAACCAACGGATTCAATGTGGTGGGGGTAGTAACCATGCCCGACAAGATCGCGGGAAGGGGACACAAACTCTACCAGAGCGACGTCAAAAGATATGCGATAGAGAAAGGCCTCAACATACTGCAACCAGAGAAACTGAAATCGACGGAGTTCATAGACTCGCTTCGTGCCCTGGAAGCCGACCTCTTCATAGTGATAGCTTTCCGTATGCTTCCACGAGAGGTGTGGCAGATGCCAAGACTCGGCACATTCAACCTGCATGCCTCACTATTGCCCAGATACCGCGGTGCCGCGCCCATAAACCGGGCCGTGATGAACGGAGACACAGAGACGGGAGTCACCACATTCTTCCTCAAGCATGAGATCGACACAGGCGACATGATAATGCAACGTAAGATAGAGATTAGTCCTGACGATAATGTGGGCGACGTGCATGACCGACTCATGCATCTGGGTGCGGGAATGGTGGTAGAGACCGTGAATGCCATCGTAGACGGTACGCTTACAACCACGCCGCAGCCTGAGGGTGACTTCACACCGGCCCCAAAAATATTCAAGGAAGACTGCCGCATAGACTGGACCCGGGACGCGGACTCGGTAAGAAACCATATTCGTGGTCTCA
>X108_Striped_Desert_Hamster__coassemble_251_pt1 | contig 11711 bp, 9 predicted proteins | sample X108_Striped_Desert_Hamster__metabat2_low_PE_001 | metagenome-assembled genome bin X108_Striped_Desert_Hamster | reverse complement strand
CTTCAGCGGCTTTCGGAGCGTCGGTAGCATCCGGGGATTTTGGGGAATCAGGGACGGCTGTAGCCGGGGATGGGTCCTCCACCTTCTCGAGGTCGTAGATGGTGTCTTTTTCCTTTTTCATGTGGTTTGTGTTATGTCGGATTGGTTTTTACGTCCGCAAAATTACCGCCACGCGCATTCTTTCTTCCCTTATCGATGGAAAATATCGGTTTATTTTATTATCTTTGTGGCAAAATAAACATGTCGCAAAATAAACGACTTCAATAATGCTTATGAGAATCTTTACACTGATTGCAATCGGCGGCTCGCTTCTCTTCGGAGGAATGGCAGACGCCGCGCCCCACTCCCCTTTCGCGATGATGAAGAAGGAGCAAGGCAAAAATGACAAAAAACGCAGTTTCAGGAGGGCATCCGACAAGGCCGGAACATGGAAACCGCTGCACGAGAAAAACTACGGATGGAACGGGAAGGAATGGGAACTCGAAGACACGTTCGAGATTAGTTATGATTTCTTTGGGAATACCGTCAAGGAACGCTCGCTAAACTATGACGGGGAAACCATAGTGACTGACTTCTCATACAACGAGAATAACAAGTTGACTTTTCGCGAATCGAAAATATCGCTCGACGGCGAGAATTTCGTCAACAGCAAAAAGACCGAGTTCCAGTATGACGATATCGTGACGAATGTCATTACGATGCGCAACGAATGGATGTGGATGAACGATGACTGGAAACTCGTAGGCAACAACTACAAGCGTACCATAGTCCGCGATGAGAACGGCAACATTACCGCCATTGTAATCGCCACGCTGTTTCAGGGCTATTACGATCCGGTGCAACGTCTGGATATAACATATGGCGAAGACGGCAAGGCAAGCCATATCAAGCAGTCAAACCTTGCATACAACGGCAAGGACTACTACTGGGTGACCGAGGCGGAACTCTACGATATAGTCTGGGAGTCTACCGACGGCCAGATCACGAGTTATGAGGATATCTTCCTCGGCAACAACCGTATCCGCAAGGCCACTCTGATGGATGTGGACAAGGTGCTTAACGTGACTGACGTGAAGTATGCCGACGACGGATCTTATAAGGCCGATATGACCATGACCGATGAGGACGGTACTGTAGAGGGGAATGTGACTTATTCCGTACTCGAGAATGATGGATATCAGATGATGTCTACCGTCTTCTATCCCGACGGAAGTACCGAGCTCAGCTGGGAAGGCTCCTCATATGATGACTGGGGACATCTTACACTGTCTTTCTCATCATGGAGCGACGGCGAGGTGTCGATCGTGGATGAATTCATCAAGGGTACCGTTGAATATGATGCAGACGGTTTCCCTGTCACATATACCGTGACTCAGGAATCAATGGACCAGAACGGCGAGACCTTTACCGACAATGTCTTCCGCGCTGAATACTCCGACTACGCTGACGTGACGCTCGGAGTGGAACAGTCAGTGACCGACAGCAATGCCGCGATAGAGTATTACAGCCTGCAGGGTGTGAGGATTGAAAAGCCGGCAGCCGGCACCCTCTGCATCCGCCGTCAGGGCGCGAAGGCAGAGAAGATTATAGTGAGATAATCAGTATCCGGCCCTGTGCCTGCAAAAAATATCCGGTCGCGGCTCAAACCGCGACCGGATTATTGTTTTTACCGGGTTATTGCTTTTATCAGGGGGGGCCTCAGACGAGATGCGAGATGAGGGTCTCGCGGTCGCCGGGCAGGAGGTCGATCACCGGAATCTCTATCATGGTGTAGGCTCCGGGAGCGAGACGCATCGAAGCGCGCGCCACGCCTACGAGCAGCTGTGCCGTGAGGGCGGGATTGTTGATCGTCATGTTGAACTCAAAACGCTGGTTCTGGGTCTTGCCTGAAACACCCTTGCGCACCATATGCACGCCGTGACCCATGTCCTTGACAGCATCGACGCTGTCCACCGCCATCACGTGGGTCTCGTCGGACGCGAAGTAGGGGTCGGCCTTCACAGCCTTCTCCACGTCTTCCAGACGCGCGCCATCCTCAAGTTCGACATATACCATACGGCGGTGCATGCCGTCGCCCTTGGGCATTGTCATCGAGAGGGCGTTTCTAACTCCGGACTTCGACTTGACGCACACCGTATGGCCCATGCTCATGCCGGGGCCGAAATTGGTGTAGGTAAGGCCCTTGGGAGCCGCCGCCTGCATGAGGGTACGGACTATGGAGTCGCTACCCGGATCCCATCCGGCGGAAATCACCGACACCTTGCCGGCCTTTCTGGCAGCGGCGTCGAGCGAGCGGCGGAGGTCCACTATGGAGGTGTGGATATCGAAACTGTCGACGGTATTGATGCCCATGGCGAGATATTCCAGAGCATATTTCTCTACCTCGCGGGTAGGGGTGCAGAGGATCGCCACATCCACCTGTCCGAGATCACGGATATCTGTCACCACCTTGTAGGGTGCGAGTTCGGCGGGGATGTCCGCCACGTTGCGGCGCACTACGCCTGCGATCTCGAAATCAGGGGCTGCCTGGAGCGCTTCTACCGTGAAGTGTCCGATGTTGCCGTAACCCACTACGGCGGCACGAATCTTTTTCATTTCCTATAGTATTAAAAATCTTTTGCTTATGGCGAAAGGCACCGCAGCAGGCAGCGCCTCACGCCTTACCGCCCGCAAATTTACAAAAAAATCTCCATTCTGCAATTATTTTTCTAAAAAACATCAGCAGAATGGAAAGAAAAGTCATACGGACGGTCAGCAGCCTATTCGTAGCGGATATCGGTCAGTACCTTGGCATTGCCGTCGCCTTTCGGCATCACGTATGCCACACACCACGGCTCCACCACGCAAGCGGCGGTGCGCGATACGGCCACCGGCTCCTGCGGCAGCCGGCGCTATGGCAGGCGGGGCGGTGGAGGCGTGACGAGAGGGGGCGATATCTTTGCATCTTTTCGATTTTATTAGTAATTTTGCAGAAAATTTAAAATTTCTACAGGTGAATATCATAGGTAAAGTCAGGAAGCTCGCCACGCTTCCTACATTCAACGTGCTTCTCGCCCTTTGCGTCGCCCACTGCCTCAACGACCTACTGCAGTCGGTGATCACGGCCGTCTACCCCATGCTCAAGGAAGACCTTGACCTGAATTTCGCGCAGATCGGCCTCATCACGCTTGTATATCAGATGGCAAGTTCTATATTCCAGCCTTTCGTAGGCTATGCCTTCGACCGCAGGCCCTTCGCATGGAGCCTGCCCGCCGGAATGTGCAGCACGATGATCGGCATAGTGCTCTTCTCCTACGGCAACACGCTCCCCGCCATACTCGCGGCCGTCTTCATGGTAGGAGTCGGCAGCTCGGTGCTTCATCCGGAGGCATCACGAATCACCTCGCTCGCCGGACACGAGAGGCGCGGATTCGCCCAGTCGGTATTTCAGGTAGGGGGTAACTTCGGCGGCTCGATAGGTCCGCTGCTCGTGGCGCTCATCGTGGCGCCCCGCGACAGGCACTACATACTCTGGTTCCTGATAGCGGTAGTCCTCGCCTTCGCCGCCATGCGCCCGATATGCCGCTGGTATGGCGGCTATCTGAAAAACGCCCGCCGGTCCGCCACCGACAGCAGCGCGACACTGCACCTCCCTCTCTCGCGCCGACGCACATGGTTCGCCATATCGATCATCGTAGTGCTGATCATCTCAAAATACCTCTACATGGCGGCGATCAACAACTACTACACGTTCTATCTCATCGACAAGTTCGGCGTGTCGCTCTCCATGTCGCAGATATATCTCTTCATCTTCGTTTTCTCCACAGCGGCCGGCACCCTGATAGGAGGCCCCTTCGGCGACCGCTACGGCCGCAAGCCGGTGATCTGGATCTCCATCCTCGGCACCGCCCCCTTCAGCATGATTCTGCCCTGGCTGCCGCTCGCCGGAACGGCAGTGGCCAGTTTCTGCGCGGGCTTCATGCTCTCGTCTGCATTCCCTGCCATACTGCTCTACGCCCAGGAACTCCTTCCCACCAAACTCGGCCTCGTGTCGGGCTTCTTCTTCGGATTCGCATTCGGCGTGGGCGCGATCATGGCCGCGATACTCGGAGTCTTCGTCGACTCATACGGCATCGAGACCGTCTATCACATCTGCGCCTACTCTCCGCTGCTGGGCATAGTGGCACTCTTCCTTCCCAAAATACCGCGACACTGACGATGCCGCATACTGCCCCACGAGGTGGCCACTGCGGAATGTTAAGGGATGTAAAAAGAGGTGTCAAAATTGGGAATTGTCGCAGATTTTTGCTTATTTTGCATTTTCATTACACCGACCGCCACGCGGACCGGTGTAAGCCTATATATAAATGCAATGGGTAAGATTATAGCAATAGCAAACCAGAAAGGCGGCGTAGGCAAGACCACTACCGCCTTCAATCTCGGCGCCTGTCTCGCCGTGGAAGGAAAGAAAGTCCTTCTCGTCGACGCCGACCCCCAGGCCAACGCGACATCCGGTCTCGGCCTTGACGGAAACCAGGCCCCGGCTTCTATCTATGAATGCATCGTCGACGATTACCCCGTGGGCGACAGCATAGTCAGGTCCGACATCGAAGGCCTTGACGTGATCTGCTCCCGAATCGACCTTGTAGGCGCCGAAGTAGAGCTCATGAACCGCCGCGAGCGGGAAAAGGCGCTTCTGCGTGTACTCTCTCCGCTGAAGGAGACTTACGACTACATACTCATCGACTGCTCACCCTCGCTCGGAATAATCACAGTCAACGCGCTGACTGCAGCCGACTCGGTCATAATACCGGTGCAGTCGGAGTATTTCGCACTCGAAGGCATATCCCAGCTTCTCAATACCATACGAATCATCAAGAGCCGTCTCAAGCCCTCGCTCGAGATCGAGGGATTCCTGCTCACGATGTATGACGCCCGCCTGCGGCTGGCCAACCAGATATTCGAGGAACTTAAAGGACATTTCGGCGACATGGTCTTCAGCACCGTGATCCCCCGCAATATAAAACTGTCGGAATCGCCAAGCCACGGACTCCCCGTGATCCTCTACGACCCCGACTCGCGCGGCGCGATCGCATATACACAGCTTGCAAAGGAGCTTACCGCCCGCAACCGCAAGAAAAACCAATAATCCACTCCCCTACCTGAAACATGGCACTCAAACGAAATGCACTCGGACGCGGTCTCGACTCGCTGATCGGAATCTCGGAAGTGAGGACCGACGGCGGCAGCGCCATATCCGAAATCGACATAGACATCATATCGCCCAACCCTGACCAGCCGCGGCGCACCTTCTCTGACGAAGGCCTTGACGAACTCGCGGCCTCCATCCGCGAGCTGGGCATCATACAGCCGCTCTCGCTGCGCACCTCGGCCGACGGCGGCTACCAGATAATAGCCGGAGAACGACGCTGGCGTGCCGCGCGCCGCGCCGGACTCACCACCGTGCCGGCCTACATACGCACGGCTTCCGACTCCGAGGTGACTGAAATGGCGCTTATCGAGAACATACAGCGCGAAGACCTCAACGCGATAGAGGTGGCCCTCGCCTTCAAGCGACTGATCGACACCTACAGCCTCACGCAGGAGAGGCTGAGCGAACGAGTGGGCAAGTCGCGCACCGTGATCACCAACCACATGAGGCTTCTGAAACTCCCCGCTGAGATTCAGCTCGCCCTCCGCGACCGCAAACTCGACATGGGACACGCCAGGGCACTGCTATCAATCGATGATGCTAAGCTGCAGCTGAAGATCTTCAAACAGATACTGAAAGACGGACTTAGCGTGAGGATGGTGGAGAAACTCGCCCGCGATGCCGCCGAGGCCGGATCCATGCCCGAGCAGGAGAAGAAAAAGCCGACCGCCGACAGTACCCGCGACTATGACTTCTTCGTGCGCGACCTGCAACAGTATTTCCCCACACCCGTCAAGTTCTCGCGCAATGCGAGCGGAAAGGGAAGCATAACCCTGAAATTTGACAACGACGAGCAGCTGATGCAGCTCGTCGGAGCATTTGAGAATATCAAGCGATGAGACTCCCCGCCGGCATACTTAGATTACTGACAGCCATATCGCTGATGGCGATATGGCCGGCCCTGCAGGTGTCGGCGCAGGATCCGGACCCGGACGCCCTGCCCCTGCCCAACGACTCAGTGCTTGACACGGAAATCCTCGTGAGGACTCCCGTGGAGGCAGAGGTGACGGAAGATAACGAGGGACACACCGTGGTGGTGGCCGACGACTATCCCTACGGGTTTGACGGAAAGAAGATTTTCAACCCCGACCCCACGCGGGCGGTATGGCTCTCTGCCCTTTGCCCGGGACTGGGACAGATTTATAACCGTAGATACTGGAAACTCCCCATCGTGGTGGCCGGATTCATGGGACTCGGCTACGGAACGAGCTGGAACAATACACAATACCAGGACTATTCCAATGCCTACATGGACCTGATGAGCGGCGACCCCGACAAGAAATCGTATATGGATTTCTTCCCGCCCAACACCGACGAGTCATCGCTCGACAAGGAATGGCTGAAATCCGTGATGCAGAACAGAAAGAACTATTTCCGCAGAAACCGCGACCTCTGCATCATCTGCATGGTGGGAGTCTATCTGCTGGCGATAATCGACGCTTATGTCGATGCCGAACTGGCTCACTTCGACATAAGCCCGGACCTCTCGCTCGACATAAGCCCCGGCTTCTCCACCGAACCAATCACTCGTAAATACTCGATCGGACTCAACTGGGCATTCACGTTCTGAACCCCAGCCAGTAACCGAGACCACATACAACAGTAACCCCCATAAACGACGACCCTGACAACAGACAACCCATATGACGCGCAAAACCATACTCCTTGCACTGGCCCTTGTGGCCTCGGCACCGGCGATACTGCTTGCCAAGAATCCTAACGTGACCGACATCAAGACATCGATTACCGACGATGCAATAGTCTTTCCCGCCACTTTCGAGCAAGATACCCAGAAACTACTCGAAGGCTGGTATATGCGCAACTACACCGCTACCGGCGATGGCTACTCGAAACAGGACACCGAGACTTCCGACGAGGAAATACGCCGACGCCTCGCCCGGATCCCGACCACTATAGAACTGCCGTTCAACTCGATAGTGCGCCAGTACATAGACCGCTACACGAAGATGTCGCGCCCGCAGGTGGCTGCGATACTCGGACTAAGCCTGTACTACATGCCGATCTTCGAGCAGGCTCTCGAGGCCCGCGGACTGCCGCTCGAGCTCAAGTATCTGCCCGTGATAGAATCCGGACTCGACCCCAACGCCGTTAGCAAGCACGGAGCGACCGGCCTATGGCAGCTTATGCTCGCCTCCGGAAAGGGACTCGGACTGGAATGCAACAGCCTCGTCGACGAGCGCCGCGACCCATATGCCTCGACCAATGCCGCCGCCGACCTTCTGAAGCAGCTCTACGACACCTATGGCGACTGGAGCCTCACCACAGCGGCATACAACTCCGGCCCGGGAGCGGTCAACAAGGCCATACGCCGCGCCGGAATCGACACATCAAAGGCTGACTTCTGGAGCATATACAATTATCTCTCGGAAGAGACCCGCGGATATGTGCCGATGTTTATAGCGGCCACATATGTGATGACATACTATCCGCAGCACGGCATAAACCCTGTGCTTCCGACAAAGCCGCTTGTCACAGACACGATCGGAGTGCCCGAGCGCGTGCATTTCGACCAGATCTCGACAGTGCTCGGCATTCCTGTTGACGAACTGCGCATTCTCAATCCGCAATACCGCGGCGATGTAATCCCCGGCACTCCCGAACGCCCCTACATGCTGGCTCTCCCCTCGAAGCAGGTGCATGCCTATATAATGAGCCATGACCAGATACTGTCCTATGAGGCAGACAAATACAGCAGACGCGAGACCGTAGAGCCCGGAATGCCGGCAGCTGATACCCCGGCCCTCGCCTCGGCCGAGGAGATGACCGACAACATCCCGGCCGCAGCCGCAGCGCCGGCATCAGCGCCAGCCGACGGAGCCCCCACAACTGTAAGCCACAAGGTGACCAAAGGGGAGACCCTCGCCTCCATAGCCGACAGATACGGTGTGCAGCCAGCTGAGATACGCAGCGCCAACAACCTGAGACGCAACGCAGTGCGTGTGGGACAGGTGCTGACAATCAACAATGTGGCTCCCGACAAGGCACAGGCAGCCCGGACAGAGGCCACAGCCGCCGACAATCTGCTTGCAGCCAACGACACCCCTGCCGTAGAGGCCCCCAAGGCGAAACCTGCAAAGCAGGCAACCAAAAAGGCTGCCGCAAAGAAGGCTAAGGCCAAGAGCAAGAAGCCGACGGTACACAAGATCCGTAACGGCGAGAACCTCGGTGCCATAGCACGCAAGTATGGAGTGAGCGTAAGCGCGCTCAAGAAAGCCAACGGCCTCAAGAACGATGCCATACGCGCCGGAAAGACCCTGACCATCCCCACAAAGAAATAATACGGCCAAGACCCGATCATGAACGACTTCATCAGATTCCTACGTCGGTTCGCCCGGCCATATACCGGCACACTCGCCCTCAGTATACTCTTCAATCTGCTCAACGGAGTGATGACGGTGTTCTCATTCGCCTTCATCATTCCGATACTCCAGGTGCTATTCGGACTGGAACAGGGCAACTATGAGTTCATGCCGTGGGACTCCGGCAACATCATAGACACCGTCACCAACAACTTCTACTACTTCACGGGCTATATCATAAAGAGCAAGGGGGAATCGCCCGCGCTCGCCCTGCTCGGAGTGATCTTCATTTTCATGACTCTGGCAAAGGTGATGACGGGATATTTCAGCGAGTATTTCACAATCCCGATGCGTAACGGAGTGGTCCGTGACATACGCAACACGATGTATGCCAAGATCCTGTCGCTCCCGATAGGATATTTCAGCGGCGAGCGCAAGGGCGACATAATGGCGCGCATGAGCGGCGACGTGACCGAGGTGGAGGCCTCTGTAATGTCATCGCTCCATGCCCTGTTCCGCTATCCGATACTGATAGTGATATATCTCGCCACTATGATCGCCGTCAGCTGGAAGCTCACGATATTCGTCTTCATCCTGCTGCCTGTGATGGGTTGGGTGATGGGCACCGTGGGCAAGAAACTGAAGGCACAGAGCCTACGCACGATGCAGATAGGAGGCGAGATCCTCTCCACTATCGAGGAGAGCCTCGGCGGACTTCGCATCATCAAGGCCTTCAACGCTGAGAGGCAGATGGATGCCCGCTTCCGCGGAGAGACACAGAGCTATGTGAAATCGGCCAACGCCATGCTGCGGCGCCAGGCACTCGCCCACCCCATGAGCGAGTTTCTCGGCACTAACGCGGTGATCGTGGTGCTATGGTTCGGCGGAACGCTAATCCTCTCCGGCTCCTCGGCCATCGACGCCGCATCCTTCATCTTCTACATGACCATCTTCTACAGCATCATAAACCCGGCCAAAGACCTGTCCAAGACCGGCTATACCGTATCGAAGGGTATGGCGGCACTCGCGCGAATCGACAAGATCCTGGATGCGGAAAACCCGATAAAGGACCCCGCACGCCCTGATAAGATTCCCGCTGACACCGACATGCCGGCTATCGAGCTGCGCGATGTGACCTTCCACTATGATGACGACGACCGCACGGTGCTCGACCATGTCAGCCTGCGTGTGCCAAAAGGACACACGGTGGCGATCGTAGGACAGTCCGGCTCCGGCAAGTCTACCCTTGTAGACCTGATTCCTCGCTTCTACGACGTGACCGGCGGTCAGGTGCTCGTGAAGGGTAAAGACGTGCGGGAGGTGAAGGTGGCCGACCTGCGGGGACTGATGGGAAATGTCAACCAGGAAGCGATACTCTTCAACGACACTTTCCGCAACAATATAGCATTCGGCAAGGATGACGCGACTCAGGAGGAAGTGGAACGGGCAGCGAGGATCGCCAATGCCCATGATTTCATCATGGCGACACCCGACGGCTACGACACTATGCTCGGCGACCGCGGATGCCGTCTTTCGGGCGGTGAGCGCCAGCGTATCAGCATCGCGCGCTCGATACTGAAGAATCCAGACATCCTCATTCTCGACGAGGCCACATCGGCACTCGACAATGAAAGCGAAAGACTGGTGCAGGAGGCGCTTGACCGCCTGATGCGTGACCGCACTACCATAGTGATAGCCCACCGGCTCTCCACGATAGTCAATGCCGACCTCATCTGCGTGATGAAAGACGGCCGGATAGTGGAGACCGGCACCCATAACGAATTGCTTGAACTAAACGGACACTATGCCCGCTTGCACGCGCTTTCGAGCTGAAGCACGTCAGCCGTCAATACAAGAGATAATATAATAAACGATATACGGTTTTGTCTGAGCAAAGGCAAGCCATCAATAATAGAATCATGATAAACGTAGCAGTCTTCGCATCCGGCAGCGGCACAAATGCCGAGAATCTCGTGAAAACATTCAATTCCGGCAGCCGCATACGTGTGGCCCTCTGCCTCACCGACAAGGCAGATGCCCCCGTCATGGCAAAGATGGAGGCTCTCGGAGTACCGACAGCTTATTATCCTCGCAACGTCTGGCGTGAGGAACCGCAGGTGATACTCGACGTGCTTGAGCAGAACAATATAGATATCGTGGTTCTGGCCGGATTCCTATGTTTTGTGGATGACTCTATCGTGAAGGCCTACAAGAACCGTATGCTCAATATACATCCATCGCTGCTCCCCGCATACGGAGGCAAAGGAATGCATGGCGCCAGACTGCATCAGGCCGTGATCGACGCCAAAGAACTAAAGAGCGGAGCCACTGTGCACTATGTGACTGAAGAAGTGGACGGAGGACCGATCATCTTGCAGAAGGAGGTTCCGGTGATGCCGGACGATACTCCCGAGACTCTTGCCGCAAGGGTGCATGAGGTGGAGTATGAGATCTATCCGCAGGCCGTGATGCAGGTGGCAGCCTCGCTTGAGGCGAAACCGACAGCCAGCACGGAAGACAGCTCCGATGTAGATACTGCTGCCGCTGCGGAACCGGAACGCTCGGTGGAAGAACCTCCGGCTATACCGAAGAGTGTAGACGACGCATGGGCTGACGCTCTCGGGGTGGCCAACAACGTGCCTCCAGTGCCTGAGAACCATGAGCGGCATACTGATTCACAGACCTGGAATTCCGCTCCTCAGGGCAACCAGTCCACTCCATATGGCGGACAAGGCAATAATGTGTATGCCCGCAATCTCTCGAACAGCCCTTACGCTCAGAACATGCAGGGTACCGCCAACGGCGAGCCTATGCCCCCGACATGGCTGGCATGGTCGGTAGTGATGACCATACTGTGCTGCTTCGTGCCGGGTGTGGTAGCCATCTTCCAGTCGGCAAAGGTAAGCAGCAAGTATTACGCCGGCGACATCGAGGGAGCGAAACGTGCCTCACGCAACGCCGAGATCTGGATCATCATCTCCTTCGTACTCGGTGTCATTTCCAACACCCTCTACATCCCCCTGACCATAGCCGGTCTCCTCTGACTTCCCTGAACGGAATATACCGGTCCCGCAACGAGGCATGCCCCGGGCATCGAGGAGCACTTCATGGATCTATCCGGCGGAGAGACCTGCCGGGTAAGCCATCTGTAGATTCCACAACGAAGTGCAACAAAATTGAGCATCATAGATGATTTCTAT
>X108_Striped_Desert_Hamster__coassemble_240_pt1 | contig 12214 bp, 8 predicted proteins | sample X108_Striped_Desert_Hamster__metabat2_low_PE_001 | metagenome-assembled genome bin X108_Striped_Desert_Hamster | reverse complement strand
CTGTGAAAAATATGAGTTTCCTGTCTGCATGATTGCAAATTGTGATTCGCGTGAATTCCGGAAGTGACGCTGAAAAAGACAACTTCCGGACGTTCTGCAAATTTACTGAAATTTCACTGAAAATCCCTCTTGCGGATGACACAATTTCAGTCCCGCATAACATATAACGCCTCGATGGCCACATTTTCCAGCCTCCCGCATAGCTTTTAACCTTATTTAACCACAAATTTCAATCATTCTCTTGGTGCTTTCAATAAAAGTCTCTACCTTTGCACCACGAAAAATGACATCGCGGGGTGGAGCAGTGGTAGCTCGTTGGGCTCATAACCCAAAGGTCGCAGGTTCGAGTCCTGCTCCCGCCACTCCAGAGACCTCCGATAACAATCGGAGGTTTTTTTATATATTCATGCATAATCAAGTTGTGGCTACTTATCGTAGAATCAAGTCGCCCAACACACTTCAAATACATCCGTAATGAGAGAAAAGGAATTTCTGCCGAATCTTGAAAAACTCGGCATTAGCGAAATAAACGAAATGCAACGCCGCTCCATGGCTGCGGCTTCGGAGACAAAAGAGATAATACTCGTGGCTCCGACAGGATCAGGAAAGACCGTAGCGTTCACCCTGCCGATGCTCAAATGGCTGAACCCGGCAGTAGGAAGAGTCCAGGCTGTGGTCATAGCCCCATCGAGGGAACTCGTGATCCAGATAGCGGGAGTGGTCAGGGAACTGGCTTCCGGATTCAAGGTGACAGCCCTGTATGGAGGCCACAACGTAGAAGATGAGGTCAACACCCTTAGCGTGACTCCAGACATCATTGTAGCGACTCCAGGACGCCTTCTCGACCATCTGAAGCGAGGCAACGTGGACCCTTCGTCTACCCGCATCCTGATTCTGGACGAATTTGACAAATCGCTTGAGCTTGGCTTCGAGGATGACATGAGAAAGATATTCAACCGCCTGAAAAACGTAAGCCGTTTCATTCTCACATCAGCCACAAGAAGCGGCTCGCTGCCATCTTTCCTTCGCCTTGAAAAGCCACTTGAACTCGACTTCTCATCAGAAGCCGGAGAGGTGCGCGACCGCATGAGGATATACAAGGTAGACACCGACAAGGACAAGCTTGAGTCACTTCTTCTGCTACTGAAAAGCATTACGCAAGGAGAAATACCCGACAGGACAATAGTGTTTGTCAACCACAGGGAGAGTGCCGTTAGGGTCTCGGACTTCCTGCGCCGCCATCATGTGGCATGCGCCCTCTATCACGGCGAACTTGACCAGTTCCAGCGAGAGGATGCCATATCCATGTTCAACAACGGCAGCGCCCCTATCCTCATAGCGACGGACCTTGCCGCACGCGGCCTTGACATAAGGGGTGTCAGCAATATCATACACTACCACCAGCCCCTCACACCAGAGACATTCACCCATCGCAACGGACGTACGGCCCGAGTCGACGCCAAAGGCGACATATATGTTCTCGCAGGCCCGGAAGAGGAACTTAAGCCATTCATAGAGACCGACGGCACATACAGGCCGGACCCGTCTGCATCCTCTTCCCTGACGAGTGATCTGGCCACCATAAGGATAAGCGCCGGCCGGAAGGAAAAACTGTCGAAAGGCGACATTGTCGGATTCCTGTGCAAGGAAGGAGGACTTGAGGCCGCCGAAATAGGACCTATCGCACTCTCAGACCACCATGCGCTCGTAGCAGTACCCTCCCGAAAGGCTAATAGTCTTATCGAAACGCTGTCGCCTAAAAAAATAAAAGGCAACCGCCGCAAACTCACACTTCTCTGACATAGACGTCAGCAATACATAAAGAGGCCCGCGAAAAAATCGCGGGCCTCTTTCTATTTATTCCCTGAGGGGATTATTTGCGGAGTGCTACCTCGTCAGCTGCGAGTTCCGGGTCAGTACCCCAGTCCTGCTGTGACAGACGAACGTAGTTGTTGTAGCGCCAGCGGGCGTTCTCCTCACAAGCCTTGAAGAGCTCATCGGCAGCCTCAGGACACATCTTCTTCACGGAAGCGAAGCGAACCTCACCTGCGAGGAAGTCCTGGAACTTGCTCCAGTCAGGAGTCTTGCTGTCGAGAGAGAACGGATTCTTGCCTTCAGCCTCGAGAGCGGGGTTGTAGCGCCAGAGGTGCCAGTAACCGCAGTCTACAGCCATTTTCTCTTCCTTCTGGCTCTTGCCCATGCCTGCCTTCAGACCGTGGTTGATACAGGGAGCGTAAGCGATGATGAGCGACGGACCGTCGTAAGCCTCAGCCTCGCGGATAGCCTGAAGTGTCTGTGCGTTGTTGGCACCCATAGCCACCTGAGCCACGTAAACATATCCGTAGGTAGTAGCGATAAGACCGAGGTCTTTCTTACGGATGCGCTTGCCGGCAGCAGCGAACTTGGCGATAGCGCCGATAGGAGTAGACTTGGAGCTCTGACCACCGGTGTTGGAGTAAACCTCAGTGTCGAGAACCACGATGTTGACGTTCTTTCCTGAAGCGATCACGTGGTCAAGACCACCGAAACCGATATCGTAGGAAGCGCCGTCACCACCGATAATCCACTGGCTGCGCTTAGCAAGGAACGACTGGGTATTGATTACAGTCTTGCAGAGGTCGCAGTCACAAGTAGAGCAAGCAGCCACGAGAGCCTGACCTGCAATGCGGGACTGCTTTGCATCCTCGCGGTCTTCGAGCCACTTGGCTGCGCAAGCCTTGATGGCGTCGCTGCAGCAGTCACAGCTCTGGATCTTCTCGCAGGTGTCCACGAGGCGAGCACGCATCTTCTCGTATGCGATGTTCATGCCGAGGCCGAACTCGCAGAAGTCCTCGAAGAGTGAGTTTGCCCATGCGGGACCGTTGCCGTTCTCGTCGGTTGTGTAAGGAGTGGAGGGAACGGAACCGGAGTAGATAGAAGAACAGCCGGTAGCGTTGGCTACGATCTCGTTAGCACCGAAGAGCTGGGTGATGAGCTTCACATAAGGAGTCTCGCCGCAGCCAGAGCAAGCGCCTGAGAACTCGAAGAGCGGAGTAGCGTACTGGCTCATCTTCACATTCTGCTGAATGTTGACGAGATCCTGCTTGCTCTTAACGTTCTTTGAGAGGTATTCCCAGTTGGCAGCCTCTGCTTCCTGAGTCTCGAAATGCTTCATCACGAGAGCCTTGTCACCCTTCTTACCGGGGCAGACATCAGCACAGTTACCACAGCCGAGGCAGTCGAGAACGTCAACCTGCTGAACGAAACGGAGACCTTCGAGGCCCTTGCCGACAGCGGGAAGAGTGTGGTCCTCGCCAAAAGGAGCGGCAGCCATCTCATCCGCATTGAGAAGGAACGGACGGATTGCAGCGTGAGGACATACGTAAGAACAGATATTACACTGGATACAGTTTTCAGGATTCCATTCGGGAACGAATGCAGCCACACCGCGCTTCTCATAAGCCGCGGTACCCTGCTGCCATGTGCCGTCTTCGATTCCAACAAACGCGCTTACGGGGAGAAGGTCACCGTCCTGGGCATTGATCGGACGAACGACGTTGGTGATGAACTCGGGTTCGTCACGCTTTACGGGCTCGTCATCGGGAAGTTCAGCCCACTGCGGGTTAACCTCAAGAGTCTTGTATTCGCCACCACGGTCTACTGCTGCGTAGTTCATGTTGACGATGTTGTCACCCTTCTTGCCGTAGCTCTTCTTGATGAACTTCTTCATCTGCTCAACAGCGAGATCCACGGGGATAACCTCTGTGATACGGAAGAACGCAGACTGGAGGATGGTGTTGGTGCGGTTGCCCAGACCAATTTCCTGTGCGATCTTGGATGCGTTGATATAGTAGAGGGTGATATTATGCTTGGCAAGATAGCGCTTAACCTTATTGGGAAGGTTTTCAGCGAGCTCGTTGCCTTCCCAGATTGTATTGAGAAGGAAAGTACCGCCATCCTGGAGGCCACGGAGCACATCATACATGTGCAGGTAAGCCTGAACGTGGCAAGCCACGAAGTTGGGGGTATTCACGAGATATGTGCTGCGGATAGGCTCGTCGCCAAAACGCAGGTGAGAGCAGGTGAAACCGCCTGACTTCTTGGAGTCATAGCTGAAATATGCCTGGCAATACTTGTCGGTATTCTCGCCGATGATCTTTACGGAGTTCTTGTTGGCACCTACAGTACCGTCTGCGCCAAGGCCATAGAACTTAGCCTGGAACATGCCCTTGCCGCCTACGTTGATCTCGGGAAGCTGGGGAAGTGACAGGTTGGTCACGTCATCATTGATACCTACTGTGAAGCGGTCCTTTGGCTCAACGAGCTCGAGGTTCTCATATACAGCGAGGATAGCGGCAGGAGTTGTATCCTTCGAAGAAAGGCCATAGCGTCCGCTGATGATCATCGGAGCGCCTTCAACGCCATAATAAGCCTCCTTCACGTCGAGAGCGAGAGGCTCGCCGTTTGCTCCGGGTTCCTTGGTGCGGTCGAGCACGCAGATGCGCTTGCAGGAAGCAGGCACGGCTGCACGGAGGTGCTTAACGCTGAAGGGACGGTAGAGGTGAACGGAAACGAGACCTACCTTCTTGCCCTGTGCACGGAGATAGTCGATAACTTCCTTGGCAGTCTCTGTAACGGAACCCATGGCTACGATTACATTCTCAGCCTCGGGGTCACCATAGTAATCGAAGAGTGAATAGTTGCGGCCTGTGATCTTGCTCACTTCCTTCATGTATTCCTCCACGATTTCGGGAACCGCGTCATAATACTTGTTGCAAGCCTCACGGTGCTGGAAGAACGCGTCGGGGTTCTCAGCCATACCGCGAGCCACGGGAGCGTCGGGGGTAAGGCCACGCTTGCGGAACTCAGCGAGCGCGTCCTGGTCGATAAGGGCAGCGAGTGCGTCCTGATCAATCACCTCGATCTTCTGGATCTCGTGAGAAGTACGGAAACCGTCGAAGAAATTGACGAAGGGCACACGGCTCTTGAGGGTAGCGAGGTGAGCCACGCCTGAGAGGTCCATGACTTCCTGAACGCTGCCTTCAGCCAGCATGGCGAAACCGGTCTGGCGAACGGCCATTACGTCCTGGTGGTCGCCGAAAATCGAAAGCGCGTGGCTTGCGATAGTACGTGCCGAAACGTTGAATACACAGGGAAGAAGCTCACCTGCGATCTTGTACATGTTGGGGATCATCAGGAGAAGACCCTGTGATGCGGTGTAGGTAGAAGTAAGTGCTCCGGCCTGAAGTGAACCGTGAACTGCTCCGGCAGCACCGGCCTCAGACTGCATTTCCTGCACGTGAACGGTCTCTCCGAAGATGTTTTTTCTGCCTGCTGCGCTCCAGTCATCGACATATTCAGCCATTGTCGAAGAAGGAGTGATCGGGTAGATTGCAGCCACTTCAGTGAACATATAGCTCACATGAGCGGCAGCCTGGTTACCATCGCAGGTCAGAAACTGCTTTTGATTGCTCATAATCTAATCGTTTAGAAAAAAATATTTAAGGAATATTCTGATTATCCAATTCGGGTGTCATAGTTATCCACACAATGTAGGTAGCCTATAGATATTCCGCAAAATTAATAAAAATTATCTGAATCAGCAATAAAATCCCACAAAACTACACTAAAAAAATATGGCGGACCAATAAAAAAAGGCGTGAAAAAATTCACGCCTTTCATTTATCGCTATTGATGTTATCACTCAGCGAGGAATGCCTTCACTCTTGCGAGGACATTATCTACGGTATAGCCGAATTTTTCGTCGAGCACCTTGGCAGGAGCCGAAGCACCGAAACGTTCCATGCCGTAGACACGGAAATCACCCTTCATGACGGGATAGAGCACAGCAGGAAGACCGGCTGTAACGCCAAACATCTTGACACCTTCGGGGATCACCTCATCGCGGTAAGCCTTGGGCTGACGGCAGAAGAGACCTACTGAAGGAACCGAGACAACGCGGGCAGCCACACCTTCTTCCGCGAGCTTCTCAGCCACATGGAGTGCGAGGGCAACCTCTGAACCGTTGGCTACGAGCACAAGCTTGGCCTCGGGAGCGTCATAAACCACGTAGCCGCCCTTCTCTGTCTTGCGGGCTTCCGCAGCACGATCGGCAGCGGGAAGATCCTCAAGGTTCTGGCGAGAGAAGATAAGCACTGTGGGAGATTTCTTGTTCTCGAGAGCAAGACGATAGCTCTCTACAGTCTCTGCGCTGTCGCAGGGACGGAGTACGAGAGCGGCCTGATGACCGGCAAGATTGTCCATCTGCTCAAGGAGACGGATCTGTGCCTCCTGCTCAACGGGCTCGTGAGTAGGACCATCCTCGCCTACACGGAAAGCATCGTGGGTGAAGATGAACTTCACGGGGAGTTCCATAAGAGCGGCCATACGGATGGCGGGCTTCATATAGTCTGAGAATACGAAGAATGTACCGCAAGCGGCGATGAGACCTCCGTGGAGCGCGATACCGTTGCAGATGCAGGCCATGGTGAGCTCAGCCACACCACTCTGGAGGAATGCACCCGAGAAATCACCCTTGCAGAGTGCGTGGGTCTTCTTGAGGAAGCCGTCGGTCTTGTCGGAATTGGCGAGGTCAGCGGAACTTACGATCATGTTGTGGACATGGTCGGCGAGGAAGGAAAGCACAGCAGCGGAAGAAGCACGCGAAGCCATATTGGGCTTAAGCGCTACCTTGCTCCAGTCGAGTTCGGGAAGATCGCCATTGAGCCAGCTCTGGAGAGTCTTGGCTTCTTCGGGATTCTTCTCTGCCCATTCAGCATATGCAGCCTTACGAGCCTTTGCGTACTCAACGAGTTCGGCACGACGGTCAGCATAAAGTTTCTTGACATCATCATAGATCTGCCAGGGGTTCTGGGGATCACCACCAAGGTTTGCCACGGTCTTGTCGAGATCAGCACCTGCAGCAGACAGGGGCTGTCCGTGAGTATTGACATGACCCTCGAGGCTGCTGCCGTCGGCTGCAACCGCCTTGCGTGCCATCACTGTGTGGCCGATGATGAGGGTAGGACGCTCCTTTTCTTCGCGAGCCGCCTCAAGGGCACCGGCGATAGCAAGAGGATCAGTTCCGTCGATTTCAATTACATTCCAGTTCCATGCACGGTATTTAGCAGCGGTATCTTCCGATGTAACGTCTTTTACCTTTGTGGAGAGCTGAACCTCATTGCTGTCGTAGAACATGATAAGGTTATGCAGTCCGAGGTTACCCGCGATACGGCCGGCACCCTGAGAGATCTCCTCCTGCACGCCACCATCGGAAATGAAGGCATATGTCTTGTGCTCGACAACCTCACCGAAACGGGCAGCGAGGAAACGCTCTGCGATAGCAGAACCTACTGCAAACACATGACCCTGGCCGAGAGGACCCGAGCTGTTTTCAACACCACGGTTCACATCCACCTCGGGATGGCCGGGAGTAACGCTCCCCCACTGACGGAAGCCCTGAAGCTCCTCGATAGTATATTTACCGGTCAGCGCAAGCACAGAGTAAAGCATAGTGCTCATGTGGCCCGGATCAAGGAAGAAACGGTCACGGGCAAACCAGCTGGGATCTTCCGGATCATAGTTCAGGAAAGACGAGTAAAGTACATTTACAAAGTCTGCGCCGCCCATTGCGCCACCGGGGTGGCCGGATTTGGCTTTTTCCACCATTTCTGCGATGAGGACACGCATATTGTCCGCACCTCTGGTGAGAAGTTCTGAATCAAGTTTCATAGACATTATGATTTATTGTTAAAATATTGGGTTATCAAACTCATTATTGATTATCCAGCGTTGAGCACCTGGTCCTCGTTCATTTCGTCGACAGGGATGTCGGTGTTCACGTTCTTGCATCCTATGAGCGCATAGAAGAAGATATAGCCTACCATTCCCACTACGAGCCAATAGCTGTTGACATAGCCGAAGTTACGTCCGATCCAGTCCTGAATGAAGGGCATGATGCCGCCGCCGACCACCATGGTCATGAAGAGGCCAGATGCCTTTGCTGTATATTTTCCGAGACCCTCGGTAGCAAGGTTGAAGATACCGCCCCACATCACAGAAGTACAGATACCGCAAAGGAAAAGGAAGAGGCACTTCATCGGCACGAGGCCACTCGTGATGTTGAGGGCCGCGATGCTCGGCGACTGGAACTTGATATCTTCAGGAAGAAGAATGGCAATGAGAAGAAGAGCAAGAGCCACGGCCGAAACCACGAGGAGCTGGGTACGGGTCGACACCTTGCCGCTGATGATGGAGCTGAGGAAACGGCCTACGAGCATGAGGAGCCAGTAGAGGGCGGCGAGAGAGCCGGCCACAGCTGCTGCGCCTTCGAAGGGCTCGCGGCTTATCCATGCGTTGAGCTCGCCCGGGATACCGATTTCCACACCTACATAGAAGAAGATGGCGATGATGCCGAGTGTGCAGTGGCGGAAGGAGAAGGGGCTGTGCTCATATGTCATATGGCTGAGGTTCTTCTGCGGCTCCTCGATCTTGATGAACGAGATCACCACGAAAGCCACCACGAAAATCACGATACCGGTAACCACGAGGGGAGCGACAGCCGCCATTGTGGTCTCCTTGGTAAGAGTGCCCACGAGCACACCTACGAGCATCGGGGTAAGGGTGCCGGAGAGGGAGTTGAGCGAGCCTCCGGTCTGGATGAGCTGGTTGCCCTTGTTGCCGCCGCCGCCGAGGAGGTTGAGCATCGGGTTGACCACAGTATTAAGCATACATACGCAGAAACCGCAGACAAGCGCGCCAAGGAGATAAATGAAGAGATTCAGATATGTAGGATTGGCTGTGTCTCCGCCGAATACCACAACATCTCCGCCTACCATGCTGGAGAGAAGCTGGATGAAGAGACCGATGGCACCCACGGCGAGTGCGATAAGCGCAGTCTTCTTGTAACCGTATTTGATAAGCATGTTGCCCGCCGGAATACCCATGAAGAGGTATGCGGTAAAGTTCATAAGGTTGCCGGCCATGCCTGCCCATTCATACCTGAAGCCCCAGATATTACCGAAGGGAGCGGCCATGTTGGTCACGAAAGAAATCATCGCGAATATGAAGAACATCGTGATGATCGCAACGGTGCGTCCCTGCTGGGGAGCCGCTGCTGCAGTCGTTTTGCTCATGGTTGATTTTAATTTTTTTTAGTTATTAATTTGTTAGATTTTTTTAATCGATATCAGTACTCCCTGACTCCGAAAATGGCAGTTCCTATGCGTACGAGGTTCGCTCCCTCCTCCACTGCCAGCTGCCAGTCGCCTGACATTCCCATCGATACAGTATCGAAGCCACGGAGATCCGGAGCCATATCAAGAATACGGCGACGAGTGTCGACTATAAGCCTGAAGTCGGAACGCACACGCTCCATGTCGTCGGTATTTGAAGCCATTCCCATCACTCCGCATATGTGTGTCGCCTTTAACGACTCAAAACGCCGCGATGAGAAATACTCCAGCAGTTCCTCGGGTGAGAAGCCGAATTTCGTCTCCTCTTTCGCCACATGCAGCTGCATCAGTACGCGCGTCACGACACCGGCTTTTTCCGACTCACGGTCGATCAGGTCAAGCAGACGCTCGCTGTCTACACTTTCGATGAGCGATGCATGTCCGATCAACTGCCTCACCTTATTGGTCTGGAGATGACCTATGAAATGCCACTGAATGTCGCCGGGCAGCGACTTGCACTTCTCAAGAAGTTCCTGTACCCGGCTTTCGCCGAAGATCCGCTGGCCGGCTCCATAGGCTTCAAGAACAGCCTCTGCCGGATGAAACTTGCTGACGGCGCAAAGACTTACGCCGTCGGGAAGCATACCGTGGATCTTTTTGATTTCGTCAGCTATCATCGTCGATAAAGATCAGAGACCGGATTACACTCAGACAGGCTGTGCCGTCTTTTCAGGAGTATCGTATTCGTAAGGATACACATCAATGATCGGTGTCTCGGTGATAGAGGCTATCTGATAGTCTGCCATCGTGCCCTGCATGCCATCCTTGAAGCGACCGAGAGCATTGTCGAAATCACCAGCCTGAACGAGGATGAAACTTGCCGACTTCTTCTCTTTTCCTGATTTTTCATCGAGCGTGATAAAATTCACCTTTACCATATAAAACTTGTCGGCATAGTCGGATTCGTCGAAGAATATCTCGGAAATTTTGGTTTTCTTGACGGCTGAAACCGAGAACTCTCCTGAAATGTAAGGTGTGATCTTTTCAATGATGCGGGCTTCCGCATCGGTAAATGTCAGAGCATCCACGAGATAAGGTTCGTTGACTTTTTTCACCGCGCCATTATCCTGAATGCGGTCATATCGTATCTTGGTTTCAAACCAGAGTGCCATTGTAGCTATAATTTAGGGTTTACGTTTCTCCACATGATGTGGGCAACTGCAAAGTTAGCAATAAAATTTGAGAAATCATCGTATTTTTTTGCCAAATTATTCAGGAAGCAGTAATTTTGCAGTCAGAATCAGAAAAAACAGGAATCACCTTAAGATACCGCATATGGGATTATACAGACAATTATTCTTCACCTTCATGAAAATCGGAGCCTTCACCTTCGGAGGGGGATGGGCAATGATATCCATAATTGAAAAGGAAATAGTAGACAAGCACAAATGGATCAATAAAGAGGAGTTTCTCGATCTGCTTGCCATATCACAATCGCTCCCGGGCGTGTTTGCAGTAAATTTCGCCACATCCATCGGAGATAAGCTAAAAGGAATAAAAGGGGGAATCACGGCGGCGGTCGGAACAATCATACCATCGTTTCTCATCATTCTCGCCATTGCCATCTTTCTGACTCCGGAGACCATCAAGGAGAGCCGCGTACTCAGCAGCATATTCATGGGTATAAGGCCGGCTGTGGTAGCGCTGATAATATCTCCGGTCATAACCACTGCAAAAGCAGCAAAACTGACACTCCACACCTTGTGGATTCCGGCACTTGCCGCACTCATGATCTCACTCAATCTCGGCTTCATATCCAACCCCATCACATGGGTAGCGATCGGAGCAGCCGGAGGATACCTCCATTGGGAATATTCAAGAAGAAAAACCTCTAATAGCAATAATACAAAGTCATGAGCATATACCTTAAGATGATCTGGGCCTATCTCAAGATAGGCATATTCGGTTTTGGCGGCGGCTACGCAATGCTGTCGCTCGTTGAGCGTTCGGTCGTGGGACCGGGCTGGATTACCGAACAGATGTTTACCGACATAGTGGCAATCTCCCAGATGACCCCCGGGCCTATCGGCATAAACTCCGCCACCTACATCGGCTATGTAGCCCCGGCACAGGTGACGGGAGGGGCCCTCGCATCCCCGCTATGGGGAATACTCGGAAGCATACTCTGTACGCTTGCAGTCACGATTCCCTCCTTCATACTTGTCATAAAAGCCTCCCATTTCATCAGGAAGCATAATGAAAGCGGCGTGATAAAGGCCATCTTCGGAGGATTACGTCCGATTGTAGTCGGACTGATCGCTTCGGCCGCAATAATGCTCATGAACTGGGCCAACTTCGCACCGGACCACGACACACGTACACTCGTATGCAGCATCGCGATTTGCGCGGCATCCTTCTGCCTCGACTATTTCAAAGTCACCATCAAAGGCAAGAAACGTGGTCTTCATCCGATACTTGTGATCTGCATTATGGGTCTGGTAGGACTCATTCTCTATTATTGACAGTATTATCATAGACATTATTACGCTGATTCATAGCGTGTCCATACATACAACTGAAAAAAATGGATTATAAGGAAACTTTAGACTGGCTTTTCGGACAACTGCCCATGTTCTCAAGGACAGGAGGAGCCGCCTACAAGCCGGGACTTCAGACAAGTCTTGACTTAGATGCACATTTCGGACATCCTCACCGGAAATTCAAAAGCATACACATAGGAGGCACCAACGGCAAGGGAAGCACAAGCCACATGATCGCCGCTGCACTTCAGAGCCAAGGATACAAGGTGGGACTTTATACCTCACCCCATCTTGTCGATTTCAGAGAGCGCATTCGCGTCAACGGCGAGATGATACCAGAGCAGAAAGTGACAGATTTCGTGAGGCGATATCTGGAAAGCGGCTATCATGGACACCCGAGTTTCTTTGAACTGACAATGATGATGGCCTTCGACCACTTCGCCTCTGAAAAAGTCGATTATGCAGTAATTGAGGTCGGAATGGGAGGACGGCTTGATTCCACCAACATCATCAGTCCGGAAC
>X108_Striped_Desert_Hamster__coassemble_238_pt1 | contig 12239 bp, 8 predicted proteins | sample X108_Striped_Desert_Hamster__metabat2_low_PE_001 | metagenome-assembled genome bin X108_Striped_Desert_Hamster | reverse complement strand
CCAATTTCAATATGATTGTAGGGATAGTTGCCAAATACGTTTTAGAGGAAAGTTAATAAAAATATAGGACAAATAGAAATCTATCATAATAAATTTCCACAACGGATAACCAACTGCGAAATAGCAATACCGGCAGCATAATCCTACAAATAATACTACCGGACATATGCAACCTCAGAAACCGGACCATAAACCCACCTGCGGCAAAACAGCCGAAAACAACAGAACGCAGTCGGGTTTGAACCGCATAATGGGAACCGATCAATCTTTAAGATTACAAAAATATAAAAAATATAAAAGTTAATCCAATTATTTTGATTATTTTTGCAAACGGGTTGTGTAACATACAAATTCAAACAACCTGACTGTATAATCATCATTATAGACCAATGGGCAGAAAAGGAAATTACGACGAAGAATTGATTGAGAGCATGATGAATTTCTTTGAATCGTTGCCAAACGAGGAAAAAAAAACATCATGGACGATCTGGATAATCTCAGAAAACGGTTTTCAAAAATCACGATCCACGATTGGCAACACACGCATCCTTTCGGGTTATCGTGCTCATCCGACAAATATTATGTCGAACTTGTCAACAGGATTATTTCAAAAATCCTTGACTATAGAATATACAATCCACCGTTCGAACTGTATGAAACCATTGCCATAAGCGTGGCTGCATATCTCGAAGACCTGGTCAATGATTTTGGAGTATGGAACGCTTTCCGCAATCTCTACAAGACCACATACGGCACGTGGCTGCCGTTTTACGATTGCGAACATAAAGACTATATGCCTGACAATATCAATATTGAAGACATACGGTATATAATATGGCAATGTTTCGCCAGATGCGGACAGAATGAGGGACGGACCTTTTCTCCATATAGCGAAGGAGTCATCAAACTTGCGGATACCATATATGACGATGTAGTGGACGAATATGAAAAAGCTCCGGAATCGAGAAGGATAGCAGACTATATCAACAAGAAAATCCGCAGCAACGACTATATCGACATACGCAATCTGTCGTTATGGCTCAATATCAACAATCCTCTCATAGCTGTGCCTATGATGCAGGAGGAAGTAAACGCCGAGTTAAAGAATATCCCACCCTACATAGACCGCAGTATGGGAGAATACATGGTGGAATGTATATATTCATGGAGTGACGCGTCAGGGCCACTCGGTATATCGACATGCAGATACATCGCGCAGATGTGCCGCGACCGCGGTCTCAATGACAGAGCGGAAATGATTGATGAAATCAAAGTCAAAAGTATTCAGAATTATGAGACCGTAAAATTCTCACGAAAGGAAATAATACTCAAGGATGTCTTTGACCGCGAATATACGATAGACCGTAGATCACTCGGTAAAACGAATCATGACCAAGATGCCAAGGGATATAAGGCCCAGCTTGTGTTTTACAACGGACTATGGAATTTCAACGGTATCTCCAACATATTGACTGCATCGGAAATAGCCAGGTCGCGCACTGACAAAATCGTCACGCACGAGATGACTCCACCAATGCATGACATGCTCAGCCGCATCATAGAGAAGCACGACGGACAAAGAGTGTTCTACTGCAAAACGATGAAAGACGTGTCAAAGATCACGGAACTTCCGAACGCAGATGAAAACATGCAGCCAAGGCATATCGACGGAACATCAATAGACAACGATGAACTGCATGACATAGTGCTTCTTCTGAGCCTTGAGGATGGTCCCAAGATGCTGCAGGAATGCGCGCCCTATTTCAAGATCAAAGGCAACCGGAAATTCTCCGTAAAAAAGAGCCGGGAATCAGGCATAAACGTATTCTTCAACGGTTTGCCGGATGATATAGCCAAATATATCCAGGACAATGACCTCACGCCAGAAATATCCATTTTTGCCTCTCAGGGTGAAGATGTAGGACACGCGATAGTGCATGACAACCTTCGTTTTCTGTGCGGTTTCTACCGTACGGAAAAAGCCTACTTCGACAATGACCCAGATTATGAAGATTTCGACGATGACGACTTCGATGATAACGATTGAGGCCCCACAAAAAAATGGGGCCTGCAACCACAAAACAAGTCACCGTCTCATAAAAGAACCAGCTGAATGAGGAAAACATTGTGGAACTCGATGAAGAGCGCAAGGCCACTATGCATTAAAACGACATGGACGGATAAAGAACACTGAATAGGCATTGGCGATAACTATAAAGAAGAGGCTGAGTCGATGACTCAGCCTCTGTTATTATGCCTTTGCAAGGATTACTTGCGGGCAATCTTCTTGTAGCCGTAGACAGCCTTGTCGCCGAGTTCTTCCTCGATGCGGAGGAGCTGGTTGTACTTGGCCATACGGTCAGAGCGGCTTGCGGAACCGGTCTTGATCTGGCCAGCGTTGGTAGCCACTGCGATGTCAGCGATGGTAGCGTCCTCAGTCTCGCCTGAACGGTGAGAGATGACTGCAGTGTAGCAGTTGCGCTGTGCCATCTCAACAGCACGGAGAGTCTCGGTGAGTGAACCGATCTGGTTAACCTTCACGAGGATAGAGTTAGCGCAGCCGTTTTCGATACCCTTTTCAAGATACTTAACGTTGGTAACAAAGAAGTCGTCACCTACGAGCTGGCAACGGTCGCCGATAAGATCTGTAAGGATCTTCCAGCCTTCCCAGTCGTTCTCGTCCATACCGTCCTCGATAGAGTCGATAGGATACTTTGTGATGAGTTCCTCGAGATACTTGGCCTGCTCAGCGCTTGTGAGCTTCTTGCCGTTAACCTCTTTCTCAGCACCGTTCTTGAGGTGAGTATAGTCGTAAACGCCGTCCTGATAGAACTCGGAAGAAGCGCAGTCAAGACCGATAGTCACATCCTTTCCGGGTTCGTAGCCGGCCTTCTTGATAGCCTCCACGATAACGTTGAGTGCGTCTTCAGTACCTTCGAGCTTGGGAGCGAAACCGCCTTCGTCACCTACTGCAGTGGAGAGACCACGAGCCTTGAGCACGCTCTTAAGGTTGTGGAATACCTCAGTACCCATGCGGATACCTTCCTTGAAGCAGCAAGCGCCTACGGGACGGATCATGAATTCCTGGAAGCAGATGGGAGCGTCAGAGTGAGCGCCGCCGTTGATGATGTTCATCATGGGAACGGGGAGAACGTAAGTGTTGCAGCCACCGATGTACTTGTAGAGGGGAAGGTCAAGGTAGTTGGCAGCAGCCTTAGCCACAGCGAGAGAAACGCCGAGCACTGCGTTAGCGCCGAGGTTGCTCTTTGTGTCGGTGCCGTCGAGCTTGATCATAGCCTCGTCCACGCCGATCTGGTCGAGTGCGGAGTAGCCGATGAGGAGGTCACGGATAGGACCGTTGACATTGGCAACAGCCTTGAGGACACCCTTGCCCATATAGCGGCTCTTGTCGCCGTCGCGGAGCTCAAGAGCTTCGTTTTCGCCTGTAGATGCTCCGGAGGGAACAGCTGCACGGCCCATAACGCCTGATTCGAGGATTACGTCGACTTCTACTGTCGGATTGCCGCGTGAGTCGAGAATCTCGCGACCGATAATGTTTGCAATTTTCATGACTTGATGAAAAAATTAATTATTTAGGGTTATACTTAGACTATTCTGAAGAATATCTTTTTCAATCGGCAAAGATAGCAATTTTTTTTGATATAGTGAAACTATACACGTTAAAAATTACAACGAAAACATAAAAACCTACCGGCATTCGTGAAATGATAGAAATAACCCGGCGGGTGTTAAATAGATATGGAACAAAACTCGGTTTTGCTTACCGGCAGCCAGTTGGCCGGGATGGCTATCGCGGCACTGCCGTTCAGCCCGCTCGAAGGACAGGCCACCGCTATCTACAAGATGGCGGAATATGTCGTAGCAGGCATGTGGCGCGATGTCTTCGTGCTCAACGGATATGCCGGAACAGGAAAAACATCTGTGGTGGCCGCGCTGATAAAGGCCCTCGCCCACTGCCGAATAAAGACGGTAGTGCTCGCACCGACAGGGCGGGCGGCAAAAGTGGCCGGAGCGATGGCCGGCAAAAACGCCTCCACCATCCACCGCAGGATATACCACATGGAAAACAACGGACCGGATGCCACCGTAAAACTGAGTTCAAACCGCGACCAGAATACCGTATTCATAGTAGATGAGGCATCGCTGATCACCGACAGCCGGCGCGGAAGCCTTCTGCGCGACCTCGTGCGCTACGTCTATTCGGGGCAGGGATGCCGCATGATACTTGTCGGCGACACGGCCCAGCTGCCGCCCGTAGGGCAGCAGGACTCGCCCGCCATGAACCTTGACCATCTGAAGCAAATAGGCCTCGCACCCTTCACGCATACGCTTGACGTGCCTGTCAGACAGGCAGCCGAGAGCGGAATATTATACAACGCGACAGTGGTGCGCCGGATCCTCGAAAGAATGCTTAATGGAGAGGACAGCGGCATGGCTCAGGGACAGCTGCCTCTTCGCCTGGAGGGATTCACGGACATCAGGGGGGTCAGCAGCATGGACCTTGCGGATGAGCTGTCGACATCGTGGAGTCAGGTCGGCATAGAGGAGACCCTTATCATCACGAGAAGCAACAGCCGCGCCAACCGTTTCAACCAGGCCATACGCAACATGGTGATGTATGCCGAAGAACCCCTTCAGCAGGGCGACCGGCTTGTAATCGCAAAAAACGACTATTACTGGGGCCGGGTCAACAAGATGAAGACCTTCCTTGCCAACGGAGAGACCGTAACGGTTAAATGGGTAGGGCGACCGGAGAAGGCTTATGGACGCTGGTTTGTCGACACTGAACTCGCGCTGGCCGACGGTAGCGAGATGAGCGCCAAGATAATGCTGCGCTCACTCATGGCAGATGGGCCGGCAGTGCCGCGACAGGAGATGCAGCGGCTTTTCGAACTTATTCTTGCGGAAGAGGAAGGTACCGGACCGACAGAAAAGATAATGTCGGCGATGGAGAATCCATACTACAATGCCATTCAGGCAAAATACGCGTATTGCGTCACCTGCCACAAGGCGCAGGGCGGCCAGTGGCGGCACATCTACATAGATATGGGGGGAATACCAGATGACGCCATAGGCACTGATTTCTACCGATGGCTCTACACGGCACTGACACGCGCCACGGAGAAAGTGTTTCTGCTTGGAATCAGGACGGCCGGGGAATTTTGAATGTTGAATTTTGAATTTTGAATTTTGGATTTGGTTCTTGACGGGGGATATAAGACGGATAGGGATTTGGTATTGGATTTGGGAGGATTGAGACGGGAGGGATGAAGGAAATTATCAGATATTTGGCTATGTCGCGGATATTTAGTAATTTTGCAGTGTCAAAGAGCGGCTGAGCCCGCTTGCTGAATGAAGACAATACAATCAACAATAATATTAAGGTAAAAATCACTTAAGAAAAAAGCACATGAAAGCATATGTTTTCCCCGGCCAGGGTGCCCAGTTTGTGGGCATGGGCAAGGATCTCTACGATAATAATGCAGAGGTTCGCGATATGTTTGAGAAAGCCAACGAAATCCTTGGATTCCGTATCACCGACCTTATGTTTAACGGCACAGAAGAAGACCTTCGTCAGACTAAAGTGACACAGCCGGCGATCTTCCTCCACAGCGTAGGCCTTGCCAAGAGCCTCGGCGATGACTTCCAGCCCGACATGGTGGCAGGTCACAGCCTTGGTGAGTTTTCCGCTCTCGTCGCAGCAGGTGCCCTGAGTTTTGAGGAAGGCCTCAAGCTCGTAAGCAAGCGAGCTCACGCCATGCAGAAGGCATGTGAGATGCAGCCCTCCACAATGGCAGCGGTTCTTGCCCTTCCCGATGAGAAGGTAGAGGAGATCTGCGCAGGCATCGACGAGGTAGTTGCTCCCGCCAACTACAACTGCCCGGGCCAGGTGGTTATCTCCGGCTCCATCGAGGGTATCGACAAGGCATGCGAACAGCTTCTCGCAGCCGGTGCGAAGCGCGCCATGAAGCTCAAGGTGGGCGGTGCTTTCCACTCCCCTCTCATGCAGCCCGCACAGGAAGAACTGACCGAGGCTATCGAGGCAGCCAAGTTCGAGACACCCCGATGCCCTATCTATCAGAACGTAGACGGCAAACCTCACACTGATCCCGAAGAGATCAAGGCAAACCTCATCAAGCAGCTCACAGGCGCAGTGCGCTGGACTCAGGACGCAGAGGCCATGATCGCCGACGGTGCTGACGAGTTTATCGAACTCGGCCCGGGCAGCGTGCTTCAGGGTCTGGTAAAGAAAATCAACCGTACAGTAGCCACCAGCGGCCTTCAGTAAGCGATGAATATTGCAATCGTAGGAGCGAGCGGCGCGGTAGGACATGAGTTCCTGCGTGTGCTTGACGAGCAGAATTTCCCGATTGACAATCTCCGTCTTTTCGGTTCTCACAGAAGTGCCGGAAGCGAGATGGAGTTCAGGGGAAAGAAATACATTATTGAGCAACTGACTCCTGAGTCGGATTTCAGCGGTATCGACATCGCCTTCACATCGGCCGGAGCCGGCACATCAAAGGAATATGCCGAGCTTATCACCCGCCACGGCACCCTGATGATCGACAATTCCTCCGCTTTCCGCATGGACAGCGACGTGCCTCTTGTAGTGCCCGAAGTCAACGGTGCAGACGCCCTTGACCGTCCGCGCAATGTTATAGGCAACCCCAACTGCACCACAATCCAGATGGTCGTGGCCCTGAAGCCCATCAATGATCTCTCGAGAATCAAGAAAGTACACGTAGCCACATATCAGGCTGCCTCAGGAGCAGGAGCCTCGGCAATGGCGGAACTTGAGAACCAGTATCGCGAGATCAACGATGGCAAGGAGCCGACAGTGGAGAAATTCGCATACCAACTGGCTTTCAATGTCATCCCGCACGTTGACGTCTTCCTCGACAACGACTACACGAAGGAGGAGATGAAGATGTATAACGAAACGCGCAAGATCATGCACAGCGACGACATCTCGGTCAGCGCGACATGCGTGCGCATACCGGTGCTCCGCGCCCACAGCGAGGCCATCTGGGTTGAGACAGAGGAGCCTCTGGCCATCGAGGACGTGCGCAAGGCATTCGAGAATGCCGAAGGACTCGTAGTAGCCGACAACCCGGCTGAGAAAGAGTATCCGATGCCCCTCTTCGTAGCCGACAAGGATCCCGTCTATGTAGGCCGTCTGAGAAAGGACCTTTCCAATCCTTGCGGACTTGCATTCTGGGTAGTAGGCGACCAGATCAAGAAGGGAGCGGCGCTCAACGCAGTGCAGATCGCTCAGTGGATTCTTAAGAATGACCCGGTTTTTTCTACCGGAAAAAACGCGAATGTTTCAAAAAATTAACATATGTCATTCATAACGATAAAATATATTAAATAACAATTACAGCGGCAACTTTTCAAGAGTTGCCGCTGTTTTATAGTCAGAAGTAAGAAATTAGTTTCATGATGTTAGGTTAGTAAAATGTATTATGGAAAACACCGGACCGCAACCATCTGTGAAGATGGTTGCGGTTCTTCTTTTAACGTAATACCAGTAAGGAGTTCAAGACCATGACCGGCTCCCGACCTACACACAGAAAACGGAACTGCCACCTCAACGCAACATGAAAGTTAATGAACCATAGGTGGTTTTCCCTTCATGCTGCTCTGAGACGGCAGTCTATATACATACGGGATTGCTTCAGCGAATCCTCTTCAAATAATATATCAGCGGAGGGCGGCGATGGAGGCCTTGATAGCGGCTATCTTTTCGGTGGCGTCGCTCTGCTTCTTGCGCTCGAGGGCTATTACCTGCTCGGGGGCGTTGGCTACGAAACGCTCGTTGGAGAGTTTCTTCTCTACTCCGGCGAGGAAGCCTTCGTAGCGCTTCAGTTCCTTTTCCAGTTTGGCGAGCTCTTCCTCCACGTTGATTTTGTCGGCGAGAGGCACGCTATACTCTACCGGACCTACAAGGAAGGCTACCGAGGTGGCACCCTTTTCCTCTATAGGCTTAATGCCGCTGATGTTGCCCATCTTCAGGAGTACGGCATCAAGAGAGCCGTCGTGCTGGCCCTTGACCTCAACGGCAATTTCCTCCTTGTTGGCTATCTGGCGCTGCTTGCGGATGGAGCGAAGGCCTGTCACCACTTCCTTCAGGGTCTCGAACCGTGAGAGAAGAGCCTCGTCTACCTCGCCGGGAGCGGAAAGAGTGGTGTTCATGATGCTGTCGCCGTCCTTACGCTCGGCAAGGTGCTGCCAGAGTTCCTCGGTGATGAAAGGCATGAAGGGATGGAGAAGCTGGAGTAACATCTCGAAATATTTCATCGTCTCGGCATATGTAACGCCATCGATAGGAGCGCCATATGCAGGCTTGATCACTTCAAGATACCAGCTTGAGAATTCGTCCCAGAAGAGTTTGTAGACCGCCATGAGGGCTTCCGAGATACGGAACTTGCCCATCAGGTCCTCAACCTCGGTCATGGTCTTATACAACTGAGAGCGGAACCAGTCGACAGCAATACGCGCGCTTTCGGGCTGCTGAATGTCGTTGTCGACGCTCCAGCCCTGAATGAGGCGGAATGCATTCCAGATCTTGTTGGCGAAATTACGTCCCTGCTCCACGAGCGCGTCATCATACATGATGTCGTTGCCGGCAGGAGCGGAAAGCATGAGACCCATGCGCACGCCGTCGGCTCCGAACTTGTCGATAAGGTCGAGGGGGTCGGGCGAGTTGCCGAGCGACTTGCTCATCTTGCGTCCGATCTTGTCGCGCACGATTCCGGTGAAATATACATTGCTGAACGGTTTGTCGCCGGCATATTCATATCCTGCCATGATCATGCGGGCCACCCAGAAGAAGATGATGTCCGGACCGGTCACGAGCGTGGCTGTGGGATAATAGTATTTCAGTTCCTCATTGCCCGGATCAAGAATGCCGTTAAAGAGGGTAATCGGCCACAGCCAGCTGCTGAACCATGTGTCGAGCGCACCCTCGTCCTGCACGAGATCCTCAGCCTTGAGGTCAAGACCGCTTTCCTTACGGGCCTTCTCAAGAGCCTCTTCCTTGCTCTCTCCTACCGCTATGCGGGTCTCACCGTCCACCTCATAGTAATATGCGGGGATACGGTGTCCCCACCAGAGTTGACGGCTGATGCACCAGTCCTGGATATTCGCAAGCCAGAGGCGATATGTGGTCTTGTATTTCTCAGGCACGAACTTGATATAGTCGTCCATGACGGGAGCGAGCGAGATATCGGCGAAGTGGCGCATATTGATGAACCACTGGAGCGACAGGCGGGGCTCGATAGCCACCTTGGTGCGTTCGGAGTAACCTACATTGTTGGTGTAATCCTCCACCTTCTCCATAAGTCCTGCCTCCTCGAGATCCTTTGCAATCTGCTTACGAACCTCGAATCGGTCCATTCCGGCATATTTGCCGCCATGCTCGTTGAGGGTAGCGTCCTCGTTGAAGATGTCGATGGTCTCGAGATTATGAGTCTTGCCGAGCATGTAGTCGTTCTTGTCGTGGGCGGGAGTGACCTTAAGACAGCCTGTGCCGAAATCAATCTCCACATAGCGGTCCTCAATCACGGGAATCTCACGGCCTACGAGCGGCACGATCACCTTCTTGCCCTTGAGCCATTCGTTTTTCGGGTCCTTGGGGTTGATACACATGGCGGTATCGCCCATTATGGTCTCAGGGCGAGTAGTGGCCACCACAGCGTAGCGTCCTTCGGGATCGCCTGCCACATAGTAGCGGAGATAGTACAGTTTAGAATGTTCCTGCACAAAGTTCACCTCATCGTCGGAGATAGCGGTCTTGTTCTTCGGGTCCCAGTTTACCATGCGGAGTCCGCGGTAGATGAGTCCCTTGTCGTAGAGGTCGCAGAACACCTTTGTCACGCTCTTGGAGCGAAGTTCGTCCATAGTGAACGCGGTGCGGTCCCAGTCGCAGCTGGCACCGAGTTTACGGAGCTGCTGCAGGATTATGCCGCCGTGGGTGCGGGTCCAGTCCCAGGCATGCTCGAGAAACTGCTCGCGCGTGAGGTCGGTCTTCTTGATACCCTGCTCCGCGAGTTTCTGGATCACCTTGGTCTCGGTGGCGATAGCGGCATGGTCGGTGCCCGGCACCCAGAGGGCGTTCTTGCCCATCATGCGGGCGCGACGGATAAGGATGTCCTGAATTGTATTGTTGAGCATGTGACCCATATGGAGCACACCGGTAACGTTTGGCGGCGGAATCACGATGCAGTAAGGTTCTCTTTCATCGGGAACGGAATGAAACATCTTGTGACGCTCCCAATACTCATACCATTTGTCTTCAACCTCATGCGGGTTGTATTTGGTTGCTAATTCACTCATGGTTAATTATATTAGAGAAGTTGTATAAACTTCAGTTTCAAACTGCAAAATTAGCAAAAAAACCTGACATCTGAAAACTTAGGTTTTAAAAAGTTGCAGAATCAAATCGTGAAAATATTCTATCAGATGCAGCCACGGTAGCATGACCAGCCGGATTAATCCGATGAGGCAATACGGCCTGATCTGAAAATATCCGTCAAGTCCTTAAGAGAGACCGGAGAGGAATCAGCCGCCAGGCCGGCCTTATGGGCTACCATTCCCAGTATATCATCCTGAGTATGATGCCGACGTAGATATTCCATCGACAACGAGGCATCCCGTTTTGAAAGTCTGATGCCCTGATCGTTGCAGACAAGTGGAACATGTGCAAAACGAGGCGGCTCATAACCGAGAAGGCGATAGAGATAGATCTGCTGAGCGGCAGACAGAAGAAGGTCATCGCCACGCATCACCTCCGTAACCCCCATCAGAGCATCGTCAACGACCACAGCCAGTTGATAAGACCAAGCGCCGTCGCCACGTCGAAGGACAAAGTCGCCACAGTGACTCGCGAGATTGACGCGTTGCGGCCCCTTGACAACGTCCGTGAAACTGATTTCCTCATCCGGAACCGCGATACGGACTGCGGCACCCGGAGAAACCGGATAGGGAGCGGGCAATACATCTGGGCGGCAGGTACCTTTATATACGACACGGCCATCCGATTCATGAGGAGCCTGGGTCGCCATTATGTCGGCGCGTGTACACGTGCATGGATAGCACAGACCTGTCGTTTTCAGCCGATCAAGTGCCGCTTCATAGAGGTGGTGCCGTTGGCTCTGGAGATACGGGCCGTTTGGTCCCTTGCCGTCGAGTCCGCCTTCGTCCCATTCGAGGCCGAGCCATAACAGGTCGTCCTCAATGCGGCGGGCATGCTCGAGTTTAGAGCGTTGTGGGTCGAGATCCTCGATACGGAGGATCCATCTGCCGCCACGCGACTTGACCGAGAGCCATGAGAGGACTGCCGTGTATATGTTGCCGAGGTGCATGCGGCCTGAGGGGGAGGGGGCGAAGCGGCCGGTTATTGTTTTGATTGGGTTGGGGGGAGTCATTTTTTTGGGGGGGGCTGGGGTAGTTTGATTTATCTTGATTAAACATGATTGATCATGATTAATCATGAAGGGGATAGCTTTAAGAAGGGGATTGCTTTAATTTGAATCATGAGGGTGGCGCTTTAATTAGAACTGAGATTTTGTCTTTATTATTGTATTGGCGGCGGAATATGAGGGTCGGCTGCCAGAGGCAATGGAAGGACGCTGCTGCGGCCGGAATCCCGGGATGGTATCGGAATCGGAGGAAATCGGGAGGGAGGAGGATATCGGGCGGGGCGGAAATCAGAGAGGGGGTAGAAATCAGAGAGGAGGGAGGATAAGAGAGGGTAGGGTTCAGCAAGGGGCGGGGATCGGGCAGATGGTGGGAAGTATTTTGAATAAATATTTGGCTGAAAGAGTAAAAAGTTGTAACTTTGCAATTGCAACCAACGTTTAATTGAAATTGGATACAGACCCTTTACCTGCACACAGTCCCCTGATGGCCCTCTGCCAGCTCGCATCGAGTGCCATCACGTTCATGGAGCCACAAAACTGGACATCCTGGACAATAATCGTAGTCATAGCTCTTATTTGCCTCTGTCTGTCGGCATTTGTCTCCGGAAGTGAAATCTCGTATTTCGGTCTTACGCCGCCCGACATAGAGATGCTTGAGGAAGATGAGTCCTCCAATGCAAAAAAGGCACTCAAACTGCTTAAGAATCCGGAAAAACTTCTTGCAACCATACTGATAGCCAACAATCTCGTGAACATCACGATGGTTGTGCTGCTGACATTCGCCATCAATCAGGC
>X108_Striped_Desert_Hamster__coassemble_237_pt1 | contig 12296 bp, 10 predicted proteins | sample X108_Striped_Desert_Hamster__metabat2_low_PE_001 | metagenome-assembled genome bin X108_Striped_Desert_Hamster | reverse complement strand
CTACAGGAAAGTCTGTGGCAATGGCGATGATCAACAAGCCCTATGACAAACTTGGCACGGAAGTAGAGGTTAGAATACGCAAGAAGACTTTCCCGGCAAGAGTTGTCAAAAAGCGCTTCTACGAGAAGAATTACAAAAAGTGACACCTTTTTAGATTTAGACTCATGATCAACCCAGGATACGACGTTGCCGTCCGTATCCGTAATCAATCGAATAATACTGAAAACTAAATAAAACAATACGAAAAATGACAATCAAGAACGACCTCCGCTATGCGGAATCTCACGAATGGGTTAGCCTCAAAGGCGACATCGCAACAGTAGGAATCACTGACTATGCCCAGCACGCACTTGGCGACATCGTATATGTCGACATGCCTGAGGAAGGCGACGAAGTGACCGCAGGAGAGGATTTCGGTGCAGTGGAATCCGTAAAGGCTGCTTCTGACCTTTATTCTCCCGTAAGCGGTGAGGTAGTGGAGATCAACTCCGCTCTCGAGGATGAACCGGGCCTCATCAATCAGGATGCTTTCGCCAACTGGATCATGAAGGTAAAGGTATCAGATCCTTCCGAACTCGATAATCTTCTTGATGCCGAGGCTTACGCCAAGATCTGCGAAGACTAATCAGACTAATCGATATTCATCGTGCATAGTGTGTCCTGAAACGGAAGGCATGAAAGAGAGCCGGCACTGTGCATGATGAATAATGAATTGCTATAATCATGTCAAACAGATATATACCTCATACAGAAGAAGACATCCGCGCGATGCTCGACAAGATCGGGGTCAAGTCAACCGACGATCTTTTTTCCGACATTCCTGAGGAAGTCATCTTCAAGGGAGAATACGACATTCCATCGGCAATGTCGGAAATCGAACTGCGTAAGCATTTCAAGACCCTTGGCGACAAGAACAGCAGATTGACGGTATTTGCCGGCGGCGGCGCTTACGACCACTACAGTCCCTCGACAGTAGCACATCTTCTTGCGCGTAGCGAATTTTATACAGCCTACACTCCATATCAGCCAGAAATCTCACAGGGAACACTCCAGTATATCTTCGAGTACCAGAGCATGATCTGCGAACTGACCGGACTTGAGGCAAGCAACGCGTCCATGTATGACGGTGCTACCGCTACTGCAGAAGCCATGATGATGATGGTTGCCTCCGCCAAAAAGAAAAACCGGATCTTGATGTCCGATACAATCTCACCCCGCGTGGCTGATGTAGTCAGGACATACGCTAAATTTCATGGTGTAGACCTGACCGTCATAGCGGAAAAAGACGGAGCAAGTGACCTTGAGGCCATCGGTTCAGCACTTGAAGACGGCGATGTGGCAGGTGTAATCGTGGCAAGTCCCAACCGCTACGGAATCGTTGAGGATTTCAGCGGACTCGCCGACAAGGTTCATGCAGTCAAGGCCCTCCTTGCCATAAACTGCGATCCCTCAACTCTTGCAGTTCTTCGGACTCCGGCGGAATGGGGTGCTGACATTGCCTGCGGCGACGGTCAGACACTCGGCATGCCCCTTCAGTTCGGTGGTCCGTATCTTGGATTTATGGCCTGCTCCAAGGCTCAGCTTCGCAAGATGCCGGGGCGTGTGGTAGGCGCTACGAAAGATGCCGACGGTAAACGTGCATTCGTACTCACGCTGCAGGCTCGCGAACAGCATATCAGAAGAGAAAAGGCCACTTCAAATATCTGCTCCAACCAGAGCCTTATGGCGCTTTACGCTACTGTCTACACTGCCTTGATGGGAAGAAAAGGACTTGAGGAAGTCAACCGTCTCAGCTGTGACGGAGCGCACTATCTCTACAATAAGCTTATCGCTACCGGAAAATTCCATAAAGTATTCGACAAGCCTTTCCTTAAGGAATTTACCCTTAAAACCGACCTTGATATCAAAGAAGTCAATAAGCGTCTTGCTGAAAAAGGATATATGGGCGGACTTGACCTTGGTGGAGGTCTTGTGGAGTTTGCTGTCACCGAAAAGAGAACAAAAGAAGAAATCGACGAATTTGTCAACTTAATGACGGAGGCATAAGACATGAAATATTACGATAAACTCATATTCGAGCTTTCGCGTCCGGGACGCGCAGGTTACGAGCTTCCCGCCAATGAGTATGGCACGGATGGCGAAAAGGAGATTCCGGCCGGACTTCTTCGCGAGACTCCGCTTGATCTTCCGGAGGTAAGTGAACTTGACGTGGTACGCCACTACACCAACCTCTCCAATAAGAATTTCGGTGTAGATACAGGTTTCTATCCACTGGGTAGCTGCACAATGAAATACAATCCGAAGATCAACGAAGAGGTAGCAGCCATGCCTGAATTTGCCGGACTTCATCCTCTGCAGAATGCAGAAACCGCACAGGGAGCTCTCGAACTTTACTGGAATCTTCAGAATGCCCTGTCGGAACTTGCGGGATTCAAGGAATTCACATTGAATCCGTTTGCAGGAGCACACGGAGAACTCACCGGACTCATGGTGATGCGCAGCTATCATATGGCTCGGGGCGACAAGAAACGCACCAAGATCATAGTACCGGATTCTGCACATGGCACTAATCCGGCATCGGCTATGGTGTCCGGTCTTGAGGTGGTTGAGGTCAAGAGCCGTCCCAACGGATCAATCGATATCGAAGACCTTAAGCCGCTTCTGAACGACGAGGTCGCCGGCATCATGATGACCAATCCGAATACACTCGGTATGTTTGAGACCGAAATAGTGGAGATAGCCAAACTCGTACATGAGGCTGGCGGACTCCTTTATTACGATGGAGCCAACTTCAACCCGCTTCTTGGCAAAGTTCGTCCAGGCGACATGGGATTCGATATCATGCATATCAACCTACACAAGACATTCTCTACACCTCACGGCGGTGGCGGACCCGGCAGCGGTCCTGTCGGAGTGGCAGAGCACCTTGTGAAGTTCCTTCCGAATCCTCACGTAAAGAAGGCGGAAGACGGTACCTTCTATGTAGAGAATGGTGACGATGCCCTTGGTTCGGTATCTACCTTCTTTGGCAATTTCGGAGTAATGATGAAGGCTTATGCCTATATCCTCAGCCTCGGCAAGGAAGGCATACGCAATGTAGGACCGATGGCGACACTAAATGCCAACTATATCAAGGAAAGCCTTAAGGATGACTATCTGCTGCCTATAGAAGGAGCATGCAAACATGAATTTGTCTTCGACGGCCTTAAAGACAAGTCGACTGGCGTGACCACTCTCAACGTGGCCAAACGTCTTCTTGACTATGGATTCCATGCCCCGACGATCTATTTCCCGCTTCTCTTCCACGAATCAATGATGATTGAGCCGACTGAGACAGAAAGTCTGGAGACACTTGACGAGTTTATTGAAGTGATGCATAAAGTCGCTAAAGAAGCTCGGGAGACACCTGATGAAGTGAAAAACGCTCCGTTGACCACACTTGTGAGAAAACTTGACGAGACTACAGCAGCCAAGAACCCTATTCTCAACTACAAAGCACTCAAAAACGCATGAGAATCATCATAATCGGAGCCGGACCAGGCGGATACGAGACCGCATTGGAGGCAGCAAAAAGAGGACATGACGTGACTCTCTTCAATGGAGGCCGTCTTGGTGGCACATGCCTCAATGAAGGCTGTATTCCCACGAAATGTCTTTGCCGCAACGCGGAGATGATAAGCGCATTTAAGGAAGCCGACAGGTTTGGCATCGATGACTTCACATTTTCGTTCGACTACAACAAGGTAGTCGAACGAAAAAAAGAAGTCACCGATACGCTTCGTTCAGGCATTGATGCCATGCTTAAGAGTGCAAAAGTCAAAGTAGTCGACGCGATGGCTTCATTCAAGGATCCTCATACCGTCACGGCTGATGGAAATGACTATGTTGCCGACTACATAATAGTGGCTACCGGGTCTGCATCCCGCTCCCTGCCAATCGAAGGAAGTGATCTGGAATGCGTGAAGGATTCCACCGGAATGCTTGATATGGAATATATACCCGAATCACTTACCATAATAGGTGGTGGCGTGATAGGTATGGAATTTGCCAATATCTTTGCATCCTTCGGCTCCAAGGTGACTGTCATCGAGTTTATGAAGCAGATTCTGCCGCCTTTTGATTCCGACATCGCTAAACGACTGAAACAGACTCTTGGTAAAAAGGGCATCAACATAATAACGGGAGCTGCCGCAAAAAAAATCGAACAGAACGAGAACTACGAGATCTGCGTATCCTATGAGACAAAGGGTAAGGTAGAGACTGTAGTAAGCACAGACCTGCTTATGGCGGTCGGACGTGCACCTCGCGTCTCAGGACTCAATCTTGAGGCGGCCGGAGTTGAGTATAGCGCAAAAGGAATACCTGTCGACGACATGATGCGCACCAATATTGAGCATATCTATGCCATCGGAGACGTCAACGCCCGAATGATGCTGGCACATGTGGCCTCATTCCAGGGACTTCGTGCACTCAATACCATAGACGGCAAGGAGGATGAAATAAGATTCGACGTTGTCCCAAGCGCAGTCTTCACTGTGCCTGAATGTGGTATGGCAGGTCTTACGGAAGAAGCATGTAAGGAGCAGGGAATAGAAATTAGAAAAGGTCAGAGTTTTTTCCGTGCAAACGGAAAGGCGCTCGCCATGGGTGAACCTGAAGGCCTATGCAAACTGTTATTCCGTAAAGACGATGGTCGACTGATCGGTGCGCATATCATGGGAGTGGAGGCGGCTGACCTCGCTCAGCAGTGTGCCGACATGATGAATGCCGGTATGACTCTTGAAAAAATCGAAAACGTCATATTCGGACATCCAACGGTGTCGGAAGTGATATTATCGGCATGTCATAACGTGAAATAATTTGACCGAATGAAAAAGATAGCCGCTATTACAATGGTTCGCGATGATGATTTCTTCCTGAAAAAATGGGTAGATTATTATGGCGATGAACTCGGAAAGGAGAATCTCTACATTCTCTTTGACGGAGAAGACCAGAAAGTGCCTGATTTCTGTGAAGGCACCAATACGTTCATACATCCGCGACTCTGTAACCAGATCGTGGAGGGTGAACGTGTGCGTTTGGGATTGCTAAGCGACAAAGCCGGCGAACTGCTTGCTGGTGGCTACGATCTTGTCATAGGCGTGGATTGCGATGAGTATATCATTGTGGATCCACGTCTCGGCAAAGGTCTTGCAGAGTTCCTTTCAGAACAGGAAATTGATGCGACCTTATCACCTCTTGGTGTGGATATGGGCCAACATCTTGATAAGGAATCAGAAATCGATGCTGACAGGAAGTTCCTGGAACAGCGCCGTTTCGGATATCTATGTACCCGGTATACGAAAGGCTCGATCATAGCCAAACCCGTAAGATGGGGCAGGGGATTCCACCGTGTCAAAGGGCATAACTTCCATATTTGTCCTGATCTCTATCTTTTCCATTTCGGATGTCTTGACATGAAACGGATGCGCGAGCGCTTCATGAATCCCGACCGCATCGGCGGAACTTCTACACGCCATTTCAACAAGAGAACCAAGACCATAAGCATTGTGACCAACAATGAGGCACGCGATTTTGACAAATGGACAGCTATAGCTCGAAAGATGCAGACCTGGATACGTCCGGTCTATGCCTGGAATAAGCCTGCGATGCTCGGAAGAACCTTTGTGGTGGAGATTCCGGAAAGATTTAAGGATGTGCTCTAACATTATATATTGATGCGTATGGATATTGATGCCGTGATATTATGGGTAGATGGTGATGACCCTGCATGGAAAGCCCGCTGCGATGCGGCCAGAGGAGGAAATGCTCTTACCAGACGTGACGATATAGGTGGGGACCTTCGTTTTCGCCAGATGCGTGAAATCGACTGGTGTGTGGCATCCATCAATAAGTTCGCATCATTCATACGCAGGATATATATTGTCACGGACGGACAGGATCCTCATCTGGAAAACACTGTAGGGAAATGGTTTGACAATCCGATTCCTGTAGAAATTGTTGACCATAAGATCATATTCCGTGGCTACGAGCAGTATCTGCCTACATTCCAGTGTAATTCGCTCGAGACCATGATTCACCGTATACCGGGCCTGTCGGAAAGGTTTGTCTATTTCAACGATGACTTCCTTCTTTCCAACTACGTGAAACCTGATGACTGGTTTACCGATGACGGCGGGGTAGTGGAATACGGCAAATGGATGCCCAACTTCCTTCTTGACCTTCTCCACATGATAAAGCCCAGGAAAAACGGACTAAAGACAGTCGGATTCAAGGACATCATGGAGAATGGTGCAAAACTTGTAGGCTCCAACAAGACCTTATTAATGCGCCACACTCCGCATCCGGTACTAAAATCACTAAGTGACAGACTACTCACTGAATACCCGGAATGTGTAGACATCAACAGCCGCGACAAATTCAGGGCGCCATGTCAGTATAATCCTCAGGTAGCCAAGCATATCCTTGCAGACAGAGAAGGAAAACTCACAGTTAGGAGCCCGAAAGGGAAGACTCTTTTCCTAAAGCCTTTTGCCAACAGACCTTCATATCTCCGCAATCATCTCAAACCTTATCTTAACGGCAAGGCACTTCCTCCATTCATGTGCATCAACTCACTTGCAGAAGCGGATCCCGATGACCGTAAGGTTTTCATCGACTTCATGCACCGCCTGTTTGCAGTAAGATGATTATTCATATAAATGCGACTTCCTATGTTTGGAATCGATATCAACCGAATATACCGCGCGCATTAACCAACTGAATAGTTTAGGATTTGTCCTTAACAATCGTGCTCTCCACCATTTCTTAAGTCCCAGGAAGCGAGGCGAAGGAAGAGGATAATTGCGGATTTCGTTACTTATACGGGCAATTGCTCCGTCTCTCTTCATTGTATTAGTCTCTTCTCTTGCAATTGACTTGGAGGCTGCGACGGCAGATTTATTGAGGTAAGCATTTCTACGCTGACTGTCTTTCGAATCGCAAATCACGTCCTCTATCATTTTCATACGGTCAATGCATGAAAGAAAATAATCATAGCGGTTTTTCGCTGCATCCACATGTATAATACTGCTACGACGCATACGATAATGATATAGTGGAGTAGGATCAATAACCATCTTTCGGACATTCTTCAACCACTGACCATATACAAAAATATCCTCAAAATTACGACCTACCGGAAACTCGCATGTAATGATTGACCTTCGGTGAAGCTTATTCCAAACATAATTAGGCAACCTATCGTATCCTATTTCAATCATTGCGGTTTTTCCGTCAATAACCCTTAGTTCCTTGGTAAGATGCTTTGTAGAACGACGCCCATGATACTCTGTCCAGTAACCTACCATCGATATATCAGCGTCATTCTCAACAATACGATTAAACAGGCACTCAAACATTCCCGGTTCAATCCAGTCATCGGCATCAACAAAACCGATATACTCACCCTGAGCCTGCTTTAAAGCGATATTGCGCGCACTTGACAGGCCTCCATTCTCTTTCTCAATTATTTTGAACCGCAGATCCTGCTGAGCAAATTCACGGCATATTTCCAGGGAAGAGTCTATACTACCGTCATCAACAAGTATACATTCCCAATCAACGAAGGTCTGTCCTTTAATAGATTCGAGACACTCCCGGAGATATCTCTCCATATTATAAATGGGTACTATTATGCTTATAGTGGGTTTTGTCATTATCGTCATAGAATGTTTGGGGGTGCAAAATTACAAAATAAAAATAACTTACGCAAGAATCCTATTTGCTGATGGATTAAACATTTGATTAAGATATATACAATAACAAAACCTCCATACCATAAAATATGTTATTTTTATAAAATCATATTAAAATCAGTAAAAAATTCTAATTTTATGACAGATATTCTGTGGCTTATATTTGGAGTGGCTCTTATCATCTTTGCAGCCAACTGGCTGACTGACGGCGCTGCTTCCATCGCGCGGCGTTGGGGCATCAGCGATCTTGTAGTAGGACTGACGGTAGTGGCGTTTGGAACATCATCGCCGGAACTGTCGATCAGCATAATATCCGCATTGCAGGGCAACGCCCCACTTGCGATCGGAAATGTCGTTGGCAGCAATATATTCAACATACTGATTATTATCGGAGTAGTCGCACTTGTGAAGCCAATAAAAGTAGAGCCTTCAGTAATGGTCAATGAACTTGGCCTTGTCATACTGTCCTCTCTTGCACTATTGACAATTGGATTTGGTGATATGCTCGGAATCACAGGAGAACGTACCGTAACACGTCCAGAAGGAATACTGTTGCTTTTGTTTTTTGTAATATTCATGAGATACACATTTGCCCAGGCTAAGCAGACACCGGAACCGGGTAATGACCCTGCTGCCCAAAAGGCTTCTTCAGGCAAAGAGATGCCTGTATGGAAATCTGTCATTCTGGTGGTGGCAGGACTTGCAGGTCTCATATATGGTGGAGACAGGTTTGTAGCCGGAGCTTCCGGAATAGCGATGTCGTTAGGTATGAGTGAGGCTGTAGTCGGACTAACGATTGTAGCGGCAGGCACATCACTCCCTGAACTTGCCACATCCATCACCGCAGCGCTTAAAGGCAACTCCGGAATAGCAATCGGCAATGTAATCGGAAGCAACATATTCAACATCTTTCTTGTGCTTGGAGCGACCGCTACTATATCTCCGCTACCATTCGGAGGCATAACGCATATCGACCTTCTCGTGATGATGCTTGCATCAGTTCTCTTCTGGTTTTTCAGCTGGAGAATCGGACGATGCACCATCAAGCGCGGAGAAGGAGCGGTATTAGTCGCACTATACATAGCTTACATAGCATGGCAGGTCGCTTCATTGAACTGACATTAAGAGCATACTTATACGAAATTATTTGGGAATTGAGCAATATTAATAGTGGAAATATCAGCGATTTTTATTAATTTTGCAGTTTGGAAGTGATATTGTGTCCCGACAAATGGACACAAGTCTCCGCAAATACAAAATTTAGAATCCAAACAGCTGATAATGAAAACTAACGTAGCAGTTTTTTTCGGTGGCAGAAGCGTTGAGCATGAAATCTCGGTGATCTCCGCTCTCCAGGCCATCAGCGCCTTCAATAGGGACAAGTACAATATAGTACCCATCTACATAACAAAACAGGGACGCTGGTATACAGGCGATGCCTTGCTCAACATACGCAATTACCGCGACATGGACGCGCTTGTAAAAAACGCGGAGGAAGTGTTTATGCGTCCTGAATACGGAGATTTCAACCTGTATCGCGTCAATACAAAAGCCGGTCTTTTCTCAAAGAAGGACCCGGTTGTCGCAGAACTTCATGCAGCTATACCCGTGCTTCATGGCACAAATGGAGAAGACGGCGTTTTCGAAGGACTGCTCGAGACCATAGGTATTCCTTTTGCCGGATGCAACACCCTTAGTTCGGCAAACGGAATGGACAAGATCACGATGAAGATGATTCTTCGTGAATCAGGTGTACCTGTAGTCGACTATGTATGGATGACCGACAAGGAGTGGAACCGAAAGCGTGATGAGATCATAGAAAGGATCGAGACAAAAATCGGGTACCCCGCTATCGTCAAACCGGCCAACTTAGGTTCAAGCGTAGGTATAGGCAAAGCAGCGGACAGAAACCAGCTTATTGAAAAAATCGATAACGCCTGCCGTTTTTCACAAAGAATCATCGTAGAGCATATGATCGAGAAGATGAAGGAAATCAACTGCTCCGTACTTGGCGACTGCGATGACTATCAGCCTTCGGTATGCGAGGAACCGATTTCCAAAGGTGATTTTCTAAGTTACGATGAAAAGTACCGAGGCGGCAACGAGGGAATGGCTGCCAGCGAGAAGCGCATACCGGCAGACCTCCCCGATGAGACATCAAAAAGGGTACAGCATCTCGCATGCGAGACATTCCGAGTGCTTTCCTGCCATGGAGTAAGCCGTATCGATGTCATGATCGATGAAAAGGATGGAGAGATATACGTCAACGAAATCAACACGATTCCCGGCTCACTCTCTTATTATCTGTGGGAAGCCACCGGAATACCGTTTGCCGACCTCATGGACAGGCTCGTACAGCTTGCCCTGAAAAGGAAGCGTGAAGTGGAACGCAAGACATTCAGCTACGACCGCAACATATTCGCCATGGGAGGCGGCGGCAAAGGGGGCACAAAGGGTGTAAAGGGAGCAAAAGGATGTAAATTCTAAGTAAAACAACATACAACATATGAAAAGATTCACCGAATACGGCACACCGCTCAATCTCTCTAAGGTAAACAGGGAGATTCTTGAGATATGGGACCGCAATAACCTCTTCGAGACATCAATGGATGTAAGAAAAGGATGCCCGACGTTTGTATTTTTCGAAGGACCGCCGTCTGCCAACGGCATGCCCGGCATACACCATGTGATGGCCCGTACCATCAAGGATATTTTCTGCCGTTACAAGACCATGAAGGGTTTCCACGTGAAGAGAAAAGCAGGATGGGACACCCACGGTCTTCCTGTGGAACTTGGAGTAGAGAAAACCCTCGGCATCACTAAGGAGGATATCGGCAAGAAGATCACGGTAGAGGAGTACAACGCCGCATGTCGCCGCGAAGTGATGAAATACACAAAAGAATGGACTGACCTGACCCATAAGATGGGCTATTGGGTTGATCTCGACAATCCTTATATCACCTACGACAACGCGTATATCGAATCCGTATGGTGGCTTCTGCGTCAACTTTACGACAAGGGATACCTCTACAAGGGTTATACAATCCAGCCTTACTCTCCGGCAGCAGGTACAGGCCTCTCGAGCCACGAGCTCAACCAGCCCGGCTGCTACCGCGACGTAAAGGACACTACGGCCACCGCCCTCTTCAAGGTGCTCGACCCGAAAGATGAGATGACCGGCTGGGGAGAGCCTTACTTCATGGCGTGGACCACTACACCGTGGACTCTTCCTTCAAATACAGCCCTTTGTGTAGGTCCGAAATTTGACTATGTGGCAGTCCGCACTTACAACCCGTATACCGGTTCTCCTATCACTGTTGTACTTGCCGAGGTGCTTGTACCTGCCTATTTCAAGGCAGAAGGCGCAAAAATAGCCCTTTCTGATTATAAGCAGGGCGACAAGACCGTACCATATGAGATTGTAGGCCGCTGGAAAGGAAGCGAACTCACCGGAATGCATTATGCACAACTTATGCCGTGGGTAAAGCCTACCGAGAAGGTCAGCGAATTTGCCCCTGAATGGGTAAAGGAATATGCGGCGGCTCATCCTGAAAAATGCTTCGAGGTAGGCACTGACAGTTTTGTCGAGATCGCCGACGAGGCTTTCAGAGTGATACCCGGTGACTATGTGACGACAGAAGACGGTACCGGTATCGTTCATATCGCGCCTACTTTCGGTGCTGACGACGCAAAGGTAGCCAAAGCTGCCGGAATCCCCGGACTGTTCATGGTAAACCGTCGTGGAGAGACACGTCCGATGGTAGACCTTCAAGGTAAGTATTACGTTCTTGACGAGCTTGCTCCCGAGTTTATCGAGAAATGCGTGGACGTAACGCTCTATGGCAAACATGCAGGAGACTTCGTGAAGAATGCCTACGACCCGAAATATAACGAAGGAGGCAAATTTGACGAAGCAGCAGCATCCAAGGCAGAAGACCTGAATATCGTGCTCTGCATGGAGATGAAGATGGCCGGTCAGGCTTTCCGTATCGAAAAGCATGTGCATAATTACCCACACTGCTGGCGTACTGACAAACCCGTGCTCTATTATCCGCTCGACAGCTGGTTTATCCGCACTCCGCAGGCCCGTGAACGCCTCATCGAACTCAACAAGACAATCAAATGGAAACCGGAAGCCACAGGTACCGGACGATTTGGCAAATGGCTTGAGAACGTGCAGGACTGGAACCTCAGTCGCTCTCGCTATTGGGGAACACCATTGCCCATATGGCGCACTGAAGACGGAAAGGAAGAAATCTGCATTGGCAGTTATCAGGAACTTTACGATGAAATTGAGAAAGCGGTGAAAGCCGGTGTCATGAGCGAGAATCCTTTTGCAAAGAGAGGTTTCGTCCCCGGCGACTATTCCAAGGGCAACTATGACAAGATTGACCCGCACCGTCCTTATGTCGACGAGATCACCCTTATATCGCCGAGCGGCAGACCGATGAAGCGAGAACTTGACCTCATCGACGTATGGTTTGACTCGGCGCCATGCCTTATGCCCAGTGCCACTATCCGTTTGAGAACAAGGAGGCACTAGACAGCCATGAGATATAC
>X108_Striped_Desert_Hamster__coassemble_235_pt1 | contig 12437 bp, 9 predicted proteins | sample X108_Striped_Desert_Hamster__metabat2_low_PE_001 | metagenome-assembled genome bin X108_Striped_Desert_Hamster | reverse complement strand
GTTCATGGATGGTGGCAGGATGTCGAGAAGGTGTCGGCCGAGCTCAATGGCAGGCTCGTGAGTGAGACCTCCGAACATGACATGGCTCATCTTGTGGATCTGGCGCTCGATGGCAGCGTTAAGCACGGGATGGTTGTAGCCGTGTATGACGCACCACCATGACGACATACCGTCGATCAGTTTACGGCCATCGGCGAGGGTGATGACCGCACCCTCCGCATGATCTACCTTGTAGGTGGGCAGAGGATCATGAGTGGAGGTGTATGGATGCCAGAGATGCTCTCTGTCGAATATATCGTGGGTGTTCATATCTGTAGGATGATATCAAGAAGCTGTCTATACTTCTACGCTACAAAATTACAAAAAATAGCGGTGATATGCAAGAAAAATAAAAAAGGGCCTAACCACCACGGTCGAGCCCATTTTATGAGTTTCTACAGGTAAAAAATCTTAAGGTAAAAAGATTGTTTAGGTTCTTGATGCAAAGGTAATGCAAAAAAGCCATTCCTCCAAATAAATTTTATCAAAATGTCACAAACATGCTGCATAACATATAAAACCCGAGACATTTTGTATAAATCTTAAAGGTAAACCCCTAAAAAATGCCAAAAATATGCTTTACAACATATAATTTCTGATTCATTCCGAACGAAGATACTGCACTGGATCGCTTCTCGACACTTTAAGCGTATTTACCACAACAACCGTAATGATAAGCACAAGCAACGCGGCAATGCACGCGACCATGCTCACCGGAGAAAGTCCTACCCTTTCGGTAAACTGAGAAAGCCAGTGCCGCCCTATCATCATGGCAGCGGCCGCGCCCACCAAAAGAGAAGGAAGGGCCACTTTCAACACATCCATACAGAAAAGCCTTACGATTCTGGCAGAAGATGTCCCGTTCACCTTACGGATAGCGATCTCCTTTGCCCTTCTGTTTATCTCGTCAGCCACATAGCCGATAAGTCCTGTCAAGGCTATAAGCATGATTGCTATACCGACAACCATCACCGACATTCCGAACCTCTTGATATTGTTTCTTTTTGCATCTATCCTCATTTTATAGGGAGTCATGATTATCTCATCACCATCATTTATTGAATCCAGAATCTTTTGAGCGGCAGTCAGATTCTCTGGAGTCAAATCAGTAAACCTGATAAATACATTACTCCTGACTTTGGAAGAAGGAAAGAATACAGCAGCCCTCTTGTCGGCTGACTCATTCTCAAAACCTCCGCGACGAATATTTCCTACGACTCCAACGATGGTAAACAGGGGCGTACCTTCACCCTTGTCAGCATGACCGGTGACATAGAAAGTCCTGCCTATAATGTCATCGTCGGTCTCTCCGAAATACTTTTGCAAAACATCAATCATGCGTTGCCCGACTATCACCTCATTAACAGTGGAATCAGCATCATCCCTGAAGTTACCTCCCTGAATGAAATCAATACCCAATACTTCAAATAATCCAGAATTGACCAATTCCATGTCGGCTATATTGACATTTTCTTCCTGATAACCTTCAGTCCACAAGTTATTGCCACTTTGCCAATCAGTCGGATCAGTGTTGGAACTTGCCACAGATTCCACGAACGGGAGCCTGCACAGTTCCTTCATCACGGTCGAGGTCTTCTCATCCGACATCGGATGACGATAAAACATCGCTATGTTCTCGTAGTCAAGTCCCATATCAAGATTTCCAATCATACGGTACTGCCTACCGACCAATACAAGAAGACATATAACCAATCCTGTAGCAAAAAACTGCACAGCCAGCAAAACAAGTTTCCAGACTCTGCGCCCATATGCTGTAGGGCGAAACGCATGGACAACCGGAGTCCGGCTATAAATGACTGACGGTATAATACCGGTCATGACAAGCAGTCCGACACATACCAGGCCTTCCACAAGCCATACACTTCCGGTGCTAAACAGCTGCCCGGGAGTATAACCAAGAAGTTCCTTGCAAAGACCGGAGAATGAAAACGCCAGCAGTACAGCAAGTCCAAGCGATACGACGAGGAAAAACAGACTCTCGCCCATCACTCTAAGGAATATTGACTTACGATCCGTACCGAAACATTTCCTTATGGCCATCTCCTTTCCACGAGCCGCCAGCTGTCCGAGCGTGATAAGCAGAAAGTTCAGTCCGGCACATATAAGCATCACGCACGCGAGCAAGCCAACCATCCAGGACATGATCCTGATTCCATCCTGCCGGCTATACGCTCCGGCCATAGGCCGAAGCCACATCCTGAAATCAAGGACCGAGAATACCTCTTCCTCGTCGATTACCGTCTTCAGGTGCTCCACCATCATATTGCTGACGGCTTCCGGATCAGCATCTTTCGACAACAGCACATAACTGGAGTATCTGTCGTTGCCGAGAAGATTCTCGCTCCCGTCATGCATGAACCAGCCTATAGTCGGCATGGAGAGATACGCGGCATTCCTCATAGTGGAGTTGAGGGGATAATCCTCATAGACGCCACCGATCGTCGCCTTATACGTGTCGCCCCATTGCATGACTGACAAGTTCAGTCCTATGACGTCGCCGCCTATCCTATCTGCAATCGAGCGGGGAATCATGACCTGATTCTCCACCGCAAGCACCTCATGCGGATCGCCCTCGAGGACAGGAGTCTTAAGGACATCAAAGAGACATGTATCCGCCAAGGTAATGCAGGGCACATCAAACTTACGGCCATCGTCGAGTTTCACAACCGCCTCTCCTATTAGAGTGGTGAATCTGGTCGCCTTCTCGATCTGAGGAATGTTTCTTTGCAATTCCGGACCGGAACCTCCGGGTGTGTTCTGGTATTCGCGATATTCACCATTCTGCACCACGCTTTCCGTAAGTCGATATATCCGGTCGATATCCGGAAAGGACGAGTCGTAGCTCTGCTCGAAGTATATCTTAGCCACAAGCAGGAATCCGACCGCAAGCCCCACGGAAAGGCACAGAATCTTTATCAGGTTGCGGCGGATATCGTAAGTAAAGAACTTAAACATGGCTTCATATCATTTGCAGGTTGTCGACTATCTGGCCATCATAGAGATTTATGACGCGGTCGGCCACTGCCGCGTCCCTATGGGAATGCGTCACCATCACGATCGTGGCACCATCCTTATGCAGTTCTGACAGAAGATCCATGACCTCGGCACCGTTTCTGGAGTCAAGGTTGCCTGTAGGCTCGTCGGCAAGAATAAGTCCCGGCCTGCCTACTATGGCACGGGCTATGGCGGCACGCTGCTGCTGTCCGCCGGAGAGTTGCGAAGGATAGTGATTTGCCCTGTGGGCAATACCCATTCTGCCGAGAGCCTCTTCCACACGTTTATTCCTTTCATCGCGAGAAAGATTCAGGTTATTGAGCGGGAGCATGACGTTTTCCCTTACAGTCATCGTGTCAATAAGATTAAACGACTGGAATATGAAGCCGATCCGGCCCTTGCGGTATTCCGTACGGCCGCTCTCCCTCAGTCCGCCTACTTCCTTCCCGTCGAGCCGGTAACTTCCGGAAGTGGGATTGTCGAGAAGTCCGAGGATATTGAGCAAGGTCGATTTTCCACATCCCGACGGACCCATGATCGCCACAAACTCACCGTCGCGTATGGAAACAGACACATTATGGAGCGCCACGGTCTGAACGGTCTCTGACCTGAATATCTTCTCTAATTTTTCAATTTCTATATTCATGTTGATTAATGTTTGGTTGTATGAATCATTTGATTATCTCTATGATGTCGGCATCGCCGAAATCGGAATATGAACTCGTGATGATCCGCTCTCCGGGACTTAGGCCTTCCAGCACCTCATAATAGCGGGGATTACGCCTTCCGAGCCGAACGTCCCGTTTTTCGGCACTCCTGCCGTCAGGCGCAAGCACATAGACGTATTTTCCTCCAGAACTCTGAAAGAACGTGCCTTTTTCGACCATCACGGCTTTTGCCGGACTGCCGAGAAGGATGTCGACCGGATAAGACTGTCCGACCCGCGGCTTCTCAGGAGCCGTACCCGTAATGGCAAGGTCGGCCTTAAACTGACCTTCGGTCACCTCGGGATACACCTTGACGACCTCTACATCGAATTCCCTGCCCTGGCGGCTTGCCTTGCCATGAAGGCCCGGCTCCACACGGTCTATGTAATGCTCATCAATCAGGACGGTAAGCTTGAAATTGTCGAGTATGTTTATCTGACCTACCTGCTGTCCGGCTGAAATATTCTGCCCTATCTCCGCGTTCAGGCTTCCCAGCTGTCCGCTGTGGGAGGCCCGAACGTTAAGGTTGTCGGCCCGCTGACGTACAAGCAGAAAGTTTTCCTGCATGTTGTGAAGGCTCTCCCTCATCATGGCTGTCTGCACCGACCTGTAGACCGAGTCCTGATGCAGTCGGTCCTCAAGCAGGCGAAGACCTGCAGCAGCCAGTTCGTAGTCTTCCCGGGCCTTCAGGTATTCCTCCCGCGAGGTAAGGTTTTCGTCAAGAAGAGCTTTCTGCTGTTTCATCTCACGGTGTCTCCGGTTGAGTTCCGTGCGTGCCGAGAGTATGTCGCGCCTCACCTGAAGCCTTTCCTTCTCCATGGCAAGTTCGGTGTCGCGAAGCATGTTCTGCCTCTCGGCAAGCTGTGATTCCGAATCAAGAATCTGCTGTCTCAGCAAAGGGTTGCGGAGCGTGAGTATCACGTCACCCTCCCTGACCATCGCACCGGCCTCAACAAGTTTTTGCTCCACGATACCGGTTTCTAATGCTGACAGCTGGACCGTAACCTCAGTCTCCACCTTGCCCGAGAGATGGATATAGTCGTTAAACTCACCTTCGATTACCTCATCCGTGACGATATTTCTGTAATCAGCCTTATAGTAGGATGATCTCGAGGCTATTACCGCCCATGAAACCGCAAGGACCGCAACAACGGCGATAGCGACGGGTAAACCATATTTCCGCAAACGCGGGAAACGCTGTCTTATCTCAGTATCCATATATTTTCACTTTATTGTTGTTAGACTATCGCTCGCATATCAGCGGATAACCCTGATAATATCTCAATGTAATCTCCGCCACTATACGCTGTATGCGCTTTCCTACAAGATTTGCCTCAGCCACCGCAAGTCTGGAGGATGTGGTGTAAAGGTCTATAGCAGAGGCGGCTCCTAACTCGAATTTCCGGCGCATGGCCTTGTTGGCAATCCTCTCGGCCTCCAGCCTTGTGCGGGCAGATGAAAGTTCCTCGACAGCCGACTCGAGATCAATACGCGCCTCCTCAGTGGCCTGACTGACCTTGTATCGGGTCTGCTCAAGACGCACCTCGCTTTCACGAAGACGTACCACCGCTTTCCGCACACGGTTTCTTGTGGCTAAACCGTCAAACAACGGAAACGAGAACGAGAGCCCAAGATACTCACCAAGATTGTCGCGGAACTGCCTTGAGAAAGATGGAGCATCTCCACGTATTCCCATCATGCGGAAGTAGGATGTGGAGACACCGGCGTTGAAGGAAATCGTTGGGAAATAACCTCCTTTTGCCGCGCGAAGGTTCAGTCTCTCCTCCCTCACTGCCGACTCCGCCTCCAGAATCTCGGGTAGTATTCCCGTATGTCGCGCCACAGTATCGGGAGTCAAGCCGCTTATCAGGCTCAACGGAATATCTGAAGGGGGCATTCCCATGGAGATCCGGAGTGAGAGATTGGCTTTCTTAAGAAGGTTTTGCTGATTGACAAGTTCATAACGGTCGGCGGCTACAATCGCCTCCAGTTCCGCCACATCCGCGCCGCTTTTCGTACCAAGTTCGAAAGAACGTCTTGATGCCGCCAGATCAGTTGAATCACGCCTGAGCTGGCTCTCCACCTGCTCCACCAAAGCCTCGCAATATGTGATGTTGTAGAAATTCCTTATCACTTCAAGAGATATACGGTCCTGTTCGGCGAGCATGGCATGCCGTTTGCGAAGTCCGGCCGCTTCCGATACTTTCAGATTGTTTATCCGTACCAGTCCGTCAAACAGGGGAAGTGACAATTCCAGTCCGAAACCTGTGCCTAATGTTCGCTTGTTGTCGTAGGTATTGGTCTCGGGATCGATGTTACGTCCGAAACTGAGGCTTCCGCTGCTCCCGAAACTCATATGGGGCATAAGGTCGGAAACACAGATGCCGCGGTCGGCTGCGGCTGCCTCTACCTCAAGACGGTTGATACGGTTGACATGCGCATGGTCCCTTGCATATATCAGACAGTCGTTGAGAGTCATCGGCTCTTCCTCCGCATGGCCACCTGCATAGGCCACAGACAGAGGAAGCAAAGCCAATGACAATGTCAAAAAATATACATTCAGGTGTTTCATATTTATATTCCGCTGTTATTGCTTTCCAGCGGCAAAATTAGCGGATAAGGTCACTGATACAAAATTTAGCCTTCATAATCACCGGTTTTGAATCAATTTTGTCTAATAATTCGACATACTGTCTATTTTTTAGACAGTCAGATTCAGGACAAAGACTAAAAACCTCGATTCGGTTTCTCAATATTGATCAAAAGTATTATTTTTGCAGAGTAAAAAAGACATTTAAGAAATGAGACTTCTTATAATTGACGATAACCCGGCTGTACGCGCCACCTTGAGGCTTCTTCTCGACGATGAATTTGACGAAGTGACCGCTATAGAAAATCCGGCCATGATATCCACCCTTTCAAATCCGGGAGGATATGACGCCATACTGCTCGACATGAACTTTGACAACGGTATCCTCGACTGTAGCGACGGCCTCTTCTGGCTCGAGAGACTTAAGAGTCTGCCGGATTCTCCAGCCGTGGTGGTGATAACCGCGTTTGGCGACGTGGACATCGCCGTGAAGGCAATGAAACTTGGAGCCGAGGATTTCGTCACAAAACCATGGGACAATGACCTGCTCGTCGAGAAACTGAAGAAAGCCATTGCCGTCAACCGAAATCATAGACAGGACAAGGCTGCGGCAAGACGCGCGTCAGATCTTGAAGAGGCAGAGTCCTCCCGTCTCGGCCTTACTCTCGAGGAGGTCAAGCTTCAGCATGTCAGAAGTGTCATCGACTGCTGCGGCGGCAACCTTACCGCTGCCGCGCAGCAACTGGGAATAAACAGACAGACCCTTTACAACATATTGAAGAAAGGATGATGAAGAGATTCCGGCTTAATACGCTGCTTATAATGTCGGGGGCGATGGCAGGCTCGTCATTAGCCACATTCCTTTTCATGAAGGGATACTGGCCTCAGGCCACACTGGTACTAATCATCGTAGCCGCATGCCTGGCAGCCTTGGTCAACATACAGTCAAGACTCATAGGGATAATGTCGGCTTTCCTGAAGGCACTTGAAATGAACGACACTACAATGCGGATACAGGCAGGGGGAGACAGAGAACTCCGAGAAATGACCGAGTCAATGAACCGTATCGCCGAAATATACCGAGACAACATGCGTGAACTCCAGACCCGTAAGTTATATTACGACAGGGTGCTCAGGATCATGACCCACGAGATGCGCAACGGAATCACTCCTATAGCAGCAATAACCGCCGACATGTGCAATCATCCGGAACGTTATCAAGGAGAAAAACTGACGGAAGCATCCACACTGCTGAATTCACAGGCAGAAGGCATACACAGATTCCTTGACTCGTATCACAGGCTGACACATCTTCCCGAGCCGAAACTGGAGAATGTATATGCAGGAGATTATTTCCAGTCTCTGAAAAAGATATATAATGCCGAACTTGAGCGGCGGGGATTGCCGGAAGAAACGGTATTCTACACTGTAGCCCACGACATGATCCTGACCATAGACTCACAACTGATGAATCAGGTGATGATAAATCTTCTAAGAAACGCGCTCGATGCTACGCCGGAAGACAGAGTGTGCAAGGTAGATGTGGTATTAAGTGCTTCAGAATCGCGACCCTACATCACGATAAAAGATAACGGCTGCGGAATAACACAGGGAATCATGGATAATATGTTTCAGCCTTTCTTTACCACAAAGAAGGAAGGAAGCGGAGTCGGTCTGTCGATAAGCCGACAGATAATCCAGAAACATGGCGGTGACATACGGATCCAGAGCCAGCCGGAGAAAGGGACTCTGGTAATCATCTCGCTTTAACCGGCACTGTCACTCAGGCGCCATCTCATAAAAACGGGACCTTAGCGCGTACCGGACCTTTCAGACAGGGTCTACATCGTAGTGTATCTGCGAGGTCTTGATCTGGGGAGCAGGGGCAAGACGCTCGTAGACCTGACGGAGCAGGGCCTTTACTTTCTTCATGGATGCGCCGGATTCCACTTTAAGCATTATCTGCTGCAGATACCATGTGTTGACACGCGAGACAAACGGACGCTCAGGACCGAGTACACGACTTCCAAACACCTTGCGTAATTCCATCGTCAGCATTACCGCCGCAGCGTCGCACACCGCCGCATCCTTGTTACGCACGAATATGTTGACGATTTTGGTAAATGGCGGGTATCCGTATTTCTGTCGCTCGAGAAGTTCCTCATCGTAATAAGAGGCGTAGTCATGGTTTCTGACGTGGGTCAGCACCCGCTCATCGGCCTTAGTGGTCTGAATAAGCACTTTGCCGGGTTCCTGACGACGTCCAGCGCGGCCGGCCACCTGCTCGAGCATGTTGAAGGCCCGCTCGTTGCTGCGGAAATCAGGAAAATTAAGCAGAGTGTCGGCATTAAGCACCCCCACTATCTTTACCTTCTCGAAATCAAGACCCTTCGATACCATCTGTGTGCCGACAAGAATATCTGTACGATGCTCGGCAAATTCCTCTATCAGGTCCTGATACGACTGCTTGTTGCGCGTAGTGTCGAGATCCATACGTGACACCTTGTTGTCCGGAAACTCTTCCTGAATCTCTTCCGCGATCCGTTCCGTGCCGTAGCCGTATTTCTCAAGAGTGTTCTCACCGCAAGCGGGACAAAGGTCAGGAAGAGTCTGGGTATAACCGCAATAATGGCAGCGCAGAAGACGGCTCCCCTTGTGATAGACAAGGCTCACGTCGCAGTTGCCGCATTTGGGACTCCACCCGCATGTTCGGCATACCACTACCGGAGCAAAACCTCGCCGGTTCTGAAACATGATCGCCTGCCACCCTGCGTCAAGCGCCTCCTTGGTCTGCTTTCTGAGCGGAGTGGACATAATACCTCTCACGCTTTTCTGCTTCCTCATCTGCCTCATGTCGATGACCTCCACTTCCGGCAGCCGGGCACCCTCATATCGCTCCGACAGTGTCACAAGACCGTATTTACCATTAGTTGCCTTCCAGTATGTCTCGACTGATGGCGTCGCCGAACCGAAGAGTGTCTTGGCTCCGTGCATGGAGGCAAGCACCGTGGCGGCATCCCGGGCATTATAGCGCGGTGCGGGGTCATACTGCTTATAGGATGCCTCATGCTCCTCGTCGACCACAACGAGTCCGAGCTGCGCGAACGGCAGGAATACGGAACTTCTCACGCCGAGCACCACCATCGGGTCATTGGTGTGCAGCAGACGGTTCCAGATGTCGACCCTCTCGCTATCTGAGAATTTTGAATGATAGACAAGCAGCCGGTCGCCAAACACTTTCTTGAGCCTGTCGGTCAACTGGGTGGTAAGGGATATCTCCGGCACGAGATAGAGCACCTGACGTCCCTGACCAAGCACCTCACGGATAAGATCGCAATATATCTCTGTCTTACCAGACCCGGTGACTCCATGGAGGAGTGTTATGGCATGGTCACGAAATGAATCGCGTATCTGCCTTGCGGCTACGGTCTGAGCCTCCGAAAGAGTCACAGGTTGACACTTGTCGTCGCCGGTCGATTCAAAGCGATTGATCTTCTCCTTGTATATCTCGAGGATTCCCTTGTCGGCCACGGCCTTCAGCACAGCAGGCGACACGCCGCTTACCTTGAGAAGGATATCCCGCTCTACCGGGCGCACGTCCTGACCCTTGACAGTGAATCTGGAGAGGTCAAGATATGCGAGGAGTACCCCCTGCTGCGGACGGCTTCGCGAGGTCATGTCGAAGAAGCTGTTGAGCCGATCTGCGTCATTGCGGTCGCACAGCATACGCACCATCGTCACAGTCTTGGGACGGTAGCGCTCCACTATCTTCTCGTCGACCCTTATCACTCCGGCGGCAAGGAGGGCATTGACATGCGGAGCCACATTCTTTATGCCGAGGGTCTTCTCAAGCCCCGTAAGCGAATCTTTTCCTGAATGCTGCAACGCTGCCACAATCTCTGCCTGCCGCTCCGTCAGCCGGATACCGTCTTCGGAGTCAAAATCAGGATTCAGCGTCACGACGCTCTCGCTCTCCAGTTTGAGGCCCGAAGGAATCGCAGCCTTCATCACCTCGCCTACCGAGCATAGATAATAATCGGCAATCCATTCCCAGAACTTAAGTTGCGGATAACGGAGAGCGGGAAGAGGATCGAGCACAGCCATTATCTGCTTAACCTCATAATTGCGGGGAGGTGTCTGGTCAAGACCCGCCACGATGGCGGTATAGTATTTCTTGCGGCCGAACTGCACAAGCACACGGGTGCCGATGCCGACATCCCCCTCGAAATCGTCGGGGACGGCATAGGTGAAAGTATCCTGCAACGGCAGGGGAAGAATGACCTGAACAAGCATATACAGTCTGCTCTTACTATAATCTTTATATATTCGCGTGCATGGATATACACCTTGCAAAGTTAATAATTTTCGCCGGAATGAGCAAAAGAGTCTTCGCTTTACGCACTGAACGATTCCGCTCCAGACGCAGAGATGCGGTGAAAACGCCGCGCTCCAGACAACAGACCGTCGCCATATACTGCATCCAACACCCATTCGTATAAGCCATTCCGGTAGAAATTCAAATGGTAGCCGTTTGGATAATTGCGGAATTTTGTGTAATTTTGCAGTCCGATAACAAGATTATCATTATAAAACAATTACTATCATGAATCTTTTAGCAGGAAAGACAGCCCTTGTGACCGGCGCAGCACGCGGCATCGGCAAGGCGCTCGCCCTTAAATTCGCGGCAGAAGGCGCCAACGTGGCCTTCACCGACCTCGTAATCGACGAAAACGGCAAACAGACCGAAGAAGAGATAGCAGCATTCGGCGTGAAAGCAAAAGGCTATGCCTCCAACGCAGCCGACTTCGCACAGACTGAAGAAGTAGTCAACCAGATAAAGGCCGACTTCGGCTCAATCGACATCCTCGTAAACAACGCAGGTATCACTAAAGACGGACTCATGATGCGCATGAGCGAGGCCCAGTGGGACGCAGTGATCGCTGTCAACCTTAAATCAGCCTTCAACTTCATCCACGCCTGCCTCCCCATCATGATGCGCCAGCGCAGCGGCTCCATCATCAACATGGCATCGGTAGTGGGCGTACACGGCAACGCCGGTCAGGCCAACTACGCCGCATCAAAGGCAGGCCTCATCGCACTCGCCAAGAGCATCGCTCAGGAAGTAGGCAGCCGTGGCATCCGCGCCAACGCTATCGCCCCCGGCTTCATCGAGACTGCCATGACAGCAGCGCTTCCTGAAGAAGTACGCGCCGACTGGTGCAAGAAAATTCCCCTTCGCCGCGGCGGTCAGGTTGAAGACATCGCTAATGTCGCCCTCTTCCTCGCCAGCGACATGTCGAGCTACGTCACAGGCCAGGTCATCCAGGTCGACGGCGGCATGAACATGTAATTACACACCGGTCACATATATCTTTATGACCAATACAGAAAAATATGCAATCATAGTCGCCGGAGGGGTTGGAAGCCGCTCCGGCGATTCTCTTCCCAAGCAGTTTCACGAGATACTGGGTCGCCCTATGCTCTGGTGGTCGCTCAAGGCGTTTCACGACGAGAATCCGGATACCCGCATAATCGTGGTGATGCACTCCGATTACATCGATCTTTGGAATGAAAAATCAGGGGCCGACTGTCCGCGACACCTGACAGTGGCCGGCGGAAACACCCGCACCGCCTCGGTGGCGGCAGGACTGTCGCTCATTCCAGATGAAGCCTCCGGACTTGTGGCGGTTCACGACGCTGCCCGCCCGCTCGTCACACAGCGCATCATCAGCGACGGATGGCTATGCGCCGAGGCGCATGGAGCCGCTGTGCCGGGAGTGCCGGTATCTGACTCTCTGCGCAAGGGCACTCCGGCGGAAAACCACAGCGTGGACCGCTCCGAATATTTTGCAGTGCAGACTCCTCAGGTGTTTGACATCAAGCTGCTTAAGACAGCATACGAAGCGGCAGGCAGGACGCATGGCGTGGCATTTACCGATGACGCGAGCGTTGCCGAATGGCACGGACATTCCATTCGTCTATTCGATGGGGACCCTGCAAACATCAAAGTCACTTATCCGGGCGATTTCCGCATAGCAGCAGAAATGCTCTCCAAAGCATGAAACAATGACACCGCTCTACGAAGA
>X108_Striped_Desert_Hamster__coassemble_230_pt1 | contig 12740 bp, 8 predicted proteins | sample X108_Striped_Desert_Hamster__metabat2_low_PE_001 | metagenome-assembled genome bin X108_Striped_Desert_Hamster | reverse complement strand
AGTCGCTCGATATGTCCCTCCGCAAAAGAATGCTTCTTGCGGTCGATCTTGATGCCGGCTATGTCGCCGGGAGCGCCATGCGGAATGAAGACCACGATGGCCGACTCGTCTTCAGGCCTCATCTTCACGCGCGCAAGCGCCTTACCCTCTGCAGCGAGGGCCGTAATCTCCACATTTTCGAGAAGAGGAAGGTATTTAGGTTTTCTTGCCATATTTACAATACTATGTCATAACTGTCAAGGAAGTCCATCGTCCTTGTGATATAGTCGGTCATTACCACGTCATCCTCCACGAAAGGCACAACCTTGCGATAATCATTCATGATACGCTCTATGACTGGCGAAGACTTCAACGGGCGACGGAAGTCTATGCCCTGAGCGGCGTTCATGAACTCAATAGCCGCTATGTACTGAAGATTGGATATGATCTTGTGCAGTTTGGTAGCGGCATTGGCTCCCATCGACACGAGATCCTCCTGTCCGTTGCTACTTACGATAGAGTCACAGCTTGCCGGCCACGCATACATCTTGTTCTGGCTTACCATAGACGCAGCGGAGTACTGCGGAATCATGAAACCGCTGTTGAGACCCGGTTTAGCGACCAGGAACTCAGGCAGCCCCCTCTTGCCGAGAATGAGCTGGGCCACACGGCGCTCGGAAATATTGCCGAGTTCATGAAGCGCCACACCCATATAGTCAAACACGAGAGCAAGGGGCTCGCCATGGAAATTACCACCGGACACAACCAGGTCCTCGTCGGGGAACACAGTAGGATTATCCGTAACCGAATTGATCTCGACATGAAGCACATCAGTGACATGGCGCATCGCGTCCTTCACCGCTCCGTGTACCTGCGGAATGCAACGGAAAGAATAAGGATCCTGCACATGAGTCTTCTCGCGTACGATAATCTCGCTTCCTTCAAGGATATGACGGTATATCTCGCCGGTCTCCACCTGTCCTTTGTGAGGACGTACACGCTGGATGCACTCCCAGAATGGCTCGATGCGTCCATCGTAAGCCTCAAGGCTCATGGCACCGAAAAGGTCGAAACAATTGACGAGATGCCAACCGTCGATGAGCGCCTTGATTCCGTTAGCGCTCATGAACTGAGTGCCGTTGAGGAGCGCAAGACCCTCCTTAGACTTAAGCCTTATCGGGCTCCACCCGAATATATTCAGGGCCTCAATGCCTCTGATTACCTTTCCTTTATACGACACATAGCCCTCTCCTATCAGCGGAAGGAAAAGATTGGCGAGCGGAGCCAGGTCGCCCGACGCTCCGAGCGATCCGCGGTCATATACCACGGGAAGAATGTCATTGTTGTAAAAATCGAGGATCCTTTTAACGGTCTCCACCTGGACGCCGCTGAAACCCATAGAAAGAGCGTGCGCCTTGAGAAGGAGCATGAGTTACACTACTACCGGATCAACGGGAGTACCCACAGAACAGCTGTGGCTCTTGATAAGGTTCTCCTGAAGGGTAGTAAGGTCGGCTGAGTCAATGTGCCGGTTGCAAAGCGATCCGAAACCGGTAGTCACACCGTAGATCGGGGCTGTCTGCTCATCGGTCTTGGTGTCGAGAAAATCACGGCAATGCTGTATTTTTTCTATCGCCGATTCTGAAAGTGTCAGTCTTGCATTGTCTTTCAGAATCTTTTCTATCAGGTCATAGGTAAGCTGCGAGCTACCTATGGCATATGTAGTCATCTTGTTCATGATAAGATATTTAAGAATCGTAAATTCACCTATCCGATATCAGGGTCCGCATAGACCCCGCATACGGAATTACGCGCCGTAATCAGGAATCGAAAATCACCTTGCCTCCAGCCACAGTAGTCTTGACGCAATTCATGCCCACATAATAAGGAAGCATGTTGATATTGTCGAAGTTCAGGACGACAAGATCACCGTCCTTACCGGGCTGAATCGAGCCCTTGCGGTCGGCAAGACCGCAGGCAGCGGCACCATTCAGGGTCAACGCCGTGATTACCTCCTCTATCGTCATGCCCATGTATATGCATGCAAGTGCAATCATGAGAGGTATGGATCCGGAGAAGCAGCTTCCGGGATTAAGATCGGTAGCAAGCGCTACCGCACATCCTGCCTCGATCATACGGCGCGCCGGAGCATAAGGCTCCCTGAGAGCGAAAGCCGTAAGGGGCAGAAGAGTCGCAACCACATTCTTCTCAGCCATAGCGGCTATGCCGGCATCGCTGACATGGAGAAGATGGTCGGCACTGACGGCACCGAGTTCGGCGGCAAGTTCGGCGCCTCCGAGCTGCACGATCTCATCGGCATGGAACTTAAGTTTATATCCCATCGACCTTGCGGCCTGCATCAGACGCCGCGAATCCTCTATCTCGAATACATTCTTCTCAGTGAATATATCACAGAACTTAGCTGCTTTCCTGAACTTAGGGAGCATCTTCTCTATTATAAGGTCGACATACTCGGAGGTGCGCCCCTTATACTCTTCCGGCACCGCATGCGCACCAAGGAACGTGGGCACCACTTCTATGCGACGTTTGGCCGCGAGCTGGCCGATGGCGGCAAGCATTCTGGCCTCCGAATTGAAATCCAGACCATAGCCGCTCTTCACCTCCACCGTAGTGACACCCATAGATATCATGCGGTCCATAAGCCATTCGGCATTCCTTACCAGTTCTGCTGTAGATGTGGCACGGGTAGCGTTGACAGTACTCTGTATACCGCCTCCGCGCTGCATTATGCTCATGTAAGACTCACCATCGAGCCGCCACCTGAACTCATCGGGCCTGAATCCTCCGAATACCATATGGGTGTGGGAGTCGACAAAACCCGGAAGCACGACGCGGCCATGCACGTCGATCTCACGGAAAGTGGCTCCATGGCCGAAAAGGGAATATATCTGACGCAACGGATTGGAATTACCCACATAGCGGATCACTCCATCCTTTATGAGGATGGCACCGTCCTCTATCACATTAAGACGGCTCATTGCGTCTCCTTTCGCCGCCTCCGTACCAATCGGAGTGACGATTGTGGCATGTTTTATATATAGATTTGACATCGCGGTCATATTTCAACTGCCTCAGACCTAAGTCCTCGGCATAGGTTAGACAATGAAAGTATCAAACAGGCATCAAGCCTCAATGAGCGAGCGCAGATACGCATCGTCGGCCACAAAGGGCTCGGTGATCATGAATCCGTTTTCAGCCTGGGTATCGTTCCACTCGCGCACTGTAGACATCGCATTCTCGTTGCGTGCCCAGCTTCGGCGGGCCACACCGCCCATCACGTCCCAGAGCATCGCCTTGGTGAGAATCTCATCCACCCTGTGGGAGCCATCGCATATCATTCCGAAACCGCCGTTGACCGATTTTCCGATGCCCACACCACCACCATTGTGGAGGGCCACAAGGCTCATGCCTCGCGCGCAGTTGCCGGCGAAACACTGGACAGCCATGTCGGCCATCACATTGGATCCGTCCTTGATATTCGAAGTCTCGCGGAAAGGAGAATCCGTACCACTCACATCGTGGTGGTCACGACCGAGCATTATGGGACCAACCTCACTATTGCGAACCATCTCATTGAATTTAAGGGCTATCTTCAAGCGCCCCATAGCATCCTGATAAAGGATGCGGGCCTGAGTACCGACTACAAGCGCGTTCTCCTCGGCGTCGCGGATCCAGATCCAGTTGTCCATGTCCTGACCACGACGGTCCTTGGGTATGCAGTCCATAGCGGCCTTGTCGGTCTTCACAAGGTCCTCGTGTTTTCCACTCAGACAGACCCAACGGAAAGGACCATAGCCATAATCGAAAAGCATCGGCCCCATGATATCCTCCACATACGACGGCCAGATGAAGCCATCCTTCTCGTCGACTCCGTTCTTGGAAAGTTCCTTCACACCGGCATCATACATCGCCTTCATGAAAGAGTTGCCGTAGTCAAAGAAGTATGTGCCACGCGCTACAAGCGTCTTTATGGCGGCGTAGTGGCGACGAAGGGTCTCGTCGACAAGACATCTGAATTTTTCCGGGTTGTCATGGAGCAGACGAGTGCGCTCCTCAAATGAGATACCGGCGGGACAATATCCTCCCTCATATACGGCATGGCATGAGGTCTGGTCGCTCAACAACTCAATCTTCTTATCGTTGTCAACTGCATATTCAAGAAGATCCACTATATTGCCAAGATATGCTATAGACAACGGTTCCTTGCGTGCCATTGCCTCCTCGGCCAGGCGGAATGCTTCCTCAAGGTCGGAAGTGACAGCCTTCACCCATCCCTGGCTACGGCGGGTCTCAATACGGGAAGCGTCGACCTCAGCCACAATCGACACCGCACCTGCGATATCGGCAGCCTTAGGCTGAGCGCCACTCATGCCGCCGAGTCCGGAACTAACGAAGAGGTGACCGCGAAGGTTTCCATCCTGTGGAACGCCGAGTTTCATGCGTCCGGCATTGAGAATAGTATTGAAAGTGCCATGCACGATGCCCTGCGGACCTATATACATCCATCCGCCGGCAGTCATCTGCCCGTAGTTGGCCACGCCCATCTGCATAGCCTCATGCCAGTCGTGAAGATTGTCGAACATACCGACCATCATGGCATTGGTGATTATGACTCTCGGCGCGTCAGGGCGTGAAGGGAAGAGGCCGAGAGGATGACCTGACTCTACCACGAGGGTCTGATCTTCCGTCAGGTTCTCAAGATATTTCTTTATCAGACGATACTGCAGCCAGTTCTGGCATACCTGACCTGTCTCGCCATACGTCACGAGCTCATAGGGATAAAGCGCGATATCGAAGCAAAGATTATTGTCGATCATCACCTGAAATGCCTTTCCTGCCAGACACTTGCCTTTATACTCCTCGACAGGCTTTGCCTTCAGGTCGCCTTTAGGGCGCCAGCGGTATGCATAGATTCGGCCTCGCGTACGGAGTTCCTCAAGAAATTCCGGCGCTGCCTTTTCATGCAGTTCCTCGGGAAGATAACGGAGGGCGTTTTTAAGCGCGGTGACTGTCTTGTCGGGAGTGAGGGTATAGTGCCGGTCCGGGGCGCGACGTATTCCGTCGGCAAACTCAGGAGCCTCGGGCCATTCTGCAGAAAGCAGTATTCTGTTGTCTGTCATATCAGGTCAGTTTTATAAGTAGATTACCTACAAAATTAGTAAATAATTAGCAAAGTCCCCTCATATAAACGGTAAAAAAATCCTAAGGTCGTGGTAAAAAATTAAAGTTGCCAATATATTTGGTAATGTCATAAATATGGATTATCTTTGCATTTAAAATTTTTATGTAAAACATCCGCTTTTATCTAACAGACATGAACAACAAAAAGATCTTATTCTCCACACTCGCGGCACTTGCAGGACTTGGCGCAAGCGCAGCCACCAACGACCTTGTGGTGAATACAAAGAAAGTTGGAGCGCCCATCCAGCCCACAATGTATGGTATCTTCTTCGAGGATATCAATTATGGAGCAGACGGTGGCCTTTATGCAGAACTTGTGAAGAACCGCTCATTCGAGTTTCCCCAGACTTTCATGGGATGGAACACATTTGGCAATGTTCAGGTGCGTGAAGACGGTCCCTTCGACAAGAACCCCCACTACGTTCGTCTCGGAAATCCGGGTCACGGTCATAAGCACACAGGCATCGAGAACGAGGGATTCTTCGGAATCGGCGTAGAGAAAGACAAGGAATACAGATTCTCTGTATGGGCACGCACAGTAGACGGTGAAAAGTCGAAGATCCGCGTCGAACTTACCGATCCCGACACAATGAACGACCATCAGGCATTCTGCCACACCGATGTAGAGATTTCCGGCAAGGAATGGAAAAAATATACCGCTATCCTGAAGCCTAACCGCACTGAAGCAAAGGCACACCTCAGAATATTCCTCAGCAAACCTGAGGCAACCGTAGACCTCGAGCATGTATCGCTCTTCCCGGTAGACACATGGAAAGGTCATGAAAACGGCATGCGCAAGGACCTCGCACAGAAACTCGCTGACCTTAAGCCCGGTGTATTCCGCTTCCCCGGCGGATGTATCGTAGAGGGTACTGACCTTGCTACCCGCTATCAGTGGAAGAACACTGTAGGACCGGTTGAGAACCGTCCCCTCAATGAAAACCGCTGGCACTATACTTTCCAGCACCGTTTCTTCCCCGATTATTTCCAGACATACGGTCTCGGATTCTACGAATACTTCCTTCTTAGTGAGGAAATCGGCAGTGAACCGCTCCCGATCCTCAACGTAGGCCTTTCATGCCAGTTCCAGAATCAGGATCCGAAAGCACACGCTTACGGCGAGGAACTTCAGCAGTATATTGATGACGTGCTTGACCTCGTGGAGTTTGCCAACGGCAGCACCGACACCAAATGGGGAAAACTCCGTGCTGAAATGGGTCATCCCGCTCCCTTCAACCTCAAATATATCGGTATCGGCAACGAGCAGTGGGGTCCGGAATATCCCGAGCACCTCAAGCCTTTCCTTGACGTGATGCGCAAGAAGCATCCCGAGATCAAGATTATCGGCTCATCCGGCCCTGACTCGGAAGGTAAACAGTTCGACTACCTCTGGCCTGAGATGACCAAACTCAACGCCGACCTCGTAGACGAGCATTTCTATCGTCCCGAATCATGGTTCCTCTCACAGGGTCGCCGTTATGACAACTATGACCGCAAGGGTCCGAAGGTATTCGCCGGCGAATACGCATGCCACGGCAAGGGCAAGAAATACAACCACTTCTATCCTGCCCTTCTCGAAGCAGCATTCATGACAGGCCTTGAAAGAAACGCAGACGTAGTGCACATGGCCACTTACGCTCCCCTCTTCGCTCACGTAGACGGATGGCAGTGGCGTCCCGACATGATCTGGTTTGACAACATCAACAGTTTCCCGACCTGCAGCTACTACGTGCAGCAGCTTTATGGCCTCAACAAGGGTGACAACGTGCTTCCGCTCACCATGAACGGCAAGACCGTGGCTGGCGATGCTGACCAGAACGGCCTCTTTGCAAGCGCAGTCATCGACAAGGCAAACAATACCTACATAGTCAAGGTAGCCAACGTAGGCGATCAGGCACAGGACCTCAACATAACTTTCGACGGCATGAAGAAGAAGCAGACTCTCGAAGGCGGAAAGGTCGTGACACTTCACTCCGACGTGGAAACCGCAGAGAACAGCCTCGAAAACCCCGCGGCTGTAGTTCCGCAGGAAAAGGCGATCGAGGTAAGCGGCAAGAACTACTCGACCACAATCGGTCCCAAGACATTTGCAGTCTATACATTCAACATAGCAAATCAACCAAAATAAAACTATGACACAGTTCAATGATCAGGAAGCCCGCGAGGCAATCGAAAGCGGCAAGCCTGTAGTAATCGACTTCTGGGCCACATGGTGCGGCCCCTGCATCAAGCTCGGTCCCGTAGTGGAGGAGCTCGCTGAGAAATACGGTGACAAAGTCATCGTGGCAAAAGTCAACATCGACGAAAACGACGAGATAGCAAGCGAAAACCGCGTACGCAATATCCCGACTGTCCTCTTCTTCAAGGGCGGCGAGGTAGTGGAGCGCTCGGTAGGTCTTGTAAAGCTCGCCGATCTCGAGGCAAAACTGCAGGCTATCCTCTAAGACTTGATCCTGAAAACCAAATAAACCCTCCGGCATTTCGTAGCCGGAGGGTTTATTTATTTAAGTAGCTTAAACTTCATTGTCATTGCTTAGAAACCACTTCATCATTCGGTCAGAACCTTATATTTTACCGACAGGGCATCAAGCCTGCCGATGACATCCTTGTCAAGAGGAATCTTCTTACGGCTATGGACCTTGATAGACTGGCGACGCTCCCTGTCGTAGAGATTCAGGTACAAATCACCTACACGTGACTCAGGAGTAACCTCGAGCGAGGCAAGATAATCAAAAAGCTCCTTATCCTCTACGTTTCTATCGACAAATACTGTCAACGCATTGGCCATAGAGCCCTTCATGCTGTCGAGCGAATAAACCTCATTTATCTTTAGTTCAAGCTCGCCAGGATTGAACATGCGCGCCTGTACCTGACCTTTGACGTATACAGGCTGACCTACCGTGAAACGCTTAAACATTGTCTCATAGTCACGTCCGAAAAAGACAAACTCATGGCTTCCGCTAAAGTCCTCTATAGTGACCTTACCAAAGTCCTGGCCGCGCTTCGTCTTTCGCGTCATGGTATCCGTCACGATACCTCCCATGGTCAGGGTCGCTCCCATAACAAGTTTGTCCTCAAAGCTGACACTATCCGTATTGCATCCGTATGTAAGTTCCATGTAGTAGTCATCAAGGGGATGGGCACTCAGATAGATCAGCACGAGTTTCTTTTCCTCTTCAAGAAGTCGAAGACGGTCCCATGGCTCAAAATCAGGATATGGCGGACGGTTTGTCTCTATAGTCTCGAAATCACCGAAGAGCGACATCTGAAGCGAGTTCTTGTCGTTCTGATATGTCTGACCATACTTGACGAGCATATCGGCATAAGTGGTATCAAACATAGGATGAAGCATCATCTCCCTTCGTATGCCGAAACTGTCGAACGCACCGGCAAGCGCGAGACTCTCTATAGCAGCCCGGTTGCATCCGGAAAGATTTACCCTTTCCACAAAATCATAGATATCCTTGTAGGGACCATTTGCCTTGCGTTCGGAAATTATCGTATTTACAGCGTTCTGTCCTACTCCCTTGATAGCACCCAGTCCGAATCGAATCACACCGTCTTTAGAAACACCGAACTTCTCCACAGACTCATTCACGTCCGGTCCCATTACCTTCAGGCCCATACGTATGCACTCGTCCATGATGATCTTGAGTTTGTCGGCTGCTCCAAGATTACGGCTAAGCACTCCAGCCATATACTCGGCAGGATAATTTGCCTTTAGATATCCGGTCTGGTATGCCACCCAACTATAGCATGTAGCATGGCTCTTGTTGAACGCATAAGACGCGAATTTCTCCCAGTCAGCCCATATCTTCTCAAGGACCTCTGCCTTATGACCGTTTTTCTGACCCTCAGCCATAAACTTCACCTTAAGTTTCTGCATCTTGTCGATCTGCTTCTTACCCATTGCCTTACGAAGCATGTCGCTCTCGCCTCGTGTGAAATTTGAAAGCAGACGGGACAGAAGCATGACCTGTTCCTGATATACAGTGACGCCATACGTTTCCTTAAGATACTTCTCCATGATAGGAATATCGTATTCGATCGGTTCCTGGCCATGCTTGCGGGCGATAAACGAGGGAATATAGTCCATAGGTCCCGGACGATATAAGGCATTCATCGCGATAAGGTCCTCGAATTTAGACGGCTGCAGCTGACGGAGATAGTTGCGCATGCCGGCTGACTCGAACTGGAAGGTGGAAGTCGTGCGCCCCTCGCAATAAAGCTTGAAAGTAGCGGAGTCATCAAGCGGAATATTGTCGATGTCGACATCAATGCCCTTGGATGCCTTGATGTTGGCAAGAGTCTCCTTGATAATTGAGAGGGTCCTGAGTCCGAGGAAATCCATCTTGATAAGACCGGTGTCCTCGATAATGCTTCCTTCATACTGGGTGGTGATCTGCTTGGTACCGTCGGCATCGGTAGCCATAGACACAGGAACCCAGTCGGAAATCTCATCGCGACATATGATCACGCCGCAGGCATGGATACCGGTGCCGCGTATGTTGCCCTCAAGCTGAGTCGCATACTTAATGGTATCCCTTATCTTTGGGTCCGGATTGCTCGTTTCCTTCTCGAAGTCCTTGCAATACTTAAGGACATTACCGAGATTGATCTTAGGGGCCTTGCCGTTGACCTCCGGCAGACGATCCGGAATAAGCTTCACAAGTCGGTTCGACTCCGGAATAGGCACCTCAAGAACACGCGCCACATCCTTTATGGCACTCTTGGTGGCCATAGTCTGGAATGTGATGATATGCGCCACTTTTTCTGCACCATATTTCTCAGTGACATATTTAAGCACCTCATAGCGTCCGTCATCGTCAAAATCGACATCGATATCAGGGAGTGATATACGGTCCGGATTAAGGAAACGTTCGAAAAGGAGGTCATATTTTATAGGATCCACACGGGTGATGCCAAGACAATATGCAGCCGCAGAGCCGGCCGCAGAGCCACGTCCGGGCCCGATGCTGACACCGAGTTTATTACGACCGGTATTGATGAAGTCCTGCACTATAAGGAAGTAACCGGGGAAACCCATGGTCTTCATGATATAAAGCTCGAACTTCAGGCGTTCGGCAACTTCCTCCGGCAGAGGGTCGCCATATATCTTTCTTGCACCCTCCATCGTGAGCAGATTAAGATAGTCAGCCTCAAACTTGATACGGTACAGTTTGTCGTAGCCGCCGAGACGGGCGATCTTCTTCTCCCCTTCCTCACGCGACAGCACAACGTTGCCGTTCTCGTCCTGTGTGAATTCATCATATAGTTCCTCCTCGGTGATACGGCTACGGTATTCCTCCTCAGTGCCAAATTCGGCGGGAATCTCGAAAAAGGGCATGATCGGCGAATGATCTATAGAATAACTCTCGACCTTTCCGAGCACCTCCATGGTGTTGGCAAGTGCTTCCGGGACGTCAGAAAAGATCTTTTCCATCTCTTCAGGCGACTTAAGCCATTCCTGCTTAGTATAGTGCACACGGTCCTCATAGAAGGTCTTCTGCATCGACACGCAGATAAGACGGTCATGTGCCTCGGCATCATTCTCATAGGTGAAATGCACATCGTTGGTAGCCACCATCTTTATATTATGCTTCCGAGCGAAATCGATCAGTACCTCGTTGACCTTGCACTGCTCCGGATATACCTCACGGTTGGAGTTCTCCTTAAATGTCTCATGCCTCTGCAGTTCAAGATAATAATCATCGCCAAACGTATCGCGATACCATAAAACCCTTTCCTCCGCAGCCTTAATGTCACCGGCCAGTATGAACTGGGGAACCTCACCGCCAAGACAAGCACTGCAGATTATCAGTCCCTCCTTATGGGCCTCAAGCTCCACACGGTCGGTTCGAGGCTTGAAATACATACCGTCGGTCCACGCCTTACTGACAAGCTTTATAAGGTTCTTGTATCCTTTCAGGTTTTTGGCAAGCACGATAAGATGATGACCCTTATCGCTTTTGTCGCGACGGTCAGTAAGCCGGTCTTTCGCCACATACATCTCGCAACCGATAATGAGCTTGAACTTCTCATCATCGGCAAGTCCGGAGTTTTTCTTATTTACATAGTTGAACATTTCCTTGACGCCAAACATGTTGCCATGGTCTGTGATGGCAATGCCGCGCATCCCGAGTTCTATCGAGCGGTCGACAAGTTCCTGAACAGACGCCTTGCCGTCAAGAAGGCTATATTGCGAGTGTACGTGAAGATGTGTAAACTGAGACATACCTGTAGTCTGAATTATGATAAATTAGTCCGGCACACGGCCGAAACCCTTGAAGGTCCGCTCATAGTAAGGCTGGTTGATGTCGGAAATCACCACCCCCTTGGAAGCGGACGCATGAATGAAACTGGAATCATCAAGCATGATGCCTACATGGGAGATACGGTCGCGATCCTTTCCGGTAGCGAAAAAGACCAGATCCCCGATCTTGACATCCTTCTTGCGGATGTTGATACAGAAGTCCGACTGCTGGGCACTATTGCGCGGAAGCTTAATGCCGGCGACCGTCTCGTAAACCTGAAGTACCATTCCTGAACAATCAGTGGCGACGCCTTTCTCGGCATGCGAATACCTGTAGGGTGTGCCGAGCCATGTGCATGCCTCCTCCACAATCTTCTTCCTTACCTTGGACAACTTTACTGACGATGTGACATTCCTGTCATTATCGTTGCCTTTCCCCTTGCCAAGACGATCGATCTGCGACTGATAATATGCAGGATCCGACTTCTTCGACGTATGGCAAGAGCCAAGCACCGCTATCGCGAATAGCGGCAGAAGCATGTGGACGATATGACGTATCGGACGTTTCATAACGCAAATTTAGCCATTTGAAAGATATTTTCAAAGTATTTTAATACTTTTTTCAATTCAAAATACCTAATATTAAATATAATTAAAAAGGAGTTGAGACCGCACTATTGGAGTGGGTTTTGTTGTTGTATTGGTGTACAGTACAAATCCGGAAAGAATCCGGAAAGAATCCGGAACATCCATGATCAGCGATCACCGACATCAAGCGCCATGCATCGCAAAAGAATCCATGACGCTTTCTAAAAACAATGAAGTTCACCAAACCTCAACGACAGTTTTGAATAACCAAACACATTTCTAATATGAAAGCAAAATATCTTGTAGCAGTGACGGCGGCCGCAGTCATGATTCCGGCCGCAGGAATGGTTTACTCAAGCAGGATGAACACCCCCGACACCAAGCCGGAGTTCATCACAATATCCCGTGCTCCCGGCACAGAGACAGACTTTACAAAAGCCGCCGAAAGCACGGTCAACTCCGTAGTCTGCATCAAAAGCTACGTAGACCGCAGCAGCCAGTATGGCGGCGGCAATCAGGGATATTATGATCCATTCGGAATGTTTGATTTCTTCTTCGGACCGCAACAGCGCCAGCAGCCACAGCAGCAACGCAAGAGCGAGCCGGTGCAGAGCGGACTCGGCTCCGGAGTAATCCTGAGTGAAGACGGATATATAGTAACCAGCAACCATGTCATAGACGGAGCAGACCGACTTGAAGTCCTGCTCAACGACAACTC
>X108_Striped_Desert_Hamster__coassemble_227_pt1 | contig 12864 bp, 8 predicted proteins | sample X108_Striped_Desert_Hamster__metabat2_low_PE_001 | metagenome-assembled genome bin X108_Striped_Desert_Hamster | reverse complement strand
ATTCAACTGGGTCAATGACGCATCCGACCGTCCGACCGGTTTCTGGAAAAAAGACTTCAACGACAAGGGATGGGCCACCATGAAAGTACCCGGCATGTGGGAACTCAACGGATATGGCGACCCCATCTACGTCAACAACCACTACGCCTGGCGCAACCATTTCGAACTGATTCCACCTACCGTTCCAGAGGAACTCAACCACGTCGGCACATACCGCCGCGAGATCAAGGTGCCCGCCGACTGGAAAGGAAAGGAGATTTTCGCCCATTTCGGATCGGTAACATCCAACATATACCTCTGGGTCAACGGAAAATACGTCGGCTACAGCGAGGACAGCAAACTGGAGGCAGAGTTCGACCTTACTAAATATATCGTACCCGGCAAGGAAAACCTCATCTGTTTTCAGGTATTCCGCTGGTGCGACGGCTCATATCTCGAGGACCAGGATTTCTGGCGCCTCTCGGGCGTAGGACGCGACTGCTACCTCTTCGCGCGCGACAGGCAGCGAATAGCGGACCTCCGCGTGACTCCCGACCTTGAGAACAATTATACCGACGGCGTACTCGACGTGGACCTGACCCTTACCGGCAACAGACCGGTAAGCCTCACGCTTCGCGACGCTGAGGGCAAGACAGTGGCAGAGGCTACCGCCTCTCGTTCCGGAAAGACATCCATGAGGCTGGCCGACGTAAGAAAATGGTCGGCCGAGGACCCGTATCTCTATACCCTTACCGCACAGATGGCGGGAAGCGACGACGTAGTTCCGGTAAAAGTCGGATTCCGCAAGATAGAGCTGACGAGCGGACAGGTGCTTGTCAACGGACAGCCTGTACTATTCAAGGGCGCTGACCGCCACGAACTCGATCCTGACGGAGGATACGTGGTGTCGCCCGAGCGGATGATTCAGGATATCGAGCTCATGAAGAAGCTCAACATGAACGCTGTCCGCACATGCCACTATCCCGACGATGAACTCTGGTATGAGCTCTGCGACAAATACGGCATATATGTAGTGGCCGAAGCCAACGTGGAGAGCCACGGCATGGGCTACCGCGAGAAGACCCTTGCCAAAAGCCCGATGTATCACGACGAGCACATCGTGCGCAACGAGCGCAACGTACGCCGCAACTTCAACCATCCTTCGGTGATCTTCTGGTCGCTCGGCAACGAGGCAGGCTATGGTCCCAACTTCGAGGACGCATACGACTGGGTGAAGAATTTCGACCCCTCGCGCGCATGCCAGTATGAGCAGGCACGTCAGGAAGGCAAGACCGACGTCTTCTGCCCGATGTACTACGACTACAGGGGCATGGAGGAATACGGCAAGAATCCCCCCGTGCAGAAACCCCTCATCCAGTGCGAGTACGCCCACGCCATGGGCAACTCCATGGGTGGCTTCAAGGAATACTGGGACATCATCCGCAAATACCCCAACCTCCAGGGAGGTTTCATATGGGACTTCGTCGACCAGGGACTGCGTGCCACCGATGAGAACGGCGTTGAATACTACGCATACGGAGGCGACTACAACCCCTACGACGGCAGCGACAATAATTTCTGCGACAACGGCGTGGTAAGCCCCGACCGTGTCCCGAATCCCCACGCCGACGAGGTGCGCTATTATTATCAGAACGTCTGGACCACTCCCGTCGACATCAAGGCCGGCAAGGTCAACGTCTACAACGAGAACTTCTTCCGCGACCTCTCCGACCTGAGCCTTGACTGGACCCTGCTCCGCGACGGACGCCCCGTCAGAACGGGAACTATAGGCTCGCTCGACGTGGCTCCCGGCAAGACAGCCCAGGTCACTATCCCCTACGGTGCTATCGACGGCGAGGGCGAATGGATGCTCAATGTGGCATACACTCTCAAGAACGATGACGGACTCCTTCCTGCCGGTTATGCCGTGGCCCGTGAGCAGCTTGCCATTACTCCGGCTGCCGTTAAGGATCTCGATATCCGGCTTGCCGCTACTCCCAACGAGGCCGCTCCCGCCGCAAGGATCATCGACAACCAGAGCCAGTACCTTATCGTGAAGGGCAACCGTTTCGACATAGAGTTCAGCCGCGCCGACGGTTTCATGTCGAAATATGAGGTCGACGGCACTGAAATGCTTGAGAAAGGCGCTCAGCTGACTCCCAACTTCTGGCGTGCCCCCACCGACAACGACTTCGGAGCCGGACTCCAGCACAAGTACGAGGCATGGCGCAATCCCGAAATAAAGCTGAAAAAACTGACTTCATCCGAATCTGACGGCCTCGCTACTGTCAATGCCGAGTACGAAATGCCCGGCGTGCATGGCACCCTCCTAATGACATATGTCATCAACGGCAACGGAGAAGTGCTCGTGACCGAGGACTTCAAGGCCGCAAAGGGCGCGGAGGTAAGCAACATGTTCCGCTTCGGCATGCAGATGCCGATGCCCGCCGCGTTTGACGCCATCGACTACTACGGACGCGGCCCGGTAGAGAACTATTCCGACCGCAACCACTCCGCATTCCTCGGAACCTACTCTCAGAAGGTCGCCGACCAGTTCTATCCCTACATCCGTCCGCAGGAGACCGGCACCAAGACCGACATCCGCTACTGGCGACTCCTCAATCATGCCGGCAACGGTCTGGAGTTCACAGCAGCCGATCCATTCTCGGCATCTGCCCTCAACTACAGCATCGAGAGCCTCGACGACTGGCCCGAGAAGAAGCAGAGCCATAGCCAGCAGGTGAAGCCCGTCGGCTACACCAACTTCTGCATCGACAAGGTGCAGCAGGGTCTCGCCTGCGTCAACAGCTGGGGTGCGGTTCCCCTCCCGGAGTATATGATACCCTATGGCGACTACACCTTCACTTTCATGATGAAGCCCGTCTTCCATCAGGTTAAGAATTTCTGAAAATGAAAAGGACGCATTATATTTCGGCGACAGTGCTTGCACTGTCGCTGACTGTTTCCGCCGCTGGCGCCACAACCGCCGCAGGCGATGACAAGGAAATGGACGCATTCATCTCCGCACTTATGGAGAAGATGACAGTCGATGAGAAAATCGGACAGATGAATCTCCCCGCTTCTGACGATATCGTGACAGGACAACCCCTCAAGAGCAACATCGGCAAGGCTATCGCGTCAGGTCAGGCCGGAGGCACCTTCAACGTGAAGGGAGCCGCGAAGGTCCGTGAGCTGCAGCGAATAGCTGTCGAGGAAAGCCGCCTCGGCATTCCCCTCATCATAGGCATGGATGTGATACATGGTTACGAGACGATATTTCCGATACCCCTCGGACTCTCCTGCACCTGGGACATACCCGGCATCGAGCGGTCGGCACGAGTGGCTGCCGTGGAGATGACTGCCGCAGGCATCAACTGGACCTTCAGCCCGATGGTCGACATTAGCCGCGACCCGAGATGGGGACGCATGGCCGAGGGTGCCGGAGAGGACCCGTATCTCGGCTCCCGCATCGCGGAAGCGATGGTGCGCGGCTATCAGGGCAAGGACATGAGCCGGCCCGACGAGGCTATGGCCTGCGTGAAGCATTTCGCCCTTTATGGCGCATCCGAGGCTGGCCGGGACTACAATACCGTCGACATGAGCCAATTCAGGATGTATAATGAGTATTTCCCTCCGTATAAGGCAGCCGTCGATGCCGGAGTAGGGTCTGTGATGTCGTCATTCAACCTCATCAACGGCATTCCGGCTACGGAAAACGAATGGCTTCTCGATGATGTGCTCCGCAACCAGTGGAAGTTCGACGGATTCGTGGTGACTGACTACGGCTCGATAGGAGAGGTAGCCATTCACGGTCTGGAGGATCTTCCCGATGCTTCAGCAAGGGCCCTTAAGGCCGGAAGCGACATGGACATGTGCTCCGCCGGCTTTATCGGCACCCTGAAGAAGAGTCTTGAGGAAGGCAAGGTATCCATGGAGGATATCGACAAGGCCGTACGCAGGATTCTTGAGGCAAAATATAAGCTCGGGCTTTTCAAGAACCCGTATAAGTACAACGACCTGAGCCGTGAGGCGACTCAGGTATATACAGAGGCCCATCGCGAGGTGGCACGCAGTCTTGCCGCGAAGTCGTTCGTACTGCTGAAAAACGACAACAGTCTTCTCCCGCTTGCGAAGAAAGGGAAGGTGGCCCTTATCGGTCCTCTTGCCGACAATGCCGCCAACCTGCTCGGCACCTGGAGTGTGGCTGCCGCACCTGAAAAATACAAGACCCTGCGTCAGGGCTTCGAGGATGCGCTCCGGGGAAAGGCGGAACTTCTATATGCGAAAGGATCCAACCTCTATGCCGATCCCGAGCTTGAGAAGCCGTGCGCCTTCTTCGGCCATCCGATCCGCGACCCGCGCTCCGAGGATCAGCTGCTTGAGGAAGCATTGCGCGTAGCCGCGGATGCCGACGTGATCGTTGCCGCCCTCGGTGAGGGTGCCGAGTCGAGCGGAGAGTCATCGTCAAGGACCGCCCTCACTCTCCCCGACACCCAGCGCCGTCTTCTCGAGGCTCTCCTCGCTACCGGAAAACCCGTGGTGATGCTCAATTTCTCAGGCCGTCCTACGGTAATGACATGGGAGACGCAGAACGTGCCTGCCATTATGAATGTATGGTTCCCCGGATCAGAAGGAGCCGACGCAATCGCTGACGTAGTCTTCGGCGACGTGTCGCCCTCCGGCAAACTGACCGCCTCCATGCCTTACAACGAGGGTCAGATTCCCGTATACTACAACCATTTCAACACAGGCCGTCCCAAGAGTCCGGATGCGGTTCATTTCCAGCAGTACCGCTCGAACTATATCGACGCTCCCAACGAGCCCCTCTATCCGTTCGGCTTCGGACTGAGCTACACCGATTTCGCCTACGGCGATCTCACCCTCGACCATGATGCACTCTCTGACGGAGGCCATATCACAGCCTCAATAACAGTGACTAATGAAGGCGACGTAAAGGCAGACGAGATCGTACAGTTCTACATTCGTGACTTGCGAGCCTCCGCAGCACGTCCGGTCAAGGAACTCAAGCACTTCGAACGAATCACCCTTGCACCCGGCGAGTCAAAGACCGTATCGTTCAGGATAACCGTCGACGACCTGATGTTCTACGACACCGGTCTGCATCACATAGCCGAGACCGGCGACTTCCTGATAATGGCCGGCCCCGACAGCCGCCGCCTACAGTCTCTCCCCTTCACCCTGCGGTAATCCCGTAGCCTCGCGAAACTGTTCTGTTCAAAAGCGAGACTTTTGCCCATTCCGCCCCGCGAGGCCATTTTCCCAATAACAAAAGGTCGGAGCCATCGATACGGCTCCGACCTTTTTTATCTTTTCTTTATCTCTTATTTAACTCTTATGAAATGCAACTTGGCATCCGGACTTTCCACTTCAAACACAAGGCTTGATCCATCCTTGTTCACCTCTACATCATCGATAGCGGTATAGCGTGCGAGGCTTCCGAGGAATGCGTCGGTCACGCCGCCAAGGTCATCGGCATCCACAGCCGCCACGTCGAGAGTATTGCGGTCAAACGCCATGTAATAGTCGTCATCATCCTTCTCATCACGGGTCCAGCGTCCTGAAACGGAAGCCTTGACCGTGCAGCTGCGGGGATTGCCCAATGAATCTGCCGGTAGTGTGATATTATAGTCGGTAGTCATCTTCACCGGGCCACTGCTCTTGTCAGTACCCTCGTCAAACACAAAAGATGTAACCTCTGTAGCTGATACAGTTCCGGAAATGGTAGGCACCACGGCCTGCGGAGCGGCTGCTGTCCATGAGCCGATCATCTCGTTCTTGCTTTCCGAGCAAGAGGCAATAGCTGCGGCCGAACCCAGAAAGAGAGCGCCCAGAGCGAGTCGATAGATTGTCTTCATAGTAATAATCTTTTTATAAATGATACTAACCATATAACAACCAACCCACATTTCAGTTCATACCGCCCCTAAAAGCCCACAGCATACTGAAGTCCGGAAGCGTAACGAAGCCGTCCAGTAAAAAGGCAAGGCTTTCTCATCCCGGGTCGCGAAGCTGTTCCGTTCAAAAGCAAAGCTTTTGCCCCAAAATTCAAAATTCCCAATTCAAAATCCCCCTGTCTTATCCCGCCAAAGATAAAGGCGGTCTGAAGGCCGAATACGCGCCGGCACAGGAAGCGAGAAGCGATCACCCTTCCTTACCTCCGGTACCGGATCGGTAGTAAGCCGAAGTTCCTCCACCTTGAAGATGAGGGCACCGGTCGTCGGGCCGGTTACCACTACCTCGTCGCCGGGATGAAGCACGCCGCTTTCCATCTGGAACTCACCTACGCCCAGACGGTCGTAATAGCGTACTCCCTTCGCCACATACTCCTTCACACGAGTACTGCTGCTGCCATATTTGCCGCTCCATTCGCCAAGACGCTGCCCGAGATAATAGCCGTCCCAGTATCCGCGGTTGAAAACCTTGGCCAGACGCGCCTCCCAGCCTTGCAGGCGCTCATCGGTAAATTCTCCGGCGCATATCGCCTCAAGAGCCTGCGAGTAGCATTCCACCACTTCCTTCACATATTCCGGTCCGCGGGCACGTCCCTCTATCTTGAGCACCCTGACCCCGGCATTGACCATTCTGTTGAGGAAATGTATGGTCTTAAGGTCTTTTGGACTCATTATATATTGGTTGTCCACTTCAAGCTGGTCTCCGGTCTCCTTGTCGGTGACGGTATATGACCGTCGGCAAATCTGTGTGCAGGCTCCGCGGTTGGCCGCCGAGTTCATCTGATGCAGCGAGAGATAGCACTTGCCGCTCACAGCCATGCAGAGTGCGCCGTGGCAGAACATCTCAAGGCGGATCGGCTGGCCGTTGGGACCCTTCAGGCCCTCCTTCTCTATCGCCTCATGGATTACAGCCACCTGGTCAAGGTTCAGTTCTCGCGCAAGCACCATCACGTCGGCAAACTGCGCATAGAAACGTACCGCCTCTATATTTGTCACGTTGACCTGAGTAGAGATATGCACTTCCTGACCTATGGATCGCGCATACAGGATCGCTGCCATATCCGAGGCTATGATCGCCGAGATATGTGCGGCATGCGCACGGTCTATGATCTTATGGAGCAGTTCCATGTCATTGTCATAGATTACCGTGTTGACCGTCAGATACGTCTTCACTCCCCGTTCGGAGCAGCGGAGCACGATCTCATCCATATCGTCAGCCGTAAAGTTCGCGCTCGACCGCGACCGCATATTGAGTCCCTCGATACCGAAATACACGGCATCCGCTCCGGCCTGCAGTGCAGCGGCCAGCGACTCCCAGCTCCCCACAGGAGCCATTATCTCAAAATCTTTTCTTTCCATAACTAAAGCCCGAATCTCCTCCCCTATTCCTGTATCCTTTTAAGCCCGCATCCCCCGGCCTTCCCCCCGGCCCCCAAGGTCGCGAAGCCGTTCAGTTCAAAAGCAAAGTTTTTGCCTCCCCCAAGGTCGCGAAGCTGTTCAGTTCAAAAGCAAAGCTTTTGCCTCCCGTCTCCCCCTGTCGCAAAGCCCAATTCCAAATTCAAAATTCAAAATTCAAAATTCAAAATTCCTCAGTCCCTCCCCAGATATATAGTCACCACCCCAAGAGTCAAGGACCTGTGCTCCGTATCAGCAAAGCCGGCCTTAGTCATCAGCGAGGTCATGTCACCACGCTGCGGACAAGCCGCTATCGACTCCGGCAGATAGGAGTACGCGCGTGTATCATGCGAGATCATCTTGCCCACGAAAGGTATCACATGCCGCGAATAGAGCCGGTAAAAAAACTTGACCAATCCGTTGGATGGCTCCGAAAGCTCCACCACGCAGAGCACTCCTCCCGGCTTCAGCACACGGCGCATCTCACGGTAGCCGTCCTCAAGTCGCTCGAAGTTCCTCACTCCGTAGGCCACCGTCACGAGGTCAAACGTCCCGTCGGCATACGGCAGCGCCAGACTGTCGCCCTCCGTGAAATCGATATGCTCCCTCGCCCCGGCATCCATAGCCGCAAGTTTTCCGCGTGCTATCTTAAGCATGCCCGGCGAAAGATCAAGTCCCGTAATCCGCGCGTCCGGAAACACCTCATGCAGACGAAACGACACGTCGCCCGTGCCGCATGCCACGTCAAGCACCCTTTCCGGCTGTCGCCCTCCGAGCCGCTCGGCCGCCATCTTCAGCGCGCGGTCGCGCCAATAGCGGTGCATGCCGCCGGTCATGGCGGTGTTCATGAAGTCATAGGCCGGAGCGATGGAATCGAACATCTCACCCACCTGCTTTCCCTTGGCCTCAGCCTCATTATATGGCTTTATATCTTCCGGCAGATTCATCCCTGATTAAAATTCTAAAATCCGATTATACAGTAATCATCCCGGTCATCCCGCCAGGCAGAAGCCTGTCAGGCATCAGACCAGACTCTTGGCAAAACTGCGCCTCCTCTTATGCTGCCTGTTGGGGAAGGCATCCCACTGGTTCTGCACCTTCGCGTTGCTCTCAAGCTCCGGATTCGACTCCGCGCATTTATAGCCGTGAGAGATATAGGTCGGGATCAGGTCCTGGAAGAGAAGCGCGTTCACGCCCTTGCCCTGATATTCCGGCTTGATGGCCACAAGAAGAAGGTCTACCCTGTCGTTCTTGCCCTTCAGGCCCTTAAGGAGATGAAACCATCCGAAAGGCAGCAGCTTGCCATGCGATTTCTGCAGTCCCTTGCTCATCGATGGCATCGATATTCCCACGCCCACCAGTTTTTCGTCGCTGTCCACTATAAGTGTCACGAGGCTAAGGTCGAGCAGTCCGAGATAAATGTTGATATAATGGTTGATCTGCTTATCTGTCAGGGGCGAATACTGATAGAGATCCTCGTAAGCCTCGTTTACCAGCTCGAAGATAGCGCGTCCGTACTTCTCCTTGATCTCTTTCTTGCTGTTGAATTTCACCACCTTAAGCCCGAACTTCTTCTTCACGATCTCGGCTATGCGGTTATGCTTCTCAGGAATCCCATCAGGTACGTCCACGAGATATTCCACCCAGTCCGTATCCTTGTCATAGCCCAGGGCATTCATGTGCTCCGGGTAATATGAGTAGTTGTAGATGGTTGCCATGGTACCGAGCTGGTCGAAGCCCTCCACGAGCATGCCTTCGTGGTCGAGGTCGGTAAAGCCGAGCGGACCGATCACGCGGGTCATTCCCTTTTCCTTTCCCCATTCCTCCACTTTCTCAAGCAGAGCCCGCGAAACTTCTATCTCATCGGTAAAGTCGATAAATCCGAAACGGATATCCTTTGTGCCGGTTTTCTCGTTGACCTGATGGTTGATGATTGCCGCCACGCGCCCTACAGGCCTGTCGCCCTTGTAGGCCATGAAGCAACGGGCCTCGCAAAAGTCATAGGCAGGATTCTTCTTCGGATTGAGCGTATCGACATCATCCGATATCAATGGCGGCACATAATATGGGTTATCCTCATACATGTCGATCTGCAGCTGCGTGAATTTTCTAAGGGCAGACGGTATGAGAGGTATTTCTCTTATTTCAATCATTTGTCGATAAGTTTAAGACGGCCTTTACCTTACATTGAGATATTAAGCCATATCAGCACTCCGAGCATCACTGCGATGAAGGCCAGAAGCCATATCATGGTCGACTTACGGTTTCGGTCGCGGAGCGCCATCTTAAGTTCCTGGATATTGTTGATGTTCCCCTCCGGATCCTCAGCCTTGCGTGCCACTTTCCTCAGTTTAGGCAGGTCTTCAGGGAGATTGTCGAGCACTTCGTTTATCAGCTTTCCGTAGTTGATTATATCCTGCTTCGTATCCTGAGAGCCAAGACGGTCCCGGTGGTCATATCCTACATTGATAAGCTTTAGGTTCTCGCTATACTCTGTAAAAATGATATTGTCAGGCGTGATGGGCATATGCATCACGTGGTTTTCCTGAATATACTCCAGCGCATCCGGAAGCTGGGTCTCAAGCCGCTGTATTATCTTAGGGGTAAGACGTTTTTCGTCTATGAGCCGACGGAGGGAATATCCATAGGCGTCATCAGTGACAATCGCCATTCCGATTCCGGGTATTTCCTCGAAATCGTTGACCATGACGATATTCGCATGTGCAAGGTTATAGCGGGTGTCAAACTCCTTCTCGATGATCTTGCGGCATTCCGGATCATCGCGATACTCCTTCTTCAAGGCCTTGAGCATTATCCACTTGCCATGTTTCCGAACTGTATATACGTCATACAGTTCCTCTTCCCATTCGGGAAGCAGTGTAAGATCCGACCAGCGTCCCGAAGGGTCGCTGATCGGTATCTTTTTTTCTTCCTTGCTTATATATGCAGCCACTTTTATGATTTATCAATTAGTTTATGATATCAAATCCGGTATATTTCCGCAGGCATTCCGGTATCACGATACCTTCCGGAGTCTGGAAGTTCTCGAGAAGAGCCGCCACGATGCGCGGAAGCGCCAGAGCGCTGCCGTTGAGCGTATGGCAGAGCTGGATCTTCTTGTCGGCGCCACGGTAACGGCACTTAAGGCGGTTGGCCTGATACGTCTCGAAGTTAGATACCGAGCTAACCTCAAGCCAGCGCTTCTGGGCCGCGCTGTATACCTCGAAGTCGAAAGTAATCGCCGACGTAAAGCTCATGTCGCCGCCACAGAGACGGAGTATATGCCAGGGCAGACCCAGTTTTTCAAGAAGTCCCTGCACGTGGTCTTTCATTTCCTCAAGTGCGGCATATGAGTCTTCAGGGCGCTCGATACGCACGATCTCCACCTTGTCAAACTGATGCAGGCGGTTGAGTCCGCGCACATCCTTGCCATAGCTGCCTGCCTCACGGCGCCAGCAGGGAGAGTATGCACAGTTTTTCTTCGGAAGTTCTGCCTCCGGGATAATCACGTCTCGGTAAATGTTGGTCACGGGAACCTCTGCGGTCGGGATCAGATAGAGATTGTCCACTTCCGCATGATACATCTGACCCTCCTTGTCGGGAAGCTGGCCTGTACCGTAGCCAGATGCCTCGTTGACCACAAATGGAGGTTCCACCTCTATATATCCCGCAGCCCACGCCTCGTCGAGGAAGAACTGCTGAAGCGCACGCTGCAGACGCGCTCCCTTGCCGATGTAGAAGGGGAAACCGGCGCCTGTCACCTTAACGCCCATCTCGAAGTCGATGATATTGTATTTCTTGGCGAGTTCCCAGTGCGGAAGCGCGTCTTCAGGAAGATTCGGCATCACGCCACCCTCTTTCTCGACCACATTGTCTTCAGCCGTCTTACCCTCGGGCACTCCTTCATAGGGAAGGTTAGGCACCGTAAGAAGAAGGTCGGTCATCTTCTGCTCGCACTCCGCCAGACGGTCCTGCAGACCTGCGGTCTCACCCTTGATGCGGGCCACCTCGGCCTTCGCAGCCTCGGCCTCCTCCTTCTTTCCCTCCTTCATAAGTCCGCCGATCGACTTGGCGAGCTTATTGAGCTGAGAGGAGTCAGCCTCTGTCTTCTGCTGCAGACGACGACGCTCCGCGTCTATCTCCAGCACTTCCGTTATGACGGCACGACCGTCAAATCCTTTCACTGCAAGGCGCTTGATCACAAACTCCGGATCCGCCTTTATTACATTCAACTGTAACATCTCTATCTGTTTTTTAATGTTCCCGCCCATACTCCGGAAAGCCCGGGCATCCCCAAATTCTCCCCATCCGTCTCCCCGCTCCCGGAAGCCGCTCCGCCCGAAAGCAAAACTTTTACCCCCGAATCCCCAAATTCAAAATTCCAAATTCAAAATTCAAAATTACTGAAGCAACTGCTTCACCACCCCCTGTATGGCGCGTCCGTCTGCCCGTCCCGCAAGCCGTTTGGTCGCTACTCCCATCACCTTACCCATCTCCTTGGCTGAAGTAGCACCGGTCTCTGCTATAATGGCGCGAACCTCCTTCTCCAGTTCCTCGGCTGAGAGCTGCTTGGGAAGGTATTCCTCAAGCACAGCGGCCTCCGCGAGCTCGTTGTCGGCGAGTTCCGCACGTCCGTTTTCCTGATAGATGCGAGCGCTCTCCTTGCGCTGCTTCACCATCTTCATGAGAATCTTTATAGCCTGGTCATCGCTGAGTTCCCCGTTGGCACCCGGCGCTGTCTTCGCTTCAAGAAACTCTTTCTTTGCTCCGCGCAGCGCCTCAAGACGCACTTTCTCGCGGGCTTTCATCGCGGCCTGGATATCGGCCGACACTTTATCAAAAAGGGACATTTCTGTATGTTTGTTATTAATGGTCTGCGGGATATATTCCCGTTTGTTTCTGTTTCAAATTGCAAAAATAACTGATTTTCGTGTCTTTTCCTAATTATCCCCCTATAAATTTGCAATATCCCCAAATAAAAGTTAATTTTGCATCTGATTTAGATGTTTTGATTTGACTTCCGTTACGGCAGGGACAAGCCGCTTATGCATTTTGAATCATGCATTAAATGAGGCCTCGCCAGGCATGCATCATGAATCATGCATCAAAGAAGCCGATTCTAAATTCTCAATTCAAATTCTCAATTCAAAAAGCAATGTTCAGAATTGTAAGCAAACGCAACCTTTCACCCAACATCACCGAGATGAAGGTGCTTGCCCCGAGAGTGGCCGAGTCAGCGCTCCCGGGCCAGTTCGTGATCGTGCGCACCGATGAGTATGGCGAACGTATTCCGCTCACCATCTGCGACTATGACCGCGAGGCAGGCACTGTCACGATTGTGACACAGACCATAGGCATATCTTCACAAAAAATCAACGCTCTTGAGGAGGGCGAGGCTTTCGCCGACTTCGCAGGACCTCTCGGACGCCCGTCTGACCTCGTCGACCTTTCCGAAAAGGAACTCGAGGGTCTCCGTGTGCTGTTTGTGGCAGGAGGCGTAGGCACGGCACCCGCCTAT
>X108_Striped_Desert_Hamster__coassemble_220_pt1 | contig 13238 bp, 9 predicted proteins | sample X108_Striped_Desert_Hamster__metabat2_low_PE_001 | metagenome-assembled genome bin X108_Striped_Desert_Hamster | reverse complement strand
ATCATACCGCCCTTGGTGCGGCTCTTGACGTAGCCCTTGATGATTTCGTCGTTTTCGAGAGCCTGGTTCACGCGATCCCAGCTGCGGGTCTGGCAGGCTTTCTTGTGGGAGAGGCGAAGCTGACCGTTCTTGTCCTCGAGAGTCTCGATGAATACCTCTACCTCGTCGCCTTCCTTAAGGTCGGGGTTGTAGCGGAATTCGCTCACGGGGATGATGGCGTCGCTCTTCATGCCGATGTCCACACGTACCTCACGCTTGGAGATGGCCTTTACGGTGCCGGTCACTACTTCATTGTCTTTTGCTGTTTTCAGAGTCTCGTCGTAAGTCTTCTCAACCTCTTCGCGGCTCTTTGCGCCAGCTGCGCTGCCATTTTCATAGGCATCCCAATCGAAGTCCTCGATCGGGGTCTGAACATTAAGTTCGCTCATTAAAAATGTTAGTTAATAGGGTTAATAAATCTCTTCCTCCGGGGCGGCGGCTGGACACCTGCCTGTAGTTTCGCTTAATGCGACACGCAGGATGCGTCCGGGCATACCTTCCCCAAAGCGACTGCAAAATTAATATATTTTTTTGAAACCTCCAAAGTTTCAGCACTTTTTCTTCTTTTTCCTTCTTGACCTTTTGAGGATTCAGTTCTTCAAGCAGCCTATCGGGACCACGATTACTCCGTCGGTGCGTTTGTAGGCGATGTCGCCGACGGCTGTAAGCACCATCTCAAATGACGGCTGTCTCATTTTTGTCGTGTCTATCCTGTTCCTGAGTTCAATCAGGTTTGCCGCGCCTTCGTTGATCAGTTTTTCGCCACCTATCTTTATTTCTATAAGTCCATACATACCGTTTCGGAGGTGGATTACCGCATCGCATTCAAGTCCGGTCTTGTCGCGGAAGTGATACACCTTGCCGTCGATGGACTGTGCATACACTCGAAGATCACGCATGCACATGCATTCAAAAATAAAGCCGAATGTATTGAGGTCGTTTATTAAGTCAGAGGGGCCGATTCCGAGGGATGCGCACGCAATCGAAGGATCTACATAGTATCGGGTGTCAAGGCTTCGTATGGCTGACTTACTCCTTAAATTCGGACTCCAGGCTGGCATGTCTTCGATTACGAATATGTTTTTCAGCGCGTTTATGTAGGAATATATCGTCTTGTCGCTGATTTCGGTGGAGTCATTCCCCTTTATGTCTTGGAGGATGGTGGCGATACTTGCCTGTGTGCCTTGATGGCGGGCATAGGATCTCATTATCTTACGCGTCCTGTCTTCATCCCTTTCTATATTGTCTACACGTGAAATATCAGTGCGTACTATCGCCTCGTAATAGTTTATGGCCTGACGGAGCGCTGCCTTTGAAAACCCCTTGTCGACGGCTCTTGGCCAGCCTCCTCTGCATGAGAGGAATGCTATGTCTGACAATGTCAGTCTGTTCCTGCCTCTTATCAAAGTATCCGGAGTAGCGAGAAACAGTTTTTCAATACTGATGTCTCCGCTTGAGTCGGATGATTCCCACAATGTCATGGGCCGCATTGTGATCCACGCGATACGTCCGGCTCCGCTATGCTTCATGCGGTCTTTTTCCTGTGGTGGAGGTACGGCTGAACCGGTAAGGATAAACTGCCCGTCCTTATGCCTATGGTCTACTTCATATCTTACCGCGTCCCATATTTTAGTGGCGATCTGCCATTCGTCTATAAGTCTTGGAGTATCTCCCCCAAGAATGTAGCTGATATCTGTTTCCGCCATCTGGAGATATTGGTCGCGTTTCAAAGGGTCGTCCATATATATTCTGCTTTTTGCAGCTTGTTCTGCCGAACGCGTTTTGCCGCATGCTTTTGCTCCTTCTATCAGAATCGCTCCCATTGCGTATAATTCGTCCAGTAGTATATTGTCGATTATTCGAGGTCTGTAATCATCCATTTTTGAAACATATGTTTAGATACTCATTTGTCATTATAACAACGATATACCATATTTTGTTTCCAAACTTGGCGTGATTTCACTTCCAAACTTGGCGTGATTTCACTTCCGAACTTGGCGCGTTTTCACTTCCGAACTTGGCGCGATTTCACTTCCAAACTTGGCGCGTTTTTACTTCCGAACTTGGCGTGATTTCACTTCCGAACTTGGCGCGATTTCACTTCCGAACCTAATCAAGATGTCGCAGTCATCAACAATACGGTCTTTTCCAACGGTGCTGTCATGAACACCTGCTACGATAGTATGTCAAGCCCCAACACAATCACAGTTTCTCTGACGCGCAACATTCATATGCCGTAGAGTGTTGACTATTTGTAGAAACCATTTGATAAAAGAAGACAGTATGAACTCAATGATTCCGCAGATACTCAACAATGCAGTGACAAAATTCTCGTGGCTCACTATCGAATGTTGCCTCATCACTAATCAGGCAGCCTTGATGACCAGGAAGACATGGGCTGGCATGGCGAGCAATGCCGTCTGGATTGCAGTTGGAATCCTTCTGGCCTGGCTGGTGTGGTGCATCGTGGCTTTCGTGTCTAAGAAACCGGTTAAGTCGATGGAGCCTAAAGCGCGGCAGGCTGTAGACTCGGTTTCATTTCTGCTCTTCTTCTACTGGATGACGGCAGGCCTGCTGACTTCAATAATAAATATGCCCATGGTATGGGTATCGTGGGCTGCTCTTGCCCTCTGTCTCATCTTCTTCGTCCTGAGAGGCAAGAACTGATAATTTGCTTGTTTGGTCAGTAGCCGGTAGCATCGAATAAGAATGTCATATCTTTTAGGAGAATTTGCCGAAGATTTGAGAGTCTGAATGGCAGAGTATTGATAAAAATCGCTTACTTTTGTGGATAAAGTTTTGTTTTTAAGATAAAAAGCACTACCTTTGCAGTGTTGAATCCCGGTAGCCCCTGTATATCAAGCTATCGGGTTTTGTTTTTTCAGTGCAAATGTAATCATTTTCATTGGATTGGGCAACAACGAGAAAAGTAAAACGTCACAAACTCCGCAGATACTCAACAATGCAGTGACAAAATTCTCGTGGCTCACTATCGAATGTTGCCTCATCACCAATCAGGCAGCCTTGATGACAAGGAAGACATGGGCTGGCATGGCGGGCAATACCGTTTGAATTTTAGTCGGAATCCTTCTGGCGTGGCTGGTGTGGTGCATTGCCGCTTGGGTATCGGAGAAACCGGTCAAACCAATGTAGTCCAAGGAAGGGGGGGGACTCAGTTGATTTGACCGGTAATTGATATAAGACTATTGCAATGAAAGCGGTTTCATGGAAATGCTGAATGTAATGGGTTTGTTTCCGTCGATAGTGTAGCGGTCAAGGGTTCTTGCACCCCATGCATCATTTCCGCCCACTCCATGTATTTCCTTGTCAATGTTCAAGGTAATCATGCCACAATCATTCATTTCATAGGCATGGGCTTTTGTCTCAAGTTCTGTCTCAGTATAATTCCAGGCCCTGAAATTGAATTTTGCAGTAGAACTGATAGTTATACCTGCTCCGTTTTCATCAGAAAGAGTGAGCCATCTTACATCACATCGGTTTGCATTGTCTTGCGGAGAAACGTAGTCAGTGACAAATTTATTGATAGTTGATCTATATTTACCTATGAAAGTAGCCTCTTTCCGATCAGGATAGTTTTCAAACGGACCTCTGCCATACCATTCGATTATTTCCATTTCACGTGGCAACATACATCTGAAACCAAACTTTGGAAGTAATGGAATGGTATCGCACTCCGGTAAGTATTCTGCATCAACGTCGATCACTCCATTTCGTCCGACTGTATATTCTAGATTATATCTGGCGTTGATATCGGGAAGTTTCATGTCGAATTTTACGATTGCCCCCTTGTCGGTGACAGCGTATTCATAATCAGAAACAGTCATGGAATCGTGTGCGGTTTTCCACTTTCCAAGACGTTGTTCATATCCATTGTTTCGTTGACTGTCATTGGCCGGTTTCCAGAAATATGGCATGAATCTGTCTGAAAGCAATTCCTTGCCGTTTATGCTCCACGATTCAAGTACGCCATTGGTGTGATTGAAACGAAGAGCGAAGTCGGGCGATGAAACCAATATATAGTCTCCGGATTTAATCGCATTGACATCATGAACAGCACCAGTGGTATTGGTTAATGAGAATCCTTCCCGGTATGCCAGTTGTTCACGAGCCACTGCAAATCCTTTGGGTGCCCAGACCTTATCATTTTTCAGTCTTGCATGGATATTGACAAATACTTCATGTGCTGAAACATTATTTTTCATAATGAAGTTGAGGATGTCTCGGTCAAGAGTGCAATCACCTGATTCTATCACGTCCCCGTTTGATATGATTTCATAGGTATAGTCGAAATCATCAAGACGGGTAAAATCATAACGGTTTATAAGTTTGATTTTATTATGTAAAGAGTCTGCCCATATGAAATCGATGTTCTGATAAACCTTTCTTACCTCTTCATAGTGAGGATGAGGCACACGGTCTGCGCCGATAAGTCCATTTATACAGAATGTTCCATTATTCGGACTGTCTCCAAAATCACCGCCATATGCCCAGAATTCGTCTTCTTCCTTATGCAAATTATCCTGATTGCCGTCAAATTTCAGATTGCTGCCATCGATCTTTTTTGCAATAGCCTGGTCTACCCAGTCCCAAATGGCACCTCCCACAAGAGTTGAATCAGAATATATCACATCCCAGTATTCCCGTAGATTGCCGCCGGCATTTCCCATTGCGTGCGCGTATTCCCTCATGAAGACCGGTTTGTCAGATATTCTCTTTGCCAGTTCAGCTATGGCTTGAGGTGAAAGATAACTGTCGTCATATATATCAGACTGATCACGGTCGGTGTCACAGTAGACTGCGCGCGAACGATCAATGGAAAGTATTGTATCTCGCATGGCTTTTAAATTGCTGCCGCTGCCACCTTCATTTCCCAACGACCATATGACTACGGAAGGATGATTTCTGTCGCGTGCCGCCAACGACGCGGCTCGGTCCATATGGGCCTTTCGCCATAAGACGTTATCTCCTAATTCTTTATTCCCAAGTCCGTAATCATGTGATTCCTGGTTGGCCTCATCCATCACATAAATGCCATATATGTCGCATAATTCGTAAAACAATGGATTGTCGGGATAGTGGCTTGTCCGTACCATATTGATATTGGCTCGTTTCATAAGTTCAAGATCCTTGCGCATGGTGGCTTCATCAACCGACCGTCCTTTCCTCGGGTGATGCTCATGACGGTTTACCCCTTTGAGTTTGACAGATTTTCCGTTAATCTTAAAAAGTTCGCCATCTATCTTCACTTCTCTCAGGCCGGTGTGCCAGACAATGGATTCTTTTATTTTCTTGTTGTCAAGAAGATCGATATCCACGTTGTAGAGATAAGGATTCTCGCTCGACCATAACATGGGATTGTCAATATTCATCAACATCGTCACTATTGCTTCCTTATCCGGCTTTATCGGTTCGTCCGGTTTTGCTGTCAGTGTAAGTTCAATCGGGGCTCCCTTCGAATTTATGCCTGTCAATTTGATTCTTGCAGATAAGTGTTTGGCTTCTGATTGGCTTTTATTGACAATGTTGATGTCGACTTTCAGTTGGCATCTGTCATAATTCCCATCATTAAATACCGGGGTAATGCTGTAGTCACCGATATGTGTGGCAGGTCGTGTAAGCAAACATACACTGCGGAAAATACCGCTTGTGCGCCACATATCCTGATCTTCCAGATAACTTCCGTCCGACCATCTGTAGACTTCTACAGCCAGTTTGTTGAGACCGTCTACGACATATTCTGAAATATCGAATTCCGCAGGCGACATGGAATTCTGGCTATAACCGACGGGCTTGCCGTTTATCCATACATACATGGCGGATTTTACACCGTCAAAATGCAATATGTATCTGTTATTATTGCTTGGACCATTGATTACGAATTCTTTGATATATGAGCCGACAGGGTTTCTATTGGCAAAGGAGAAATAATCGGCCGGTGGTTCTGAAGTCACATTTGGCTGCGATTTTTTAAACGGATAGGTCCAATTGGTATATATCGGTTTTCCATAACCTTGCATTTGCCATGGTCCGGGCACCACGATTTCGTCCCAGGATGAATAGTCGAAATCCGTGTTAAAAAAAGAAATTGGTCTGGACTCCGGGTCTGTCGACCAGTTAAACTTCCATACTCCGTCGAGCGATTGCCACTCGTTCCATCTTTCGCGATAAGACGGGAGTATGAGAGATGCGTGATAATTCGCTTTGTCGATACCTGTTATATTGGGGTTCTCCCATTCCGTGCCGTCAAATACGGCAGCAGGGGATGAGGATGAGAACATGGCAAGACCAATGAATGCCAATATGGCAATAATATTCTGTAATTTCATGAAAACTTGTGGTTAAAGTAGGAAGTAACCTTCGCTCGCAACCTAATCACCTTAAAATCGCCGTAGATGATATTATGCGATTAATTTGATCGGCTGCTTAAAGGATACTGCAAAGTTGCAAAATAATACGAATATGGATTTTAGTAGATCGTAGATTCCAAAAATGGAATATTGTTGGCTATTAGTCAGTTATTGATTGTAGGAATCCCTGCGGATTAGCCGTATGCCCTTAACCGGATTCCTTCTTTTCTGCTGTCGTTTTCATCATTATTGTATTTGGAAGTTAGAATTATAGTTTTGGTTCATGTCTTGGTTAATCATATGCAATTGTTTATATTGCAAAGATAAGCCATTTTTTAAAAAAAGCAATAGTTATTGTGTCAAAAATTAGAGTTGGCCGAGTTTCGTTGTGAGAGTTGGCCGTGTTTCGTTGAGAGAGTTGGCTGTGTTTTGTTGTGAGGGTTGGCCGTGTTTTTATTTTTGTGGTTACTGCTGTTTTGCCTTGCTGACTGTCACGAGCCAGACACCTGAGAAGATAAGCGCGATGGCCACTGCCTTCACTGGAGTGAACACATCCATTCCCAGTGCGATTCCTACAATAGTGGCCACTATCGGCTGCACATAGTTGTACATGCCAACTACCGTAGGCCGAAGCGTCTTCTGCCCCGTCATGATGCAGATATAGGCGATATAGGTAGCGAAAAATACCACATATGCGATCCCCAGCCATTCCATGCCGCTTACAGACGGCCAGTCGGTGGCAGTAAGCCATTTAATGCTTCCCGGTATTCCCACGATCGTGGCCGACAGGAACATCCATTTCATAAGGGTCACAAGACTGTATCTCCTGATGAAATTCCTGTAGAGTGTAAGGTAGAGTGCATAGCAAAGCTGTGCGGTGAGTACTATGATGTCGCCGAGTGCCGGGTTCGAACCGCTTGCGTTTATGTTGTTGCCTCCCATTATAAGGATTATCGCGCCGGCGGCTCCGAGCGCGATTCCTCCCGCCTTCTTAAGGGTGATAGGCTCGTGCAGGATGACCCATGCCAGCAGCATCACCCACATCGGCATGGTGGTGGTCACGAGCGACGCCTCTCCCGGCGAAGTCAGGCTTACACCGAATATGAAGCAACCCTGGTTGAGCAGCACGCCGAGCATGCCCGCTCCGAATAGACGCAGTATGTCGCCTCGGCTTACATGTTCGCTTGGTGTAAAGAGGGATGTGATCCAGAAGAGCAGTGCGGCACCCGCTATCCGGAAGTCTACCATCACGAAAGGGACTACCACGCCCGAGGCAAATACCATCTTCGCCACCGGCGACATTAGTCCCCACATCACATTGGCACCCATCATCGCAAGGTGTCCTTTGATATTTCTGTCTGCCATAGCATCTGTTTGTTTGATGATGCAAAATTAATAAAAAGCCGCGATACTTCCTCTCGATTTAGATCTACATTTTAGATCAGCATTCAGGACACCAAACTAAACATGCTGACTGTTTGTTAGTGAATAAGACACAAATCTTATTAATACTATGAATGCTGAAATTAAGAAAATAAAGGACTATATTCCTACTCTGGTTGTATTTCATGATGGTGACGAAGAGGAGTCACTGGCAATCGAGTCTATGCTTCAGGACCTGCGGGCGAAATTTGGCAGCAAGGTCGAGATTGAGTCGATAGATGTCGGTCGCAACGGCGAGTATAAGGCTCACTACAAACTAACTGAGTATCCTACCTATATACTCTTTAAGGAAGGTCAGGAACTCATGCGTGAGAGCGGCAGGAAAACCGAGGCCAAACTCGAGGATATGCTCGAGAGGGCGGTAGGGTAGGCTGTCCGGTTGCCATTCTGCCGTCCGCGTGTATCCGAAGTCATGGTAATGAATGTTATATTTACTGATTGACGATACTTAAAATGGCAGTAAGCAATGATATAATGGTGCGGATGCGGGCCCTTGCCGATGAGGCGGAGGCCCGTCATCTCATGCGCTTTTTCAAGACGGGCGCAGGGGAATATGGCGAGGGAGATGTGTTTCTCGGCATAAGGGTCCCGGTCACGCGCTCCATTGTGAAGGAATACAGGCACGACGCGCAGATGGAGGATGTCGAGATACTGACATCCTCAAGATATCATGAGGTCAGGCTTGCCGGATTCCTTCTCCTCATCGAGATTTACAGGAGGCTAAAAAGACGTAAGGATGCTGTCGGCTGCCGTCAGGTGGTCGACTACTATCTGTCGGTCATCGGTCGTGGCAACAACTGGGACCTCGTGGACATGGTGGCGCCTAAGATTCTCGGCGACTGGCTTGCCGACAATCCGTCTGACCGTCACGTCCTCGATGCGCTTGCCGCCATGGACGGCTGTCTATGGCATCAGCGCGTGGCCATAGTGGCAAACTGGATGATGATCCGTAAGGGGGTCATTGCCGACACGTTTCGCATATCGGTCCGCTATCTCGGCCATGATCACGACCTTATACACAAGGCTACCGGATGGATGCTCAGGGAGGTTGGAAAGAATGGCGGCAAACCGGAACTTATGGCTTTTCTTGATCTCCATGCCTCCGCTATGCCGCGCACTATGCTCCGCTATGCAATAGAGCATTTCTCAGATACGGAGCGTAAGCATTACATGAGCCTGCGGTGATGCGTCCGTAAAAATGGTCGTTTTATCCGTAAAATAATTCATCGCAATTGAATTATTTATTGTAAATTTGCATTTTGAAATACATGACGCAGCGTACTCCTGATTTCAAGGAGCGTCTGCATCCGGTAATTATCAATTTAAGCAGAATGACCACTTAAAGTTAAAGCAGGACAACAATGAAAAAACTGTTATTATCTCTTGTCGGAGTCGCAATGGCCATCTCCGGCTGTGCTCAGAGCAGCGCCGGCAGCGCATCCGGTGAAACCGCAGCAAAAAACGATACCGCGGTCGTCTACATGACGAAGGAAATATCCCCCGAGGCAATAGTGCGTCTTTACAAGGCTCTCGGACGCGAGGCAAATGGAAAGGTGGCCGTGAAGATCTCTACCGGAGAACCTGGAGGACACAACTATCTCAAGCCTGAGCTCATAAAGGATTTCGTACAGCTGGTAGACGGCTCTATAGTGGAGTGCAACACAGCCTACACCGGACGTCGGTTCTCTACCGAAGACCATCGTAAGGCTGCCGAGGAGCATGGCTTCACCGCGATCGCTCCTGTCGATATCATGGATGCTGACGGCGAGGTGAGGCTTCCTCTTAAAGACGGGAAGCACCTGAAATACGACATCGTAGGCTCTCATTACCCTGACTATGACTTCACCGTCATCCTGTCGCACTTCAAGGGTCATGCCATGGGTGGCTTCGGTGGTGCTGTCAAGAACATGTCGATTGGTATAGCCTCTTCCAACGGTAAAAGCTATATCCATACCGCCGGCAAACTCGAGACCGCAGAGGGAATATGGAAGAATACCGCAGAGCAGGATATCTTTCTCGAGGCTATGGCGGAGGCTGCCAAGGCTGTGGCCGACCATTGCGGCGACAATATAATCTATATCAGCGTGGCCAATAATCTCTCGGTTGACTGCGACTGCGACTCTAATCCCGCCGACCCAACTATGCATGATCTCGGAGTGCTTGCGTCGCTCGACCCGATTGCCCTCGACAAGGCTTGCACCGATCTGGTGCGCAACTCCGACGACCACGGCAAGATCCACCTCATAGAGCGCATCGACTCTCGCCATGGCATGCATACTCTCGACTATGGCGAGGAGATAGGACTCGGAACCCAGAATTACAGGATAGTCAATCTCGACTGACCATGAATAGGGCGAAAATTCTTACAATACCGTTACTTACGTTGTCGGCTTCTGTGTTTGCACAGGAGCCGACTGATTCGATTGCCTCCCGTCCCCTTGCCGAGGTGGTGGTGACGGGAAGCAACGATGCGGTAGGGCGCGACCTGCTTCCATACACAGTCACCACCATAGGCAGCAGTCGTCTGGAGGCCACGGGCAGTCCTCAGCTGCTCAGTGCTGTCTCCGGCATGGTGCCGAGCCTCTTTGTCACGGAGCGTAATATCTTCGGCTTCGGAATCAGCAACGGCGGCTCAGGCGGCATAAAGATCCGCGGTGTTGGCGGCGAGCCGACCAACGCTGTGCTGATGATGGTCGACGGTCAGCCTCAGTTTGCCGGCATTTACTCCCATCATGTGGCGGATTTCTACGGCACGGAGAATGTAGAGAGGGTAGAGGTGCTTCGCGGTCCCGCCTCTGTGCTGTATGGATCCAACGCGATGGGTGGCGTGATCAACGTGATCACCAAGGATGCCGCCGCCGACGGAGTGCGCACTTCTCTCACTTCGCAATACGGCAGTTATAATACATGGCAGTCCTCACTGACCAATACTACACGGTTCGGCCGCTTCTCGTCGCTCGTATCGCTTGGATATGACCGTACCGACGGCGTGATGAGGAACTTCGATTTCAGTCAGGGGAGCCTCTATGCCAAGGTCGTTTATGACTTCAGCGACCGATGGAGCCTGAAGGCGGACTATTCGCTTATGAAGTTTGTAGGCAACGATCCGGTATATCCCACACTCTCCGATCCTGCCTCGACCGACGTGTATCATCAGGACATAGTGAGGGGAGAGGCATCGCTAACGACAGTCAACCGCTATGAGAAGACCAATGGCGCGCTAAGGATCTATTACAGTTATGGCAATCATTTCGTGCATGACCCACGCTATTTCCACAGCCTTGACGACCGCCTCGGAGTGATCGCATATCAGAATTTCCATCCATGGAGCGGAGCCTCTGCCACGGTTGGTTTCGATTTTGACCGCTATACCGGAAGTATCCCTGTCTCGGGCGGCAAGCCTCACACCGGCGGCTCGCTCTCCACCATGGAGAGAAAGGCCATTACGGAGTATTCGCCTTATGTGACGCTCGCCCAGCGACTATGGAGCGACCGTATAGTGCTCAATGCAGGACTCCGAATGGCCAACAGCGACATGTTTCACACGCAGTGGATTCCGCAGGCGGGGTTCGTGTTTCAGCCTCTCGACGGGTGGATGCTCAAGGGCTCGGTAGCGAAGGGCTACCGCAATCCGTCGTTCAAGGAACTGTACCTTTACCGTATGGCCAACCCCGGCCTGAATCCGGAAAACATGGTAAACTATGAGTTGACGGCCGGATGGAACTGCGGCAGATGGCTGGGATTTGATGTCACGGCCTACTTCAGCAAGGGGTCCGACATGATTCAGACCGTCGAAATGAAGAACGTCAATACCGGCAGTTTCATCAATAAGGGAATCGAGGTTTCCGCCCGCAGTCATCCTCTCGACTGTCTGCAGCTCTGGGCCACCTACAGTTATCTCCATACCTCGGTCGGCAATCTGGCCGCGGCTCCGAAAAACCAGTATTATCTCGGCATCGGATGGGACGCGTTCCCACGGTTTCATGCCGACGCGGCAATGAAGGGCATAGGTGGGCTTTATGTGGCCGACGGCATGCCTCGTCAGAACTATGTCACTCTCGACCTCCGGCTGTCGTATCAGGTGATAAGGCAGTTGCAGTTGTTTGTAAATCTCGACAATGTCACGGATACGCGCTACACTGTGGTCAGGGGCTACGAGATGCCCGGATTCACGGTGATGGGAGGATTCCGTTTTTCGATATGAATATATGAATAAGGTAGTTCGGTTTCTGAAGGACTGGATTCTGATAGTAGCGATCCTTGCGGGTATTATCGGATATTTCGTATATGCCAATATCCCGTTCCTTGCTCCTACCAAGGGTTTCGTGCTTGAGGCTATAGGTGTGATCCAGCCTCTGCTTATCTTCTCTATGCTATTCCTTACATTCAGCAGGATTGATCTCCGGAGCCTGCGTCTGCGCAGATGGCATCTATGGCTACTGCTAATACAGTGCGGTCTCTTCGCCGGCATAGGGTGTGTGCTTATGATGCTCCCGGGAAGCGGGCTGCGTGTGGTGCTTGAGGGGGCGATGATATGCCTTATCTGTCCTACCGCCACAGCCGGAGCGGTGGTTACGAAAAAACTCGGAGGTGATGTCAACAGCATCACCGCCTATACGATCCTTATCAATCTGGCTACCGCCATGCTTATTCCGTCGATGGTGCCGCTGGTGCATCCTCATCCCGGAATGTCGGTGTTCTCGTCGGCTCTGCTGATTCTCGGCAAGGTGTTTCCGCTGCTTCTGCTTCCCCTTGCGGCTGCCGTGCTCCTGAAGAGGTTCTTACCGCGTGTCAGCCGTAAGATTGCTGGCTATCAGGAATTGTCGTTCTATCTGTGGGCCGTGGCCCTTACGCTCGCGCTTGCAGTCACCACGAGGAGTATAGTGCACAGCGGAATCTCGTTGTCCACCCAGTTATGGCTCGTAGTGGTGTCGCTTGTATGCTGCTTGCTGCAGTTCTGGCTCGGCAGGAAGATAGGTGCGGGATATGGAGATAAAATCACGGCAGGTCAGTCGATGGGGCAGAAGAATACCGTACTCGCCATATGGATGGGCTACACGTTCTTTACTCCCGTGACCGCTATTGTCGGTGGTTTCTACAGCATCTGGCACAACCTGATCAACTCATGGCAGCTCTACGAGCACAACCGCAAGCCGTAGGCAGCGGCTTGCGGTTGTGTATCATGTCAGTAAGTTCCGGTATGATCGGCGGCGCCGTTGCCGGTCAGTAGGATATCTTGTTAGCATACCTGTCGATGACCGCCTCGATCTTTTTGTTGATCACCTCGATCCTCTCAAGTAGTTTCCGTCTATCTTTCTCAATGAATCTATCGCTGTAGGACTTGCTGTGGATTTAATCTATCTGGTCTTGAAGATTCATTCTCAGGTC
>X108_Striped_Desert_Hamster__coassemble_217_pt1 | contig 13395 bp, 13 predicted proteins | sample X108_Striped_Desert_Hamster__metabat2_low_PE_001 | metagenome-assembled genome bin X108_Striped_Desert_Hamster | reverse complement strand
CAAGCCAAAAACCGAAGTTCAGGAGATTTAGGTACTTTTTGCAGGAAAACTCAGATATTCAAGCTTGTATTGCTGAGAATACTCTTCGGGTATTTCTAAGGAATCAATTTCAGAAGCAATAAAACCAAGGGCATCATTAATTATTAGAGGCCAATAGTTATTCAAGAATGTAATCTTTCCTTCTTTCTCCTGCAAATTGTTAAAGAATTCCGAAAAATAAGTTGAAACTTGATTACATAAATTTTGTAAACCAAATAAATATGTGCAGGTTATAATATTCTCTCGTAGGGCTCGATCCTGTTTGCCAATACAGATAGTAAGTATCTTTTGAATGAGTTCTGGCCGCTTTTTGAGAATGAACGAATAGAATATATACGGCCCCATATTTTGTTCCGAGATTTTAAAATAACCGTTGGAATACTTGTCAACGTATTCCAGTTCTACTAGTTTATCAATCGACTTTTGGAAATATTCAAAACTAATATCAAAAACAGGCAATAGCGAGGGAAGTAGCTGATTGCCCATTGAAAAAGGCCCAAGGATTGCCGCTATCACAAGAGCACTATATAACTTACGGTCTTTGTCGCTTGAATTATTCTTAAATATGTCAGAATAGTAAGAGTCAAACAACTTTCCTAAATTTGACAAGCTGGATAGCTTCTGCTCTTTAATCGCAACAGTTGCGGCCATCATGGCTAATCTAGGATTACCACATGCAATAGTCGAAATCCTTTTCAAATAATTCTCATTCTTTATATTCCTGTTTTCTTTGATTAATTCTATGATGTTATCATCGGTCATACAGTCAATTTCAACCGTCTCATAACAGGAATCAGCAAGAATATCGTAAATTATTTCTTTCGCATAATTTCTTACTGTAAGGATGAGCTTTAATTTCCCGTTTCGACAGCTGTTTTGGAAACCTATAATTTGACCAATGTTTTCGACTCTATTTACGTCATCTACTAATATGACGTAATCTTCTCCATTTACGAGATTACTGTTTAGATCCGAAAGCAAACTCGCCTCTTTATACGAGATACATTTTGAACAGTATTTTTCAGACTGACAGAACTTCCTAATTGCTTCGATAGCAATACTTGTTTTACCTACCCCAGGAGCGCCCGTGATTAAGACAATATCACAAGTCTTTAAATGTTCATTTATCTTGGCAAGTTCATTTTCTCTAAACAGGAACTTCTTCGAGAGGGGAATTGCGAATTGACCTCCTTTTTTTGCATACTCTTTCAAAAAGATATCTATGCCAACAACCTGACCGGTGTCTATAGGAACACCACAAAACATTACCAAATCTTTATGATTGGATAGAAGTAAACGCGCTATACGTTGTCCATCATAAACGTGACACTTATGCCCCTTAGATTTAATATAATCAACTATGTATGTTTGATTCTCTTTAGACATCTTGAAGTTTGCAAAGATGATAATAAGGGACTCATTAGTAAATCCACCGACATTGATGTCGGCTAAACATTTGTTGATATCTTCCTCTATTTTTGCAATTCCACTACTGACATTTGTAGTATATTCTACAAAAATAGCCTTTTGGCCATATTGAATATACGTATCGGGAGTACCTGCTGTCGTCTTCTCCTTGCCGTACTGAGAACCTACACATGCAAAGATTGCTGCATTTGGATAAATTCTAGTAATAAGAATATCTCCTAACTCTTGAAATCGAGCTGGATTCATCTGTGACAGTGTATTTTCAATTTCAGCTATTTTAGACATCTGTTTATAGAAATTAAGATGGTGTTCCTAAAAATAATCTTATTTCGCACTATTTGTAAGTTTCGATAAGTTTTTTCATTCGTTCATGATACTCTTGGTTTTCAAGGTTGATAACCACAAGATTTGACCTCGTTCGAGTTAATCCTGTGTAGAGAAGTTCATCGAAAGCCTTATCTCCTTCGGATTTCTTACCAAAGGATTGGTCGCGGAACATGGCGCGTATCTCTCCCTCTGTTGCCCGTTGGTCGCCGCTACCCATTCGGATGAACGTGTTTATGGGATTGCCGAAATAGACGGGCTTCATATCAACTTCAGGCACATAAAATGCAAGTAGTTTCTTGCTGTTAATGTCGTATTGCTTAGAAGTGACTGATAATCTTTGGTTGAATTTTTCAGAACGCAGGGTGCCAAGAAAATCCTGTTCAAGTTTTTCGATGTTATCCACACCTTGAATCTCGAATGTCTTGCCGGACTGTTTCACTTCAAGCACAATCCATCCTCCGGAGGTGTTTGAGAACGCGCTGACGCTTTCCCAGACATTCTTCGGCAATTCAGATTTAGCGGTCTTAACCTCAAAATCCTCCCATTCTATGTCATGCAGCTTCGCTACATGTTCATCGTTGGTCATTTCGACTGTATTTAAATAATCGCGAGTGGCAACTTAGCGAATGTCGGTCGAAGACCGGTTCGTGATGCCAACGGCAAAGTTATTCACCGCAAAATTAAGAAAAAATTGTTAATAAACTGCTATATTTGAGTTTAGAACGCCAAATATTTAGGCATTTATACTATGGCTTTCGCGATTTTGGTGCCTATTGGCTCCATAGCCTTGGAGAGCAACGTTCTGTGATAATGTCTTTTGGGAAGTAGTTATCCGCCTCCAATAAAGCATGTATATCTTGTTTGTTCATTTATTAATTAATGATTTGTCTGAATTATAAGATGTTTTTACGGTCGCAAAGATAATAAATATAAATGAGACTGCAAGCGATTATGCTGTATAACATATTCGCTTGCGTACAAAGTGAACATTACAAATTTTATATACTTTTCTATTTTACGATTATTATAATTACGTGTATAAGGTCTGCACGCAGATTCAAATCATTTATTTTGCCACATCTGCCGGTATGTTTACTGCATGTGCTGGCAATTCTTTTTTTAGGGCGTGGACTTTATAATATTTGAGTGGTTTTTAGCGTTTTGTGGGTATGACTGTCTAAATGCTGGATTATGTACGACGACTTTGATGATGATGGCGACTGGGGATATAATGGCAATGCCGAACATGACATGTGGGTGGATTATACTTCGTCCGTTTATGAGGATTCGGATGGCTCTTATGGCCATTTGGACGGTTTTTATGATGATTATGATGACGATTGTGATGATTGTGATGACGAGGATTGCTGCTTCGAAGATCCGGATTGTGATCCGGATCTTAGGTATGGATATGGCTCAAATGCGGATGGCAGCATGTCGGCGCGGCAACATGAGCGGCATATCAATCGGCTTGAGGGCCTGACGGCGGCAGCCATTGCCGCAGCAGCCATCACGGAAGCCAAGAGGGCGAAATCCTCCGCACAGGATGATAACAGGAAATGTCAGGGTAGCGATGCTGGGAAACGGCTGGATGTATAAAAAAAGGAGGCCCGTCATGTGCGTACGGAAATCAAAAAAAATGATAATAGCCATACGCGTACAGAAGCCACAAAAAAAGAGGCCCGCCATGCGAGTACGGATGTCTCAAAAAAGGAGGCCCGCCATAAGTGCATGGAAGTCTCAAAAAAGGAGGATCGACAGACGCGCATAGTTGCCGTCGTATGTGTGATTGTCGTTCTGGCAGCGATATTGATAGCCGCGCTATATTGAGGATCTTTTACGCAGCGGTTGGCATTTAAATGAATGCTATCCACTCGTAAAAGAATGCTGTCCTCTCGCTGATATCCGGTGCAAGTGCAGGAAGCCATCGGGGTGGTTTGGTTATCTTGCCTTGCTCGGGTTTTTGTTCGGTATGTGGGTCAGACTTGTCGGACTTGTCGGACTGGTCTGACAAGTCTGACAAGTCTGACAGGTCTGACCGGTCTGATTGCGATGGCTTATTCTTGCTCGAAACATCTGCTCTTTGATGCCTCCTTGCTCGAGGAACTGCTGTTGCTGACGGTCAATCAGTCTTTTGAGCAGATATGTGGTCTGATTGATAAGTGTTATGCACAGATTGTAATATTCCTCTTCATTCAATTTATCCGAAAATCTTGTCGGATTATTCATAAATTCATCGCTTTTAAGGTATTCCCTTAATCGAATTGTCCGAGGATGTGTCTTGGCCCATTGTTGTAGATTATGTTGTCGTATATAATCTTCATAGTCAAGCAATAATTCTTCAAGAGACGCTTTTGCGACGTTTGTGAGTTTGATTTCGGTCTCTTTGGATGTCCTCGATGCTTCACTTCCCTCTGCAATGTTTTGTTTACCGCTTCGTGCAGCTTGTTCAATCTGGTCACGGGTGCGACTTCCATGTCGTATATACTTTCTTGCGAAAATCACGGATAAGTCACAAATGATCTCTGAGAGTTGAAAAGCCCTTAATTTGCGGTATCCGCCGGCAGGAGGAAGAAAGGTGTTCATGATGAATCTCTTTTGAATGTTAATTAGAGAAATGTGTCAGCCGGAGGTCACTGGCGGTTGTAGTGGATGGCGGCGGGGTTCCATTTGTCTTTGGGGGCGTTGGGGCCTGAGGGCCAGCCGAGGCATACTATGCAGAGCGGTTCAAGGTTTGAGGGGAGGTTGAGGTATTGCTTCATCCATGCCACCCGCTCCGATATCGGGGTCAGTCCGCACCAGACGGTGCCGAGTCCCAGCGCATGGGCGGCCAGCAGCATGTTTTCGGTTGCCGCCGATGTGTCCTGTATCCAGTAGCCGAGTCCCTCACCCTCGAGGGCCTTGTCGGTGTTGCCACACACCACAATGGCTATCGGACATTGCTTGCAGTGCACGTTGGGCATCTTCTCGTTGATCCCGAGCAGCAGTTCGCGGTCGTTGACCACCACAAACTCCCAGGGCTGTTTGTTGACGGCTGACGGTGCCGCCATGCCGGCGCGAAGCACCTTCTCAAGCAGCGAGTCAGGCACTGCATCCGTCTTGTATTCGCGCACGCTCATGCGCGTCATTATGCACTCGAGCGCGTCCATGCCGCCCTGCCGTGACGCTCCCGAAGATGCGTCGGCCATAACTTTCTCTTTTTCTTTCATTTCATTAGCATATCTTATGCTTACCGCAACAAGCGCGGCAGCCAGTACAATAGTCAGCAGCCAGTAGTATCTCATGATTTTATAGTCTTATGTGGTGTCTGTTTATGTGATTGGTTTGTGATTCCAGTGGGAAACCGCAGCAGTGTACCCGTAACGCATACGAAACGGCAGAAAGGCCTCGGTATGAATACCGACAGTATCAGGAATGCCGCGCCAGTGGCAAGCACGCTCCAAGCAGCGCTCTCCACTATGAAACCCGAGAAAATCTCATAGTCCACCCATGCCGTCCCGGCGCCGAGCCAGAGCAGGAATATGAGAGTGCCGAAAAGCAACTCCCTGAATGCGTTGAGAATGGTGACTGTCCGAGGCCCAAGATGCAGTTTGCGCGTCGATAGATTGCCGGCGAGTTCCTGCAGTGATCCGAACGGACACACATGATTGCAGTAATATGTCCCTTTTCCGGCCAGCGGATATATGAATGCGAGCACAAACAGCAGGAGAGTGGTGACAGAAGCCGCCGACAGCGTGATTCCTGACGCGGCTATATTTATCATCACCGCGAAGTCGATAAACGTGCCGGTCCAGAATCCAAGTATTGCCGTATTGAGCACCTGCTGGAGCATCCTTACCTTGCGGTTGTGCGTCAGCAGCGGCACGGTGGCCGCCAGCAGTATCACGGCCAGCACGGCTATGGAGCGGAATCCCCACCCATCGGAGCCGGCGTTCCGTGTGGCATCGCCCGCAGTCATCCCCTCGGCCTCGAGGGCTTCGGCTATGCCCGCCTTCATGTTGCCGATCACGGCATTCGATGAGAATGTCGCACCGGATACCGCGTCAGGCACGATAGCCGATGCCTCGCTCAGCGTCTTGCCGTTCCATGCCTCAAGCAGTCCGGCCTCCCTCACTCTCCGGAAAAAGTCGGGCGACTCCGAGTTGTCGAGAGCCGCGACCGAGTCGATCCTTCCTCCGGATATATATATCTTTAGCGGTACCGGACCGGCATATCCCGATATGCCGGAGCCTATCTCGGTGGTGTTCACAACCATGCGGCCGTCGTTCATTCCGGTTACGGTCTTTACGGTCCCCTCCGTGCTGTCGGCCGTGAAGTCATGTCCCCACAGCCGTCCCGTCTTCACGAGGGCCAGCGAGGCCATGATGGCGAATACCACGGCCAGACTCAGGAATCTCGATAATGTCTTTCTATCCACGTGTCGGTGTCTTTTGCATGATAATTATTACATGATAATTATTATTTGCCATAGGTCTTGGTGTAGACGAGTATGGCGCCGTTTGCTCCGCGCGATCCGTAAATCGACGCGTCCTTAAGTACCTCCACCCGGTCCACGTCATGGAGGTTGATGCCACGGAAGTCCGGCACTATCACGCCGTCTACTATGTAGAGGGGTTCGCTTGAGAGCATGAAGCTCTTAACTCCCCTGATCGTGACGCCCGAAGATGTTATGTCAAGTCCCGGCACACGCCCCTGCAGCGCCGAGAGAATGTCCCGCTTGCCTGTGCGCACGAGGTCTTCTCCGCTTATGCCGTTGCTGACTCCTGTCGATTCCCTTCTCTTCACGAATCCGTAGCCGTAGCTCACCAGCTCGTCATCCTCCTCGGCGCGCGGTGCCTTCTCATCGACGAGATATATCCTCATGCTCCTGCGTCCGTCCACCGGTATCATGTAGGGCTGCTTGCGCTTCTTCACCTTGACGTGGACTGTATCGTCGGGCATCACGTCCGTGAGCCCGAAGCGTCCCTCCTTGTCGGTCGTGGCATAGCGTTTCGGATTACGGGTATACACGTGCGCTCCCTTCACCGGAGTGCCGTGGCTGTCATGAATAGTGCCGTTGAAGGGCACGCCGGCATAATTGCAGAAGATGCAGAGCGTGGTTAGGATTGTGGCGATGATGGCTCTCATATGGCGTTATGTATTTTTTGTCAATAAGATTTCTCCTCAACGTTATAACAACCGAGATGCCCCTCTATTCCATGCCCGTGCCGCAAATGAATGGAGGAAAAGGCGGAAGATTGCGAAAAAAGTATTAATTTTGTGTCCTCAATGCTTAAATCGTAAAAATGGAGTGGTTACAGTCCATCTTGTTTGACGAGACTCCTATTCAGGCAATGATTATCATCGCCGTGATAATCACCGTGGGTCTCGGACTTGGAAAAATCAGGATAAAAGGTATATCCTTAGGCGTCACATGGGTGTTCTTCGCCGGAATATTCGCCGGTCATGTCGGATTGAAGATCAATCACGACATGCTGCTCTATGCCCAGAACTTCGGTCTTGTCCTCTTTGTCTATGAGCTCGGCCTTCAGGTAGGTCCCGGCTTTTTCGGCTCGTTCAGGAAGGGTGGCGTAAGGCTTAACCTCTTAGGTCTTGGGGTAGTGATTCTCGGCACGGCCATGGCCGTAGCCATGAGCCTCGGTCTCGGTCTTCCGATGAACGATATGGTCGGAGTGCTATGCGGTGCCACCACCAACACCCCCGCGCTCGCCGCCGCCCAGCAGAGCCTCCAGCAGCTCGGCCTCCCGGTCAGCGCCACGGCCCTGAGCTGTGCCGTCACATATCCCCTCGGTGTGGTAGGCGTAATCCTCGGCATGATATTCCTGCGCCGGTTCGTGGCTCGACCGTCAGATCTTGTCGTGCCCGCGCACGAGGATCTCAACAAGACCCATATCGACGCTTTCTGCATCGTCAATCCGGCCCTTTTCGGCAAGACGGTGAAGGAGGCGGCGTCGCTGATAGGCGTGAATTTCGTCATATCGCGTCTGTGGCGCGACGGCAAGGTCACGATCCCGACCTCCGACCTCGAGCTCCGCGAGAACGACCGCGTGCTCGTGGCCACCACCGAGAAAGACGTGCCGGTGGTCACCATGCTCTTCGGCGAGCATGAGAAGGAAGACTGGAACAGCGACGAGATCGACTGGAACGCCATCGACAGCCAGCTGGAATCGCGCCACATCACCGTGACGCGCCCCGAGATCAACGGCAAGAAACTCGGATCGCTCCGCCTGCGCAACAGTTACGGCATCAACATCAGCCGCGTAAGCCGCAGCGGCGTGAAACTCCTCGCCAATCCCGGCCTCGTGCTTCAGCTCGGCGACAGGCTCACGGTGGTGGGCGAGGCGAAGTCGCTCGACAATGTGGCCAAGGTGCTTGGCAACCAGTCGGCTTCGCTCAATGATCCCAACATGGCCGTGATATTCATTGGCATTCTTGTAGGTCTTCTTCTGGGATCCATCCCCGTCTTCATGCCCGGCATGAGTGCCCCCGTCAGGCTCGGACTCGCAGGTGGTCCCATCGTGGCCGGCATAATAATCGGCCGGTTCGGCCCGGCCATGAAGATGATCACCTACACCACCCGCTCCGCCAATCTCATGCTGCGCGGCATCGGCCTCTCGCTCTATCTCTCATGCCTCGGGCTGGAGGCCGGAGGCAGTTTCTTCGAGACCCTTCTGCAAGGCGACGGATTCCTATGGGTAGGACTCGGTTTCCTGATCACCGTGATCCCGGTCCTTATAATGGGCATCGTGTGTCTCAGGGCCGGACATCTCGACTTCGGAAGCTGCTGCGGCGTGCTCTGCGGCTCGATGGCCAACCCTATGGCGCTGACCTATGCCTCCGACAACATCAAGGGTGACGATGCCGCCGTGGCCTACGCAACGGTCTATCCCCTCGGCATGTTTGTCCGCGTGGTGATAGCCCAGGTCATCATACTCATGTCTTTCTGACAGGTCAGTTGAATCGGCGGTAGATGTAGCGGGCCAGACCGAATATGTAGCGGCGGAACCCCGGGCGGTAGTGGAGCAGACGTGTGAACCATTCCATATGCGGGTCTATGAGCCTCACGGCAGCCCCTACGAAGACCATCGCTATCAGGGTGCCGATGCCCACCACCTGCCACTGCCATGCCCCGAAAAAGAGATAGCCGAGCAGCACCGCTATGGCCACAAGGGTGATGTCTATTATGATCTTGGTCTTGGCAAACGGCATGCCCGAGGCCTGTGACACCGCTACTGTGATTCCCTCGCCGGGCATTGTCACCGAGCCGCAGCGTATCTCCAGCGATATCCCGATGGCAAGCACGCAGCAGCCCGCCAGCTGCACCGCCACCTTCTGCAGGAACGCTCCCCCTTCAAGCGGGGCCGTCAGCCACATGTTGACGTCGAGCAGGAATCCGAACAGTAAACCTATCGCAAGCTGGAACAGCTGAACCGCCTGGAAACGGCGGCGCAGTATAAGAACCTGCAGCCCCACGAGCAGGAAATTCATGAGGTAGGTATACTCACCGATGCTGAATTGCGGAGCCGTTCCCGACTCTCCGGCAAGCGTCATCACGAACGGTATGGTGGATATGACGCTGCTTCCGAGGCCTGACCTCACGCAGAGGGCCACGCCGAATGTCATTATGAAGAGTGATACGGTGAGCAGTACATGCTGCCAGAGGAAAGAGGTGATTCTGTCTTTTACGCTGATGGAAACTTCTGATTTATTCATTTTACAATCCTTTCACACTGCAAAATTAATAAATTTCGGCGCTCTTGTCAAGAATCGGCCGTGACTGGCTGGACTATCCCTCTGTCTTGCAGGTGTTTCGTCAGAAGCGTATCCTGAATCGCGTGAGGCCGTCATCGCCCGTCTCGAGCGAGAAGCGGCTGCGGTGGGCATTGAGCACCTCGCTCACGAAGAGGAGTCCGAGCCCGTGCCCTGTCGACTTGGTGGTGAAGAACGGCGTGAAGAGCATCTCCGCCGCCTCCGCGCTTATGCCGGGACCGTTGTCCGTAATGGTCAGTGTCGTGCCCGGCGCTCCAATGCCTATCGTGACCATTCCGCCCTCACCGGCACTTTCGGCGGCGTTCTTCACGATGTTGGTGACCACCTGCTCCATCAGCACCGGATCGATCATCACGGCTGTCTCACCCTCCGGAATGTCGACGGAGAGTCCCGAGCCTGTCGCCGAGCATATGCTCTCGAGCATCGGGTGCCACGTGCGCAGCAGGGCCGCGAGGTCGGCATTGGCAATCACCGGCTCCGGTATCTTCACCGCCGAAGCGAATTTAGTTATGAAGGCACCCATGTCGCGTCCCCTCCGCTCGCAGGCCGCGAGGGCCTCGGCCAGATCCCTGTCGGCCGTTTCCTCCGCCGCAGTGGCCACCACCGAGATCATTCCGGCGAGGGAATTGTTGACCTCATGCGCCATCATCCTTATCACTTTCTCATACGACTTGCGCTCCGCCTTCATCACCTCCTCGGTCAGCCTCTCTATCAGGATGAAGGGATGGCTCATCCCGCTCTCCATGAAGGCGAGCCTCGAGCAGCGGTACACCATCGAGTCGTTGAGCCTGACCACCCTTACCTCACGGTCGCGGAGCGACGCTATCACCCGGCCGAGCCGCGATCCGGTGTCTTCGGGCAACCTGTCGGTAAGGTCAGCGGTAGAGTCGAGGTTGAGGAAACGGGCTGCCGCGCGGTTGCCTCCGGTCATCCTTCCGTCCTTTCCGATCATGATGATGCCCATCGGCGACACATCTACCAGAAGGTCGAGGAAATGGTTCTGCTCCCTCAGCCGGAGCCGCTCATGCTTGAGCGATGTCATCATTCCGTTGAAGAGGTCCACGATGCGGTCGGCCTCTCGCTGCCCCACGTGAGCGAGGCGGCTGCTGAAGTCCTGTGCGCGAAGCAGGTCTACTCCGTTGGCGATGGTGCGTAGCGGACGCATCACGTTGCGGTAGAAAAGCACTATCAGGATTACGCTCACCAGAGCCACTCCCCACACCACCTTGTAGGCCGTGCTTCCCGATTCGAGAAGCATCAGCGCGACCACGGCTCCTGCCAGAAGCAGTATTATCAGTGAGAATATCCAGCTTACCCTCATTGCCTTATCCCGTATTTCGCCATTCTTCTGTAGAGTGCCTGCCGTGTTATCCCGAGCATGGCCGCGGCCCGGGTCAGGTTGCCTCCCGCTGCGGTCAGCGCGTTTTCAATCGCAGTCTTCTCCGCCGTGCCGAGCTGTCGCGGAGCCTCTTCGGGCAGTCCGTCGTCAGGGAGTCCCTGTGCCCTGAAGTGGCATGCGTCAAGCCTTGGTCCCGGAGTCACGAGCAGCGTGCGCTCCAGCGTGTTGGCGAGCTGGCGTATGTTGCCCGGCCAGGGCTGTCTCTTCAGCAGTTCGGTAGCCTCCGGAGTCAGTTCCGGCATCTCCCTCCCGGTGGAGGCGCATGCCTTGCGCAGGAGATGGTCGGCCAGCAGCGCTATGTCGTCGCGCCGCTCGCGCAGCGGAGGCAGGGTCACCGTGATCAGGTTTATGCGGTAGAAGAGGTCTTCGCGAAACTTCCCTTCCCTCAGCATCGCGGGCAGGTCGGCGTTGGTGGCGCAGACCACCCTCACGTCGGCGCGGCGCGTACGGCTGTCGCCGAGCGGCTCGTAGGTGTGCTCCTGAAGCACCCTCAGCATCTTCACCTGCGAGTTCAGGTCGAGGTCGCCGATCTCGTCGAGGAAGATGGTCCCTTTCTCGGCCATCGCGAACCGTCCTTCACGGTCGCCCACTGCACCCGTAAAGGCACCCTTCCTGTAGCCGAACATCTCGCTCTCGAAGAGTGAGGCCGGGAGTCCTCCAAGGTTGACCTTCACCATCGGGCCGTTGCGTCGGAGCGAGTTGCGGTGTATGGCCTCGGCTATCAGTTCCTTGCCTGTGCCGTTCTCTCCCATGATCAGCACCGGGGCGTCGGTGGCGGCCACCCGCTCTATGGTGTCGAGCACCGACAGCAGCGCCGGGTCGCGTCCTATGATGTGGGAGCGGTCAAACGCCGAGGCTTTTTCCGCCTCTTCCTGCCGCCCCGTCAGCGAGAGCGCGGTCGCGATCCTCCCGAGCAGCAGCGCGTTGTCCCACGGCTTGGTGATGAAGTCGAATGCCCCGGCGCGCATCCCCTCCACTGCGAGCGGAATGTTGCCCCACGCGGTCATCAGGATTACCGGCACGTCGGGATGAAACACCTTTATCTGGCGAAGCAGCGTGAGCCCTTCCTCTCCGGTAGTGGAGCGCGAGTAGTTCATGTCCATCACCACGAGGTCGGGGCGCGAGGCGCGCACCGAGGCCATAGCCTCGGAGGGGGTGGAGGCTGTCGTGGCCTCATATCCGTTGCGTCCCAGCAGCAGCTTGAGCGAGACCCTTATCGCGCTGTCGTCGTCAATTATCAGTATCATTATGCAAAGTTAATAAAAAATTACGTGAGTTGGCGCGACTTTTTCCGTGGTTGCGTGATTTTTATGATATGCCGCAGCCGGGCCTTCGGTCATGCTTACCGGTCCCTCAGCACCTTCTCTATGTCGGCATCGATGCCTCGGCCGGCCGCGAAATCCCAGAGCGTGAGGCTTCGTATCTGGTAGTAGTAGCGCCAGTAGAGGTAGAGCTGGTTGATCATGGCCTGTCGGCTCTGGTCCTTGCTCAGCTGGGAGTCGTTGAGGTCGAGGGTCGAGATGCGTCCTACAATGAAGGTCTCGAGATTGGTGTTGTAGCGCGCCTCAGCGATTGTGTCGGCCCGCTGCGCTATGTCGAGCTGGCGCCGCTGGTTGTTGTACCGCTCCACGAGGATGAATATGTTCTGGTCAAACTCCATGCGCTCCTTCCTGATGCGGCTCTCCACCACCTTGCGGTTGTTTTCCGCCACCTTCACCTTTCCTCTCCGTTTGCCCCAGTCGAGCAGGGGAATCGAGAAACCTACCTCCACCACCTGGTTGTCCTTCAGGCGGCTGTAGGCGTCGGCGGTATTATCCGCCGTCCCTGTGAATCCGAACTGCGCGAAGAGATCGATCTGCCGCATGTCGCCTTTCGCCTTCGCCACGTCATAGTCAGCCTCCAGCTGGCGGCGGCGTATGTTGCGGGCAAACGAGTTGTTGGCCAGTGCCTTGTCGAGCACGTCGGCATATGCCATCTCTCCGGCCGGCACCTCCTCCGGCACCTCCGGCTCCAGTTCCGTGTCCTCCTCTATGTCGAGGAAGGCGCCCAGGGCGAACATCGCCGCGCGGTAGTCGCTTTCTCTGTCGGTAAGCGCCGACTCCGCGTTGAGCAGGTTTAGCTCGAGCTGCAGCAGGTCGTTGCGGCTTATCTGCCCCATCTCCCGCTTCGCTATCGCCACCTCGTGCAGTTTCTTCGAGTTGGCGTGGTTCTGGCGTGCGATCCCGAGGTTTTCCTTTGCCATCAGCAGGCTGAAGAAAAGGTCTACCGCGCTCATCGCCACCTGCTCCGTAGCGCTTATGAATCCGGCCTTCGCCTCCTCATAGCGCACCGGCTCTATACGGCGGTTCCATTTCACGCGGTTCACTCCGAAGATCGGCTGGTTGAGCGTCAGTGCCACCGGCACCGACATGAACCTGTTGTGTGCTCCGCTG
>X108_Striped_Desert_Hamster__coassemble_216_pt1 | contig 13440 bp, 14 predicted proteins | sample X108_Striped_Desert_Hamster__metabat2_low_PE_001 | metagenome-assembled genome bin X108_Striped_Desert_Hamster | reverse complement strand
ATTTGTATTCTATAGCAAGATTGTTTAATTTTGCACTTGCCAGTTGACTCTACATATGCTCGCGGCAAAAAAATAGATTTGGCCGTTTGAGAAAATTTTTGTAATTTTGGAGCATATTATAACCGTTACAAAAATGCATGACAATATACGCGTGGGCATAACCCACGGAGATTTTAACGGCATAGGCTACGAGGTGATCGTCAAGGCTCTTGCCGAAGAGGAAATGACCGATATCTGTACTCCGGTGATATTCGGAAGTACTGAATTGCTCAATCAGGTTCGCAAGGATATCCAGGCCGAGAGTTTCCGCTTCACTCCCGTCAGGAGTGCTGCCGAGGCTCAGGACGGTAAGGTCAATGTGGTGGATGTGTGTCCGAAAGGGCTTGAGATGACTCCGGGGCATCCGTCTGCAGAGGCGGGTGTCTGTGCCGTCGAGGCCCTTGAGGCGGCATGTCTGGCACTTGAGGCAGGAGAAATCGATATTCTCGTTACTGCTCCTATCAACAAGAAGACCACATATAGCGAGAGATTCCCCTTTCCCGGACACACTGAATATCTTGAGCGCCGTCTCGCCGGTGAGGAGGGAAAGGCCACGATGATTCTTTTCGATGACTATATAAGAGTCGCGCTGGTCACCACTCACAAGGCTCTTCGTGAGGTGCCGGACTTGATTACAAAGGAATCTGTAAAGGAGACCGTAATGCGGATGGATGCCGCGCTTCGTCAGGATTTCCGCATGGATAAGCCCAGGATTGCTGTGCTTTCACTTAATCCTCATAACGGTGACAACGGACTGCTTGGTGCCGAGGAAATACGTGAGATAGAACCTGCAATCGCCGAATGTGTCGACGAGGGTATACTTGCTTTCGGCCCGTTTGCTGCCGATGGATTCTTCGGCAACGGTGACTTTATGAAGTATGACGGTATTGTGGCCATGTATCACGATCAGGGACTTGCACCGTTCAAGGCCCTTGCCCGCGAGTATGGAGTCAACTACACGGCCGGACTTCCGTTCGTGCGTACAAGTCCTGACCATGGCACAGGCTACGGCATTGCCGGCAAGAATGAGGCTGATGCCACATCCATGAGGCAGGCGATATATCAGGGCATAGATCTGGCCCGCAACCGCCGTATGCATCAGGAGGCGACCGCAAATCCCATGCCGAGGGTTAAGATCGAACGCCGACAGAGGCAGAATGACGATGCCTGAGACAGTGAACAAGTAAACGGTTTTTCATATCGACATGGCTGAGATAAGGATAGCGGCAATACTTCGGGCGGGAGTCTTCTCTCCCAATCATATAGCCAATGATGCGGCGATACTCCATGCGGCGGCCGATGAGTTGCGCCGAAGAGGGTGTCAGGTCAATGTCTATAGTGAGTCTGATTTTCTCACTGCCGACATTGACGAGGATATCATTCTGGCTATGTGTCGAGGTGACAAGGCTGTGGAGCGCCTTCAGCATCTGGAAGACGAGGGCCGTATCGTGGTCAATTCCGGTTATGGTATTGAAAACTGTGTGCGGGTGATTATGGTCAGGCTACTGTCGGATGCAGGTATTCCTATTCCAGAGAGTTTTGTGGTGGACACGGATGTGGAGGTGCGTCGTAAACTCGAGAAGGCCGGATTCGGTGCCTGCTGGGTGAAAAGGGCCGATTCTCCGGTGCTCCATCTCGAAGACATTTGCCGTTGCCGTCATCCGGAAGAGGCTCAGGAGATCCTGCATGAGTTTTTCTTCCGGCATATCTCAAAGGCTGTGGTCAGCAGGGCTATGGACGGCGAGAAGATCCGTTTCTATGGAATAGCCTCGTCGGGTTGGTTCCATTGTTTCATGCCGTTGCGTCCCGGAGACTCTGCCAGTGTAGGCAGTGATTCCGCGGATCCTGTCGTGCTGAAGGTGCGTGATATCGCCATGAGGACGGCCAAGGTATTGCGGGTTGATGTTTTTGGGGGCGACATGGTGCTTACTCCTGATGGAGAATGCTATATTGTAAATTTTGACGACTGGCCAAGTTTCGCGTCCATTCGCAAGGAGGCTGCCAAGGCCATAGCGAAGTCAGTTATGACACGCGCAAGAAATCTTATCTCAAAAAGAAGAAGATCATGAAATCAAGAAGACCAATACCTATCACAGATGAGAAGTTTCCGGTTATTCCGAGGATGATCGCGACTTCGCTCGGAGTCGGTTTCCTGCCGGTATGTCCCGGCACATGGGGAGCGCTTCTGGCAATCGTGATATGGCTTCCCATATATTTATGGCTGCCGGGTACTCCGGCGTGGATTATCACTTCGGTGGCCATAGTGGCGCTTGCAGTGTCAGGCACATGGGCAAGTTCCGTTTCTGAAAAATACTGGGGCAAGGATCCGGTGGCGGCATGCGTGGATGAGACTGTCGGACAGTTGATATCGATGTTGCCTCTCTGTGGAGGTCCCGACGTGGCACCGTGGTGGCTGATTGTGGTGTCGCTTGCTCTATTTCGTTTCTTTGATATCTTTAAGCCGCTCGGAATCAGAAGTCTCGAGCGCTTGCCGCGCGGTCTCGGCATGATGGCCGATGACGTGCTTGCCGCGATATACTCGGCTATATTGGTGGCCGCGATTCTTTATTGCCTGTAATCTTATATCTCGATTCCATGGACAACAATCAACAGACAGAACAAAATACTGAACAGCATCACGACAATAAGATAAAGGACCTTGGCAAGACCTTGCTCAACAGTAAGTCGCTTGTGCCGACATTCCTGCGGTCGGCAGTATCCAGTCAGGCATCCGGATGGGTTGACTTCATCACGGGATTCGTGATGTTTTACTGGGTGTTCAACCAGCATTTCTCATGGCTTGCCACCGGTATAGGCGTGGTAGCAGGCGGCATTGTGAACTGCATTATTTGCTATAAGTTTACCTTTCACGCTGAAAACTGCCCGTGGAAGGCAGTCGTGGTAAAGTATGCCATGGTCTGGATAGGAAACCTCATATTGAATTCAGGCGGTACGGAACTTTTGTATATACTTCTGAAAAAGATGGAGTTCCTGGAGGAAATGGGATTCAAGACTGCCGGATATTATTCCACAGCGCGAGTCGTGATGTCGCTGCTCGTGTCCTGGTTCTGGAACTTTGTTCTTCAGCGTAATTTCGTATATAAGCCTTCGCGTTTCGACCCTTATGCGGTAAGATTCATGACAAGGCTGTTTTCGATATTCAAAATCCAGCATACAGATGACTGATATGACTCATAACTTGAAAATCCAATAACTGATTATATTATGAACAAGATAAAGGAAACTGCCAAGCAGTCACGCGATTCTCTCCATCAAGGCATATATTTTATTATAAATCCGTTTGTCCGGTTGCTGATCAAACTTGGTATTACACCCAATATGGTGACTACCATAGGTTTTCTAGGTAATCTTGCCGCCGCTGTCGTTGTAGGGCTTGCCGCGTACCGCTCGCTTCACGAAGAGATGGACTGGGGACTCGTGACACTGGGAGGTGTGCTGATAATAGGCTTTTCACTTTTCGATATGGTCGACGGTCAGGTGGCGCGTATCGGAGGAATGCAGTCAAAGTTTGGCGCGTTCTTCGATTCTGTGCTCGACAGGTATTGTGAGTTTGTCACAGTCGGAGCCGTAGCCTATCTGCTGCTTTGCCGGGGATGGGACATCGCGGCCCTTCTTACGTTTCTTGCCCTCATGGGTTCGCTGCTGGTCAGCTACACCCGTGCGAGAGGAGAAGGTCTCGGAGTCGTATGCAAGATTGGATTCATGCAGCGTCCCGAAAGAGTTGTGGTGACGGCTCTCTCTCTTATTGCCACCGGTATTTGCGGCCAGAGCGGACATTGCTGTTTCGACCCCCTGATGATTGTCGCTGTAGCGATGGGCGTGATGGCGTTCTTCACCAACATGACCGCCATTGCGCGTATATCTTACATGAAAAAACACCTGAAGTGATATGAAAAGCAGTCACGATTCTGTCGCGCGTCGCTTGTTCAGCCTTCCCTCGCTCCGAGAGCAGATGTATTGTCTCGGGGCTCTGGTTGTCTGGCTTCTGGTGACGGCTCTATTCATCGGATTCCGTCCGGAACATATTTTTCTGGCAGTCCTGATCGGCGGTCTTTTCTATGCTACCCCGCCTACGCGGCGGCTAATAGCGGCACTCCTTCCGTTCATCGCATTCGGAATCAGTTACGACTGGATGAACCTTCTGCCTAACTATGAGGTCAATCCGGTGGATGTCAGGGATCTTTACGAGAATGAAAAGGCCCTTTTCGGAATATCCACAGAGGCCGGGACACTGACCCCCAATGAGTTTTTTGCCTTGCATCATCATAAGGTGATGGATTTCATGGCGGGAGTGTTCTATCTGTGCTGGGTTCCGCTTCCCATTTTCTACGGACTGTGGGTATATTTCAGTGGCAGGAGTTATGACTATCTTAGGTTTGCCTTCGTGTTCCTGCTGGTAAATCTTATCGGATTTGCGGGGTACTATATACATCCTGCCGCGCCGCCATGGTATGTGGCGATGCATGGCTTTGAAGCCATAACAGGCACGCCCGGAGAAGTGGCGGGACTCGGACGTTTCGACGATATGACCGGTCTTACTGTCTTCCACGGTCTGTATGCGCGCAATGCGAATGTTTTCGCGGCTATGCCGTCGCTCCATTCAGCGTATACTTTCGTGGCCTTTATTTATGCATGTATCATCCGCAGCAGCCTTACATGGAAATGTATCCTTGGATTTGTGACTCTCGGGATATGGTTTACCGCGGTCTATACATCCCATCATTATATACTTGACGTGTCGGGTGGAATATTTTGCTCCATCTTGGCGGTATTGCTGTTTGAGCAGGGGCTTATGCGTGTTCCGGCATTCCGGGCTTGGCTCTCCCGCTATTCCGACTATATACGTCAGAAGAAATAATTGTTATGACAAAGGAAGAACTTGACAGATACCACGCTGAGATGCGTGAGAAATACGATGTGCATCCCGATGTGCTCAATTATGATGATATCGCTGAAGTGGTGCCAAAGTTGAAAGGACACGAGAAACTGGTCAACCGGCTGCTGCACTGGCTGCAGGTGGACGAGGTGAACGCTGTTCATCGCCGTTGGTGCGCGACTCCGGGTCCGGAGTTCGTGCAGCATATGGTTGAGGATGATTTCAAACTCAAGTTGCGTGTCGACGGGCAGGAAATCCTTGACAATATGCCGGATGGGCGCTTCATAACAGTATCCAACCATCCATTTGGTGCACTTGACGGCATCACGCTGATATATCTTGTCACCAGACGTTTTCGTGACTTCAAGGTGATGGTCAATATGGTCCTCAATAAGATTTCCGCGATGCGACCCAACTTTATCGCTGTAGATGCCTGGAGCAGTAAGGATCCTGCAAAGCGTCAGGTGTCCGTCAACGGAATAAGGGAGGCTCTTCGTCAGGTAAAGGAAGGTAAACCTCTTGGTTTTTTCCCGGCAGGAGTAATGAGCAAGGTGGATATACATGGTCATCTGGAAGACCGGCCTTGGCAGAAATCCGTATTGCAGATCATCGGTAAGGCGAAAGTTCCGGTAATTCCGATATATTTCCACGGCAGTAACAGCTGGTGGTTCAATTTTCTCGGTCATGCCTGCTGGCCTGCCCGCTCACTGCGTCTGCCTGCAGAGGTTTTCCGCAAGAGAGGGAAGGAACTGCACATAAGTATAGGACAACCTATTACTCCAGAGGAGATTGCGGCCAATAATTCAACTCCGGAGGAGTTAGGCAAATTCCTTCGCTCTCGTACTTATGCTCTTCGTGCGCTGAAGTGATCGTTTATGCTGATCGCTATAGTCAGTGATAAGCAATTGGTGGCATCTAAAAAGATGCGGCATGGTTTCGATTCCGTAGGTTGCGGAGTGGGGGAGCTTAAGTTTGGTTTTGAGGTACGCTTGATGATATAATATTTTGACATTACGTATGGATTACAAGAGTTTGAAGGAAGAATACAAGGCCTCTCTGAAGTCGGGTGACACTGAAGAATGGTTTGACCTTATCTTTTATCGTCCTATAGGATTTGTCTGGGCCGTGTTTGCGAGAAGTCTTGGCATTCATCCTAATGCGATTACTATAGCATCTATATTCATCGGCATTGGCGCAGGTGTGGCTTTTTATTTTAATGATCTTTGGATCAATGCGATAGGTGTGCTCTTGCTGATATGGGCTAATTCATATGACAGTGCCGATGGCCAGCTGGCCCGCATGACCGGACAGTATTCCAGACTTGGACGTATCCTTGACGGAGTCAGCAGCGATATCTGGTTTATTGCCATTTATGTAGCCATATGTCTGCGTGAGAATGTCACTTCCGACTTTTTCATGCATCGCCCGTGGGCCATATGGGTCATGGCTGTGCTTGCAGGGGCCTGTCATGCACAGCAGGCGGCAATGGCCGACATATACCGTCAGTTCCATCTGTTTTTCCTGAAAGGGAAGTCCGGTTCCGAACTTGAGGATGCTCAGGCCCTTTGGAAGAAGTATCATGAGATGAACTGGAAGCATGATTTCTTTGGAAAACTCGTAATGCTCTTCTATGCCAACTATACCCGCACGCAGGAGCGTTGTACTCCACAGATGCAGCGTTTACGCAAGACTCTTTATGATAAATACCATTCCCACATTCCGCAGGATTTCCGAGACCTTTTCAGGGCCGGTAGCAAGCCGCTCATGAAGTATACCAATATCCTTAGCTTCAATGTGAGAAGCTGGGCATTATTCATATCGGTGCTTGTGCTTCGAATGCCATGGGTATATTTCGCTTTCGAACTGACTGTGATGAATGTCTTGCTTGTCTATATGGTATGCAGTCATGAGTGTCTATGCAGGCGTCTTCGTATCGGTCTTGATGAGAAATGATGGTGTTTCGCCGGTTCAAGAGCGTGTTGAACTGTTTATGCAAAACATATTCATGATTCTTTTTGTTAATCCATAATAAGCAATAAAATCAGAAATTAAACGATTCATTCTATGAAGAAACTCAAAGGTATACTGCCTGCCCTTGTGATAGGCGTGGCAATAGTTGTTCTCGGGCTTTCGCTTAAGGCCGGAATAGATAATATCGCGTATCGCGACCGTGAGGTTACTGTCAAGGGACTTGCAGAGAGGGAGGTGAAAGCCGATCTCGTCACATGGCCGATTTCCTATTCAGTGGCCGGAAATGACCTTGCCACTATATACAATCAGGTAAACCGTAACAACGAGACCATCATTCGCTTTCTGACATCCAATGGTATCAGTCGTGAGGATATATCCGTAAATCCTCCAGATACATATGATGCTACCACCAACCAGTATCGATCTAATAATTTCAACTATAATTATTCGATCAGCAGCACTGTGACAGTCACTACCAAGAATGTCGACAAGGTGCGTGAACTGCTCAACCGTCAGTCCGAGCTGCTTAAGGAAGGTGTGGCATTCTCAAACTCTTATATCAATTATCAGTTTACAGGACTTAATAAGATCAAGCCTGAGATGATTGGAGAGGCAACCAAGGCGGCTCGTGCCGCTGCCGCTCAGTTTGCCGCTGACAGCGAGAGCCGTGTCGGTAAGATTAAGAGCGCCAATCAGGGACAGTTCTCTATCGAGGATTCCGACTCCAGCACGCCCTACATAAAGAAGGTCAGGGTTGTGTCGACTATCGTATACTATCTTGAGGACTGAGATATGGCATTGATCATACCAAGAAAATATAAGCAGAAACTGCTGTCTGAGACCACTGAGGTGGCGATTCAGAATATAAAGGACAGTTTTCAGAAAGAACTTGCGAGGGCGCTGAATCTCAGGAGGGTTACGGCGCCTCTCTTCGTGCTGTCAGGCACGGGTATCAATGACGACCTGAATGGAGTCGAGCATCCGGTTGGTTTCTCAATCGATGCCATTGGCGGACGCCGTGCGGAGGTTGTTCATTCCCTTGCCAAGTGGAAGCGCCTTAAACTGCATGCATATGATATTGCACCCGGTTATGGACTCTATACCGACATGAATGCGATCCGTACGTTTGAGGACCTTGATAATCTTCATTCACTCTATGTCGACCAGTGGGACTGGGAGAAGACCATCAGGAAAGAAGACAGGAATCTCGGCTATCTAAAAGATACTGTCCGTGCCATTTTCAAGGCTGTAAAGAAGATCGAGGCCGACATATACGGACAGTTCCCGCATATCACTCCATGGCTGCCCGATGATGTGACATTCATACATGCCGAAGACCTGCTTGAGGCATATCCCGGACTTAATCCTAAGGAGAGGGAAAACGAGGTGGCGAGAAAGTATGGCGCGGTGTTTATCATAGGCATTGGCGCACCCCTTTCCGATGGCAAACCACACGACGGACGCGCTCCCGACTATGATGACTGGATTACAGAAAACGAAGATGGCCGTCAGGGTCTTAACGGCGACCTTATACTATGGAATCCAATACTCGAATGTGGATTCGAACTCTCGTCGATGGGAATACGTGTGAGTCCGAAGTCGCTGCATCGCCAGCTTGTGGCTTGTGGGGCTGAATGGAAAGAAGACCTTGATTTTCACAAGGCTTTGCTTGCCGGTGAACTTCCATATTCGATCGGTGGCGGTATCGGGCAGAGCCGTCTGTGCATGTATCTCCTTCAGAAAGCGCATATCGGCGAGGTCCAGGCTTCTATTTGGCCGGAAGACCAGTTGGAGTTATGCCGTAAGGCCGGTATCGAAATCATATGATGCCATAAAGGCTTGCCGGATATGAGGATGTCTGTTCTTCCTTACCATTCGATAGGCTGTCTGCCGTTGGCGATCAGATACGCGTTGGCCTGGGAGAAGTGACGGCATCCGAAAAATCCGCGAGATGCCGAAAGTGGTGACGGATGTGGTGCGGTAAGCACCAGATGACGGCTACGGTCGATCATGGCTCCCTTGCGGATGGCGTCAGATCCCCACAGCATGAATACCACATGCTCTCCGTGCTCGTTTATGGCGCGGACTGCCGCATCAGTAAAATCGCTCCAGCCCAGACTCGCATGCGATTTGGGTAGGTGTTCCCTTACTGTGAGTGTCGCGTTGAGTAGAAGTACTCCCTGCCGTGCCCATCGTGTAAGGTCTCCGTCTGCCGGTGTCGGAGCTCCGGTATCGGTAGCCACTTCCTTGAATATGTTGCGGAGCGAAGGGGGGATCATGATGCCCGGAGCCACAGAAAACGCCAGTCCGTTGGCTTGTCCGGGTCCATGATAAGGATCTTGACCTATTATCACTACCTTGGTGTCTGCGAAAGGAGAGGAGTCGAATGCCGCGAATATACGTGAGGCCGGCGGGTATACCCTTACAGCCGGATTTGCATACTCTGATCTGACAGCATCTGTAAGTGCCTTGAAATATGGTTTTGAAAACTCGTCGCTGAGCCGTGCTTTCCAGCCTTCTTCGATCTTAACATTCATAACGGGTAGTTTCAGTTTTTTATATTAAAAAAACGTGTGATTAGCCCAAAACATTTTGTGACATCGGCGAAAAGTGTTAATTTTGTACTCAATACTTTTAAACATACGGATTTTATGAAGGAGAATACTTCAAAATTCAAGATTCAGAATTATCTGTACTGGATTCTTTTGCTGCTGATGTTCATTCCTTTTCAGCAGTTGTTCGGCAGTACTATTATCTCCGCACCTGTCGCATTGTTTCTGGGACTCGTATTTGCATTGATATTCGGGATACCTTACCCGAAATTCAATAAGAAACTGTCTAAATACCTGCTTCAGGCCTCCGTAGTCGGACTCGGATTCGGCATGAATCTCGAGAAGTCGCTGCAGAGCGGTGCGGAAGGCATGATATTTACGGCCGTTTCCGTATTAGTTGTCATGGTGGCTGGTGTCCTTCTTGGCAGATACATGCGGATAGACTCCAAGACCTCATATCTCATATCTTCAGGCACCGCTATCTGCGGTGGTAGCGCTATAGCGGCCGTGGGTGGTGTGCTGAATGCGAAGGAAAACGAGATGGCTGTTTCACTCGGCGTTATTTTTATCCTTAATGCTATAGCGCTCTTCATATTCCCTCCTATGGGCAAGGCTCTCGGACTGACACAGCATCAGTTCGGCACATGGGCGGCGATAGCGATACATGATACAAGTTCGGTTGTGGGTGCAGGTGCGGCATATGGGCCCGAGGCATGTGATCTTGCCACTTTGATCAAGTGTACGCGTGCACTGTGGATTATACCGTTGGCTTTCTTTACCATGTGGTTCTATGGCCGTAAGTCGGCCCGGGGTGCCGAAGAAGGCGAGGCCCACGGAAAGGTTAGTATTCCATGGTTCATATTGCTTTTTGTCGCTGCTATGGTCTTTAACACTTATGTCGCATCCGATACATTGCGTCCTTTCTATGATGGGCTGGTGATAGGAGCGAAGCAGTGCCTGATAGCGGTGCTTTTCGCTATTGGCGCAGGTCTCAGCATGAAGGTGATAAAGCAGGTAGGCGTGAAACCTCTTGTGCAGGCTGTGATCCTGTGGATTATTATTGGAGTAGGCTCGCTTGCGGCGATTCTCTATCTTGGAGTCTGAAATAAATCAAAACAATAACTGATGAACCCACTGACGCGTACGATATACAATAATATACATCCCGCATCTTTTCTGATCAGCATCGGAGCGGTCATGGCAGGCCTGACGGCGGCTGTGCTAAGAGGTGGCATGTCGCTTTTCCCTGCGATCCTTACCATTTTGTTTGCAGTCCTGCTGCAGGTTTCGGCAAATCTATATCATGGTTATTTTGATATGATATATTCCGGTGGAGATAACCTCGTGACCGATGCTGATGGTAGGGATCTGCGGGCTCATGCAGCAGCGCGTATAAGGCTGATTAGGGTAGTTGCAAATGGTTTCGGAATACTCGCTGTCACTGCGGGGCTGCCGCTTTTCACGTTTATCGGTTGGATTGGCATTGCCTATATATTGGTGATTCTTATTATTCTGTTTTTTTATCTTGCCGGTCCGAAAGCCCTGGTGCGTAGTCAGTGGGGAATAATCGTCACATTCGTATTGTTTGGTCCGATTGCCGTAAGTGGAACAGCCCTGATTCAGGAGTGCGGGGACTCCAACTGGTTTCCTATATTTGTATATTCGTTAGTAAGCGGTCTTATGGCATGCAATGCATACATATCGATAATGTGCCAGTTCTATAATGAGGATCTCTGCAATGGCAAAAGAACACTGATAGTGGTAAAGGGGTACGGATTTGTAAGATGGCTTTATTTGTTTAATTCGGCTATTGTCGCCTTGATTTTGTTCGTACGTCCATGTGTCAATGATAATGTCAACTCCTGGCTTGGTGTAATTATGGGGACCGCGGTCTTTGTCTCTTCGTTGGTTGTCGTTCGCTTCATGAAGGGTGATCCGGCTGAAATGGTACGTAGAATACAGGTCACTACCCGTATTCAGTATATTGGAGTGATGATCCTGTTTTTAGTCACTACCATGATTGCTACCGATAGTTTCAGGTTTAATATACTTCATCTCATTTGATAGTGCCAGTCGGTGGTTGTTGTATGTCATATATGGTAGTTGTTGTAGGTCATATATGGTATATGTCGGAAAACAACGTTTTTTAAGGCTGGCTATTTGCATATATCGGGATTAATTGCTAATTTTGCCTCGCAATCCGGGAAGTTAGGCCTTGCCGGAAAGTAAAGTGGAAAAATTTGGCTGCTTGCAACCACTCAAAAAAATGCTAAAACTGCATTTGTATTCTCCGGTGTCGTGAGGCTCGGGGATTCTGATGATGAGGCATTTTGAGCGTAAGCCCGAAGTGCCGTTTTTTTATGTTTTGAATCCGAAATAAGGTTAAATATCTTCATTGTTAATATTTTAACAGTAACATACTTATGAGTTATCTATTTACATCAGAATCAGTGTCGGAAGGACATCCTGATAAAGTCGCTGACCAGATTTCAGACGCTCTCCTCGATGAGTTTCTTGTGCGCGATTCTAAAAGCCATACTGGCATAGAGACCCTTGTCACTACCGGTCAGGTGGTTATTGCCGGGGAGGTCACTTCTGAGGCATATATTGATTTCCATTCGGTGGTCCGTGGAGTAATCGACCGCATTGGCTATAACCGTGGTGCCTACCGTTTCGATGGAGACAGTTGTGGTATCCTTTCGGCAATCCATGAGCAGAGTCCCGATATCGCCCAGGGTGTAAACCGTGAGATCGAGGCTGAGCAGGGTGCCGGTGACCAGGGCATGATGTTCGGCTATGCGGTAAACGAGACTGAGAACCTTATGCCTCTTACTCTCGATCTTGCCCATATGTTTGTGAGTGAACTTGCCGATATTCGTCGTGAGGGCACTTCCATGACATATTATCGCAAGGGTAAGCTTGTCAGTTATCTGCGTCCCGACTCCAAGAGTCAGGTTACTGTAGAGTATGCCGACGACAATACTCCGCTTCGTGTGCATACTCTTGTGATATCTACTCAGCATGATGAGTTTATCGAGCCTTGTGATGATTCTGAAGCCGCTGCCAAGTCTGCCGAAAAGGAGATGCTTGCAGTGATAGAGAAGGATGTCAGGGAGGTGTTGATTCCAAGAGTGCTTGCCAAACTGCCTGAAAAGACAAGAGCGCTGTTCGACAGGGATATGGTGCTTCACGTGAATCCGACCGGCAAGTTCGTTCTCGGTGGTCCGCACGCCGATACAGGTCTTACCGGCCGTAAGATCATAGTGGATACATATGGAGGTCGTGGTGCACATGGCGGTGGCGCGTTCTCCGGCAAGGATCCATCCAAGGTAGACCGTTCGGCTGCATATGCGTGCCGCCATATAGCGAAGAATCTGGTTGCGGCTGGAGTGTGTGACGAGGCGCTTGTGCAGGTTGCTTATGCTATCGGTGTGGCGCGCCCTGTCAGCCTGTGTGTCAATACGTTTGGTCGATCAAGGGTCAATATGACCGATGCACAGATCGCAAAGACCGTTGAGTCTCTTTTCGATATGCGTCCTCTTGCTATTGAGAAACGCTTTGGACTCCGTCAGCCCATATATCAGGAAACTGCAGCCTATGGCCACATGGGCCGTAAACCGCAGACAATAGTCAAGAAATTCCAGTCCAGGTACGATGAAAAGCCCATCGAAAGGGAAGTGGAACTTTTCTCATGGGAGAAACTCGACTCTGTAACTCCAATTCGCGAAGCCTTCGGCCTCGACGTATAGCAGCCGACATTTCTGTAGTCCTCTGTGTGTAAATGCTTAGAATATATTAAGTTATAGGCGTTTTGCCTGACTGAAAAACCACTCCATGATATTGCGGCCTCCACGCCTCGGTATCATGGAGTTCGTTTTTATATCGCCATGTGCGCTGCTCTTGATGGTGCATTGTGTCATCGTTTTTTGTTGATTGCAGCAAACCATCGGTTGCGTGTATTGCGCGGTCGCTAAGCTGTTC